>ENA-ORXM01004330-ORXM01004330.1-marine-metagenome-genome-assembly--contig:-NODE-4330-length-12611-cov-15.722515_pt1 | contig 12611 bp, 8 predicted proteins | sample MGYA00237867_ERZ511480 | MGnify/ENA primary metagenome ERZ511480 (study PRJEB26309, sample SAMN06266103) | marine metagenome | isolation source: Algal blade | place: United Kingdom:Sidmouth, United... | reverse complement strand
GACAAGCCTGAACGGATGCCAAGGACTAATGTACTTAATTCGTTCGCTAAAATCCCCCTGAAGCTCCCCCTTTAGCTCATAACGACGCTAACGCTTTTTACTTACTTAGCTCTACTGAGCATATGAAGGTCATTAGCACCCATAAAAATGAAAATCCGCTATTAGAAAAATGAATATTGTAAATATTTAATTTATTATATATTGTATAATGAAAAACAAATGCCTGCTTTCCTGTTTACGGATAAGCGTTAAAAATAAACATTAAAATTTTTAAGAACATATGTTATTTAACTCAATAGATTTTGGAATATTTTTTCCACTAGTATTTATTATTTACTGGTTGTTTTTTTATAAGAAAGGTAATCAACGAAATATTTTTCTTATTTTAGTCAGCTATACTTTTTATGCTTGGTGGGATTGGAGATTTCTATCTTTAATTGTTATAAGTTCTTTTGTTGATTTTATAATAGGAAAAAAAATATTCAATGAAGGAGAACAAAAAAAAAGAAAATACTTACTGATTATAAGTTTATGTGTTAATCTTGGGTTTTTAGGATTTTTTAAATACTTTAACTTTTTCATTGACAGTTTTGTTAGTACCTTTTCTTTATTTGGACATACTCCTCAAATCTCAACTTTAAACATTATTCTTCCTGTAGGTATAAGTTTTTATACTTTTCAAACACTAAGTTATACATTAGATATATATTTCAACAAATTAAAACCTACAAAAGATATTTTTGCATTTTTTGCGTTCGTAAGTTTCTTTCCTCAATTAGTTGCAGGACCTATTGAAAGAGCCAAACATTTACTTCCACAGTTTAGTGAAGATAAAAAAATGAATTATGATATGTTTAGAAGTGGTTTTCTATTAATGTCTTGGGGTTTTTTTAAGAAAATAGTAATTGCAGACAGATTAGCTCTATTTATTGACGCAGTATACTTAGACGTGGATAATTCAACAGGATTACCAGCAGTCTTTGCAGTAATTTTTTTTGCATTTCAACTTTATATTGATTTTTCAGCATATTCTGATATTGCAATCGGTGGAGCTCGTACATTAGGATTTAATTTATCACAAAATTTTAACAACCCTTATTTATCATCATCATTCTCTGATTTTTGGAAAAGATGGCATATTAGTTTAAGTTCTTGGTTTCAAGATTATCTTTATATACCATTAGGCGGAAATAGAAATGGAAGATGGAATACAAAAAGAAATGTTATTATTGTTTTCCTTTTAAGTGGATTATGGCATGGTGCTTCATGGAATTTTGTTATATGGGGAGCTTTAAATGGATGTTTTTTAGTATTTGTTGATGGTTTTATTCGCAAAATAAATAGTTTTGACAAAAGACATATAATTACAAGTCTCTTGATTTTCATATTATGGGCATTATCATTAATATTTTTCCGTTCACAGACATTCAACGATGCGATTACTATGTTTGGAAATTTAGGATTTTCAAATAGTAAGTTATTATTTAATTATGAGTTAGGACAAACTGAATTTCAGTTTACAATCTTTTTAATAATCTTTTTAATAACATTTGAAATAATACAAGAACGAAAAGAAAATTTATATAATTGGTTTATTTTAAAACCATTTTACATAAGATGGTCATTATATTTTGTAATAGCTTTCTCAATCATCATTCTTGGCTCATATGGAGTCGGTTTAAATGACAGTAATTTTATCTATTTTCAATTTTAAATAGCTCGGCTACATGGAAAAAAATAAGAAAAAAATAAGAATTCCTCTTTTAGAGATAACTGCTAAAATGGGTATTTTAACAATAATAATTACATTACTAATATTCTATTCAGATAAGATTGGCTATTTTAATCCTAATCAATTAAACGATCATACTTTAAGAAAATGGAATTCTTTCTACAACCTGACATCTAACAAAATAGATATTGATATAATGTTATTTGGAAATTCTCATTTATATACAGGAATAAATCCCAAGAATTTAAGTTTGGCATTAGGAATAAATACTTTTATTTTTGCTGCACCTGGAACCAATATAGCAGATTCTTATTTTGGTTTGAAAGAGGCAATAAAAGAATGCAGACCCAAATTGGTAGTCATTGAAACTTATGGAATGAATGATTTCAACCCCTATAACTTGGAAAAAGGCAATTTGTCAAGTCAACTAGTAAGTTTCTCAGCTCGGAAGAATTTTTTAACTAAGTTACAATCAACTCCTTATTTGTTCTCTTCAGACAATTATTTATATGCTTGGTCTCCAACTATTCGTAATCATGACTATTTATTTAAGAATACAGAACAACTCAAGAAAAATAAAATTCTTATAGATAAAAAAAAGAAAAAAAAGCGAGATGAAAAATTATATTTAGGTCGATATGTAAGATTTACATCAGGTATAGAAAAAGACATTATAGAACGCTACAAAACAGAAGGTTCTCCCGTAAGAGGAAAAGATTATACATATAGTAAATACACTGAATTATATGTAAAAAAAATAACAAAGTTATGTAATGATGAAAAAATTAATTTAATGTTTTTAACGCTTCCAATGTATGAGAAGCATATTTCTGACTATGGTGTGTGGAATAAAACACTTTCAAATGTCCTTAGTATCTATCCAAATAAATGGTTGAATATGCAAATATTGCCACATTACAAAGGATTTAAAGAGGATGCTTTTGAAAATACATATAATACAAACCAGCATATGACGTATAATGGATCTTTGTTAGCAACATATAAATTAGCAGATTTTATTAGAGATAGTTTAAGTGTAAAATTACCTAATAGACAAAATGAAAAAAAATGGCATGAAATGTTTTATGGTGATGAGGGTTATTTTGAAAATTTTGATCCAGTTAAAAGTGACAAGAAAAATAAAATCCTTTGTTCAGATAAAAAATTGCAGAATATCACTCTGAAAAAATGTCTTTTAGTAAAAGTGAATAATAAAGCTAATAAAATTATCGCTAAGATAGATAAAAGAATTATTAGAAATTTAAAACATCAAGATTTAAAGATTCGACTTGTATTAAAATTAGAACAAAATGGAAAAGAACAAATTGCAAATATGGATTTAATATACGACTTGTATCATAGTCCTGAAAATGAAGTGATTTTTTCCTCATTAATACAGCCAATAAATATTAAGGAAATTTTAGATGGTATGATTGTTCAATAATAAATTACGTGTGCTAACATTCTATGTATGTCCATGCTACGCTATCGCTCCGCACGGCATACATATAGCAGTCCTATTTTAGAATAGAAAAAAATAATTGTATATTTGTCAAAAATAATAATAAAATGACGCTTGACGAAATAATAAATAACCCTCAAAGTGATTCAAGAGAATTAAAACGAGCTTTAGTTGTAAAAATGGATCAATCAGGTGTGCCAAGAAGTGAAATTAAATCAAATTTCAATGTATTAGATTCTTTTATAAGCAGGTGGAGTTGTTCATATATAGCAAATAACAAAGATGCGAGTGTCCTATTATTGGGCTATAAAGGTAGGATAGGTTACTTAACCAAAGAACAACATCAAGAGATTTTGACTTATTTGGAAGAGGAGAATAGCATTCAGTAAAAAAAATCTTAAATTTTGACTACTCCGAGGCAAGCCGTCGGAGCATTCGCCAAAATTTTTCCGACCTAAAGGTGCGGAAACCAGATTTTTTGCCATTCGCTAGCCGTGATTCGTCTTCGGTTAACCGTCCCCGACCCAAAGGGTCGGAGTATACCCTCTACGAATAAAAGGCAAATAAAAACTGTCCTACCAAAAGGAAAGGACAGTTTCTTGAAAAATATTATCTCAACTTCATTTTAAACTTATATGATACAAACGAAATTTCAAAAAGCACAGACCTAATTAAGAATAGCTTGGTATTTCTGTCTATTTATACAATGCAGAAAAATATAAATGCAAGCGGATAAAATAAAAAAGGAAAGTTTTTTAGTTATTTTACAAAAGGCGAGTAATAAAAAAACATTTAGATTTTGGTAGTTTGTTTTTTTGGAGAGAACGTGCAAAGCTTCGTCGTAAAGGGTCTCCCTGCTGTCCGCTACTATAGCAAAGCCTCGCAAAAAATTTTGGCCAAACTATTGCTATAACACTACCATCAGGTCTATTTTGGATGGACAGTACTTCTAAAAAAAAAGAGCTTGTTAGAACTTTCAAAAAAGTTCCAACAAGCTCTCTAATAAAAATATTAAAAACTATAGGTTATATAGTCTTTCTTCGTTTATTAATAAGGAATAATGAAATAAATATCAAAGTCAAAGCCCCAAAACCAACAAATAAATAAGCCGTCCAATTAGTTGGTTTTTCAAAAATGGGAATTGTATCCCCAATAGGAATAAATCCCCCCCAAAAGAAAGGATGTTTCCGTTCAGAAATCGCATTTTGCAAGTAATCTAACTTTGCACTACGCAAAGCAACATTTTTATCTTTACCGAGTTTCAGACCATCATAAAAATTATACATAATATTAGCCGTTTCCTCACTCGGCACACTCCAAAGGCTCATCACCAAACTCGGACAGCCCGCATAAGAAAATGCACGAGCCAAACTCATAACCCCTTCCCCTTTCTTCAATTCACCAAACCCAGTATTACAAGCACTTAAAACGGTCAAATCAGCATTGAGTTTCATCGTATACAACTCATATGCATTCAAATAGTCATCTTGCAAAGTATCAGCCGTTTGCGTAAAAATAAGTTTAGAATACAAGGGATTGTCATTATTTGTCACACCATGCATCGCTAAATGCAAAATATTATAATCAGCGACATGCTCTTTAAAATTCTGTTCTGTCGCCTCTGTACCTACCCACTGCTTACCTCCCAATAAATCCGCAATTTTTTTAACAGCCTCTCTCGCCTCTGGCAAATCGACATAACCACCCCTCGTTTTAAAATCACGAATAGCGACCTCCGTTGCATCTTCCTCCCCTTCATTTTCAGCCATAAGCTCATCACTTTCATAAATCGGCGCAAATCCACCATAGGCTAAATCAGCATTTGCCAACTTATTTTCATCTATTTTCTTCTCAAACAAATGCCGCCCAGAATACGCATAACTAATTGCATAATCTTGAATCAAAAAATTCTCAAGATTATTAAAATCACTCTTATCATCTTTTACCAAAGTCTCAAAATTCACAAAACTCAACAAATCATCAGGCACAATCACCAGTTGATTTATGTTCTCAGCAAAATCACTACAAGTCTCCTTCAACGTCCAATCATACAATTGATAAGCACTCTCCAAGTACAACTTTTGCGCCACTTCCGTAGAATCCAAAAAGAAACGATAATCCGTTAACCCTTTTCGGTAATCCCGCACGACCTCCTCAAATTCCTTACTCCTCTCCGACTCATAAACCTGAAAATCATTTTTTGTAATCGCAAAAGTATACAAAATACTATCCCCCATAAAATACTCGACAAACGCAGAATTATCATTTAAATTCTTTTGTATATCTGAAACAGAAGGCGTATACTCATTATACTTCAAAGCAAAATAATCAGGAAAATCCGTTTCAATTTTTTTCTGAAAAGCCTCATACTCCCGATTCAAATCAAACAACTCATTTTGATAATCCTTGACCTTGCTACTATCCATTTTCGTCTTTTTGCTTTCCTCCTTATACAACTTCTTTTCAATATAAGCAATATCAACTTTCAAATCAGTTTCCTTCTCCAACAAAGAATCAGGCAAATACATATCCTTCGCCTCATTCTCCTTAATCGCCTCCAACAAAACCGTTGCCTTATTTTTTTCCGCAAAAAGAAAAGCCTGCTCTTGATACTTAGCGTCCTGAGTCACTTCGTACAACCTCAAAGCAGTAGCAATCGCCCCTTCATACACAGGCAAAGAAGTCTCCGCCAAAAACTGCTTAGACCCTTCCGTCTGAATATTCTGCCGAATCCTCGCCACTAAAGAATCCGCTTTCCCATACACCTCCAAAGCCGATTCCAAAGCCTTTTCGTCCCCTTCCTGCTCATATGAGCGATTTAAAGCTATTGCCTTTTTTTCGAATATTGTTAGAAGCACATTTTCAGCTAAGATTTTATTTAGGTTGGGATTTTTATAGATGTTTGTGGTATCATTGAAATCATAGACGAGGGCTGTGATTCCTTTTTGGTAGAGATTGAGGGCTTTGTGGGTAGAGTCTTGTTCAAGATAGAAGGTGGCGAAATCTTGATAGATACTTCCTAAAGAACGGTGTTTGATTTTGTATTTTTTTCTTGCTATTTGGAGACTTTTATCATAATATATTTTTGATTTGCTATAATTTTTAACTCCTTCATAATATCGTCCATAATTTCTAGTGAGACTTAAATCATTGGTATACTTATTTCTATTTTGAAATTGTTTATTTAAATGATTAAATGCCTCATTATACTTTTTATGTTTAATTAATACCAATATAAGGTTATCCTTAATTATTTCATTTAGCGATTCCTTAAGCATATATGTACTATTTTGCAAAGTTTGTTGAGCTTTATCTAAATAGTTCAAGGACTCTACATAATTATTCATTTTAAGATATACAGAAGCAATGAGTTTATATGTTCTGGATAGCACATAGCTATTATTCTTGTTTTCTGATTCTAATAAATTAATAACTATTTTATAATACTTAAGAGAAGATTCATAATCTTTAATATGACTAAAAGACATAGCTAAACCATTATATAACTCTATTAAAGAGTCTCTTTCCTTTTTATCAAAACCTTCTAAAATAGCTAAAGCCTTATGACAATAATGAATAGATTTTTTATAATTACCTCTAACTCTATATATGGACACTAATGGACTGTAATAACTCCAAATAGCAGCTTCACTATTCCCAATAAATGGCTTTATATCACGTATGTAATTTAGATACCTATCTGTCTTTCTTTGTATAGACAAACAATACAAAATTCCTGAAAACTGCTCTAAGTATTTTTCAATAAGATTTAATCTTTTAAAATAATATGCTGCTCCTTCAAAATGAATAATTGCATTATCAAAATCACTTTTTAGAACTAAAGTATCTGCTACTCTACTCAACTTAGTTGCTTTAATAGAGTCATTATAGTAATTTGAACCTACCAAATAATTTGAAAATAATATAAAAAATAAAAAGCCAAACGTAAGAAATTTCATAACCTATAATTAAGAAAAAACCAAATATTTTCAATAAAAGTACTATTAAAGGGAGCTTCTAAAAAATAGTATACGCAAAAAAAATGAGCTTAAAAATAATTTTATTAAATTTTTACATATTTATAAATTGCTTTTTATCAAAATCTTATGATTTTTTAGAGCAAAAAATAAGATTTTACTAAAATTGCGTACTTTATTTTTTAGAAGCTCCCTAAAATAAATTTAGAGTTTTATCATTTTAATATTAGTTTCTTGATTATCAAGAATAATATTAACAATATACATACCTTTTTCTAAATTAATTGAAGATAATGAATTTCTATAAATTCCACTATCCATAAATTCTCTTGGCTTAATAATTTTCACTTTATTTCCAATCATATTATATACCTGAATTTCAACAAATGATTTTTGAGATACTTCATATTCTATATTAAAGATATTTTCGACAGGATTAGGATATGTTTGAATTTTATTAATTCCATCAAAAACTTGTAAGTACTCTTCATTTTTTGATAAAGAACCTGTATCAGAACAATCTTCAATATACGCAAAAAACTCCCCTTGAGCTAAATCACTTGTAACTTCAAATCCTGCTTCTAACAAAATAGAGTCTCCAGCCTCAAAATGAACAAGATCGTTAGTATTGATAAAAATAGAATTGTTTTCAGTACTAATATAAGATGTTGTGGCTGTGAGTAAAAATAATGAATTTGAAAAACTTTCGATATGTATTTCCTCACAACAATTTCCAACTTGTATAGGGTTCTTATACTCATAACCTGCTACTAAACTTATATACTCATTGATTTCCTCATTTTTAATCTCTAAATAAACCCATAGCCCTGTACTAGCATATGTATCATTTAGATTCAAGGTTACAGTAAATACAACAAAATCCTGAGCTGCTACAGTAAGTGGAGCACTTAAAGAAGTAGTTGCAACTTTAATATCTCCCAACTCTCCATTATCTGGTAAATATACTGTGTACTTTGTTTCTACTGGTGTTATAACTATTCCTCCTATTTCAAAACCAATATTATGTACTTCTACCTCTGAATAAGGATTAAAAATAATATTTATTTCAAAATTTTCTTGACTTGGAAAACAATCTATGACTCTTTTTTTATTTCCATCTTCTTCCCCTCCTTGATTTATGGCTATTAGCTTGTAATTACCAGTTTTAATATTCCCATAAATACCAAACCTCTCAATCTCCCAAAAGGGGGGAAAGCTAGTTGTTTTATTTAAATCTGCTAATAATTTAATAACGACATCATTCTGAAAAGCGACAAAATCAGAAATATCTGTCTTCATATTGTCTATGTCATCGCCTGTTATCAAAACTCTATCATTATAACTACTTCCTCCATCATAGCTAAATAGAATCATTAATGTATCATTATTTGCAGAATCACATTCAAAAATATGTTCTAATTCTAAAATGATTGAATCTCTATTAGAGAAATCTAAAGGAGGACTTATTAACTCCCCTTTGCCATCATTAATAGTGGGTTGGAATGTAGCTTTTCCACTATCAATATCCCATTTACCATTAACATTTGTGAAAACAGTATTAGAAGAACTAAAATCTTCTTCTAATACAGGATATAACTGTCCTACAATAATGGTATCTACTTGCCCAAAAGAAATCTGTGAAAAACAGCAGAATACAAAAAATAAAGCAATAAATTTTATAAGTCTATCAATATAATACATAGTTTATTATTTTTAGATTATTTTTGTGATGCTATTTCTTGGATTGTTATAAGGAAAAAGGAATAGCAATATAGCCTCCCAGACGTGCCTGTTTGGGAGGTATTTTGTTAAAATTGAATATACTTATCCTATATATGGAGCAAATTGCTCCATATATAGATAAGTTTTTTACTAAAAAATATGTTGATTACTTTATTTCTAAAGCTTCTACACGTTGTAATAAGGCATTATATTTAGCTTCTAAACCGTCATTTTCTGTTTCTAAAGCCTCTTTTTCTTTATTCAACTCAATAGTGTGTAACCATAATTCTTCAATTTGGCGAAGTAAGGTTGCATCCATTGTTGCCACATCAATTCCGTTGGCTTCTACTGTTTCTGCAGAAGGAACATTGGGGAGGTGCTTATTAGCTGTAATGAAGTCTTCTACTTCTTTTAATGAATTCAACTCATAGTCTTCTTCAAATACGTAGTCTGACCAGTATGGTACTAAAGCACATTTTACTCTTTTACTCATAATACCGCTATTTACAAGTAATCCATAACCACTCAAGTCTTCCACATCCGTCATATCTCCGATTCTTACTTGACCTGTTTTATTAACTTCAAAAACATTTTGGTAAGCACCATCACTAACATTTCGAAGTCTAATAAAATATCCTGCTGTATTTGCAGGACTTGTAGGATTATTCATCAAAAGTCCATATCTTTTTGTATTAATTCTTAAAGCCGCCTCCCCTATATGAATAGGATCTATTGCATTTATAAAAACTCTGTCTGTAGTAGAGACTACTACTATTCCTGTATCATCAGGAGCAGGAGTCCATTGTGCTGACAAATCCACACTAAAAAAAGAAATTGATAAGAAAAAAGTTGCTAAAATTGAAAATAATTTTGTAGCTTTCATGATTTTTATGTTTATAGTTAAAAAATAAATTTTTGTTTTAAATAATTGATTATTCGGTACCTACACTATCACAATGCATTCTTCATTAAAATGCAAGTGGTCTTTTTTCAAAAAAAACGTAATTACTTGATAATCAATACTAAAAAACTGTAAAAGATATAGGAAAGGAATTGTGAGCGTGTTTACTCTTATTAAGAGTGCTTGGACACTTTCACAAATATAATATATTTCAATTTTTAAACCAAAAAACTTGCATTTTAGATGGCATTACATTATAAGGATAAAGAGTTTACTGAAACGGATTTTAACAAGTTAAAGGAGGGTGATGATGAAGCTTTGAATCACTTATATGTTGCATTTTATGGCTATATTACGGGTATATTAAAGTATAAATACAATGCTCAAGATGCTGAAGATATATATACTAACACTATCATGAAATTTAGGCAGGTCGCCACAGGTGGAAATGTTGTATATAAAAATATCAAAGGATATATACTTAAAATGGCTATCAATCTCTTACGAGAAAATAAGCGAAAACAAAAGAGTATCGTAAATAGGTTAGAAAAATATCTGATAGAACAAAAAGATGAGAAAGAAGACAATTTTGACACATTAGTATTACAAGAAGAGGAACAAGCCCTTTATGATGGAAATGCTAAAAAAATTGAAGCTCTTAAATGGGGAATGCTTCAACTTAGTGAAAATTGTAGGGAATTACTAACACTCACTATTGTTAAGGGGTTAAAGCCCAGAGATATTTATGAAAGGCTTAAATACAAAAATGCAAGGGTAGTTACTGACAAAAAAGTCAAATGTAAAAAACAGCTTCTAAAGTATACTCAAATAAAACTAGCCGAAATGCTATCTTGAAACCTTAAAAATATATAATATTTATTTACAAGTTAATTTATAACAAATGGGAAATGAAGAAAGAAATAATTTAATATTAAAATATATAAATGGGAACTTAATGGGTAAAGAACTTGATACCTTTACACAACAAATGCAAAATGATGAGGAACTTAGAGAGGATATAGAAGTATCTGCATATATGAATGCAGAATATAATATCGCCAAAAAAAATCAATTCAAATCTTTGGTCAAAGAGTATGGGCTTACTCCTGATCCTTCTGCTTCTGAAAATATTAATGAGACTCCATTAACTGTTGAAAAACGAGCTGTACAAGACAAAGCAACACCTAAAACAGAAAAAGCAACGCCTAAAATAAGTTGGTACAAAAACCCATTACTAAAAGTGGCTGCTTCTGTTTTGTTTTTTGCTTTAGTTGGCTTATTGGTTTTTAGAAATTTGCCAGAGTCTTCTCCTGCTCAATTAGCTGATTCTTATTTGACAGAACATTATGCTGCTCCAAGTGTGACTATGGGGGATAATGTTGATGAGCTTTGGCAAAAAGCTATTTCGGCTTATAAATCTGATGATTTTGTAAAAAGCTCTGTTCTTTTAGAAGATATTGTTATACAGAAACAAGCTAAAGAGGAACATTTCTATTACTTAGGCTTGAGCTATTTGTATCAAAATCCAAGTAAAGCCAATAAAGCTCTTGCCAACCTTGATAAAGTCAAAGGTAAATATTATGGGGAAGCTGCTACCTGGTATAAAAGTCTTGCTCTCATTAAATTAGATAAAATTGGTGAGGCGAAGAAATTACTTCAAGGTTTAGTAAAAAGCAGTGATGCTCAACGTAAATCAAATGCCCAAGAATTACTAAATTCTTTAAATTAAAAAAAAACTATGTTTTTGCCTTTTTTTGAACTTTAATTCCTAACTTTGCGTTCCATTTGTAGAAATGGCCTCGTAGCTTAATTGGATAGAGCACCTGGTTACGGCCCAGGAGGTTAGGAGTTCGAGTCTCTTCGAGGTCACAACAGTAAAGCCCTAAAGCATTGATTATCAATACTTTAGGGCTTTTTTTATTTACCTTACTGGCAAAAATATCATTTTAAGCCACCAATAATCTATTTTTTCTGATGATAATAGATTTTGATCCTGCCTAAATTTGTTACTTCTTTCCAAATTTTTATAGGATTATAACCAATAACATGTCAACATACTCCTCTACTCTCAACACAGAACAACCAAGTTCCTCACAAGTCTTTCCAAATAAATAAATAATTTATCCTCAGTAAAAGTATTATAAGTCGCTGTTGATGTTTTAAAGACCTAATAAATTATTTTGCACAAATGATTGTCCTATGTTTTTTCGTCCTTACACAGTTTAGTTATTCAATATATTTCGCTCATAAAATCAAATGTCCCTCATTCTTCAGGGTTTATGGAAATATTAATAGTATAGACCATCCACAATAGCCCTGATAGTAGTGGTATGATGGCTTGTTAGAACAATCCATTATGGTTATATCTTAACTTGGTAATTAGCACTATGTATCTACCCCAAAAAACAAGCCATCATAAGAACGAATAGCAGGACTTTCCGCAACGACGAAGCTCCTAACAGTTCGCTCCTAAATAAAAGATATAAATGCAAAAATACTATTTCTCTACCAATAAATGAAAATCATACATCGTCTCTGAATACACAATATGTGGCAATTCCTTGATCGACAAAACCGCATCATTGTTATTGAATTTATTGTAATGATAACTCCCTGTTTCAAAAGTACCTACTTTGGAAAAATAGATTTCTTGAAGGACGACTTCCTCGCTGTACTCGCCTAGATAAACGTACATTTCATCGACTTCTACAAAAACTTCAATACCACTACCTTCATACAACTTCATGTAATTGTCAATCATACCACCATCGACAACAGAACCTCGACGCCATCCTCGTTTCTCCATAAATGACCTAA
>ENA-ORXM01004329-ORXM01004329.1-marine-metagenome-genome-assembly--contig:-NODE-4329-length-12616-cov-3.886913_pt1 | contig 12616 bp, 9 predicted proteins | sample MGYA00237867_ERZ511480 | MGnify/ENA primary metagenome ERZ511480 (study PRJEB26309, sample SAMN06266103) | marine metagenome | isolation source: Algal blade | place: United Kingdom:Sidmouth, United... | reverse complement strand
TGAATGCTGCTTAATAGATCTTGAAAAAGAATTTTTCGTTGCTCTAAGCTAGCTCCAGTATTATTTAATAGCCTGCTCATTGAATAATGCAAGTCATCTCCTCGTCTTTTTCTTAATTCATAACAAAGTGTGTAGTATTTTTTCTTCTTAGTCCAATCTCCTCGATCAGCATAGATAGCTCCTATAAGATAATATAAGGTAGCTATTAGATCCTCTTGTTTTTCTTTTAGCAAATTAGAAGCATTTTGTGTAGCAACTAATAATTTTTGCGCAGTAGCTAGAGCTTCATGCCCATCTGTTGTATAATGAAAATAAGTTTGCCAAAGTGTAATAATCTGTGAAGGACTATTTTGCTGTTCCAAATAATTTAAGCATTGTTCTAAGTATTGATTTTCAATTTTATTCAATCGCTCTTGAAGCAGTTGAATATAGACCGTCTTTGTTTGGTAAAACTCTGAATCTGATTCTTTATCAAATAAAACAAGCATTAAAGCACAAGAAGCGAGCACTTCTTTTTGAGGTAGAACAATAGTCTTGTATCGAGTTTGATGCTCTTTCAATGTTAGTAAATTACGTTGCCAATCAATTACTATTTTTGTTGATCTAGTAGGGAGTATAGCTCTTAATTGCTTAGGATATTCCCATTGTAAAGAGAAAAAATTAGTAAAATCATCGCTTTTGTCAATTGTATAAACACTAGAATCACTTTGTTGAGCCATCGAAAGCAAGGACATCCAACAAAAAAAACAAAGGACTAAGAGTTGTCGCATAGAATAGATAAGATTTAAGTTGTAGAAGTTGTTTCAGAATAAAGACATACACAATCTACAAGATAAGAAAAGGGATTCAAAGTTGGTTTAAAACTTTGAATCCCTTGAACTATTCAGCAATGAAATATTGAAAATGTAAACTTTAAGATAGTTTTTCTAATAACAAAGTAGCTTTTTTCTGATAAGGATTTCCTTCCAATTTTTTAAGCTTGCTTAAACTTATTTTTGCTTTTTTTATCTTCTTAGTTTTGAGATAAGCTAATGCTAAATACCATTCAGCAACAACTGAATTAGCGCTTTCTTTTGAAGACAGAGCTTGAAATTGCATAATTGCTTTTTCCACTTGATTCGTTTCCAAATAACTTAAACCAAGATACAGTTCTATCTTGTTTTGATAAGTATTAGTAGGATGTGTTTTTGAGAATTGTTGAAGTAAAGTTGTTGCTTGATCATATTCTTTGTTGTCATAAGCTTTCATAGCAACTAAAATTTTCTGCAATGCTTCTTCATCGGGATTTCCTCCAAAACCTTGTTCCGAAAGTTCCATTTGAACAGCTTTTGAAAGCGTATTATTATACTGTTCGAAAGCTGCAGCATATTCTTGTTGATAATTTATAGTAGAATTGTTGGAATAATACCAAGCCAAACTAAGTATAAAAACAAGACTAGCCGCCGCAGCAAACAGACGAATGATTTGGCTTGTTTTTGTCTGTTTTTTCGATTCAAAAAATCCTTCTTGAGCTAAGTTTTTATCAACCTGTTGAATTTTTTGAAGCAATTCCTTTTCTCCTTCTAACTGAAGCCCCTGTATCAATTCCTTTTCAAGCCCTTTGTCAAAGAAACCATCTTGCTCCAAAGCTTCATCTATTTGACTTATTTTTGCTTTTAGGCTGGTATTTAAGGACTCTTGTGCTCCTTTTTGTATTAAGGCATTTACCATGCTCTGATGTAAATTCAACTCTTCTTGAAAACCTGGATCATCTACCAAGGCATTTTTAATCCATAGTTCATCTTCTGGACTGAGTTGATTTAAAGCATATTTATCGAGTATATTTTCTTTCATAATTTTATTTTACCTAAACAAAGTACTGTTTGCAAAACTATTGCTTAGTAGCATAAGCTTCCAATACTTTTTTCTTTAAATTATCCATGCAACGCTTTTTCTTAACCTTAACAAAACCATCAGAGTACTCCATGATTTTGGCAATTTCTTTTAAAGGCATCTTTTTAAAATAGAAGGACATTAACAGTTGCTTACAATCTCCTTTTAATTGTTGGAGGATTTCACTAATCAATTCATGTTTTCCTTCGATTATCTTTTTTTCTTCTATTTCATCCACATGAACCAATGGGATTAAGTTATTAGGATCATCAATTTGGATTGTTCCTTTTATTTTTCTTCTTTTTTCAAGTTGTTTTAGCCATAAATTTCTACAAACTGCATACAAATAAGTCTTAGGTTGAGCGGTTAATTTAAAATCAGGCGTTTGTAGCTTTTTGATAAAGATTAAAAGTGCTTCTTGAAATAAATCTCTAGCATCATCTTCTGAACCACTATTGCTTATAATCATGTTTGCACAACTCCCATAAGCAATTGCATATAACTCTTTAATTGCCTTACTTTCACCTACTCGAATTTGTTCTAAAAAAATAGGGTTTACCTTCGCCATTGTTATTCTTTTTTTGTTCTATCCAAAACACCCGTTTTGGCATACTATTTCCTACTAATTTAGGAATAACAAAGCTAATCTCTGATTTTCAATCCAATTTTTATTACCTTTTTAGTAGAAGGTTATCAGTTGTTAGGTGTAAAATAGCAACCTTTTTGCACAAACGTAGATATATATATGATTACCATTTGTGTAAAAAAGGTATTCATTGATGCGTATTAAAAAGAGACGAAGCAAACGATAAGAATAGATTTTAAATGAAATACACAATACTATTAATCAGCGTATTATTTGTATCCAAACTGTATGGACAGGGGGAGGTATTGCCCGCCCAGCACGTTGCCTATGAACATTGTAATAAAATTTATTCGCAACTAAAAGTAGCGATTGGAGACCAACGAACAACATTGCCAAAGTTGTTGATTTTGAATCGAGAAAAACGAGTTGCTGCTTATCGAGAAATGGACAATAGCATTATTATAGAAAAAAAAGCCTATGATATTTGCCAAGCAATGGGAACACAATCAGAGGGTGCTTTAGCCTTTTTAATTGGGCATGAGTTGACGCATTTTTACCAACAAACAGATTGGAAACGTCGTTCAGGAGCAACTCATTTTTTATTGAAACATGAACAACGAGAAAAATATGTTTCGGAAGATGAGGAGGCCGATTCTTATAGTGCTTTTATTGCTTATTTGGCAGATTATAGGACCTTAGAAATTATTCCAGATTTGTTGGAGAAAATTTATAAAGGTTATGGTTTGAGTGATGATTTGGATGGTTACCCAAGCTTAGAGGAGCGAAAAAAAGTGGTTGCTATTATTCAACGAAAAGTGCGAAAATTTATTCAACTCTATGAAACCGCTAATTATTATATTGCGATTGGTTGGAATTTACAAGCCTATAATTGTTATGCTTATTTGTTAAAATATGTACGGACTAAAGAAATATACCATAATATAGGCGTTGTTTCTTTGGCTGCGGCAATCGAACAACCAGAACAAGAAGAATATGCATTCTTGTATCCTATAGATGTTGATTTGACCAATGTTTTTCAACGACCATTTTCCGTTCAAGGCAGCCGCAATAAATTATTAAGAGATGCCGCAATAAACTTGAAACGAGCCTTGAACTTAGATGAAGAATATTGTTCGGCTTATCTAAATCTTGCTTGTGTCTACGATTTGCAAGGAGATGCAACGAATGCTTTAACGACACTTAATACAGCCTCTAATTTATCTCCAACTAGCCTTCAACGGGCAAAAATTGCAATTGTGAAAGGGATTGTTTATGCGCATCGAAATCAAATTAAAACAGCAAGCCAGTACTTTGATGATGCTAATAAGCATTATCAAAATTTGCCTGTATGGTATATTTCTAATACCAATAAACGTATTTTGTCGAGTGAAAAACGAGAACAGGAACAATATGATATCTTAATAGAAGATCAGATGGACGAGATCAATTTTCGTAAAGAACGCTCTAGGACAGCTAGTGCTATGGTGCTTGGGAATAGTGGTTTTTTAACCTTAGAGGTAGACTTTTTTACCAAACAACACTCTTATCTATCAAAATTTTTTCTTAGAAATGAAACAACTTCAAGTGATGCCTATTACTTTCTGCAACGTACTAGAAATAGAAGTTTAGAAACAAGTAAGGGGATAAAAGTTGGTGATGCTTTATCTATGATTCAGAAGACCTATGAAGGCTCTTATTTTCAAGTAGTCCATCATCACAAGGGTTTCTTTTTAGTTTACCCCAGCAAAGGATTAATATTTCAAATAGACAGCACTAACCGCGTTCGGGAATGGGCAGTATTTGCAGAATATTAGTGATAAACTCTATTATAGCTTATTTTACTAATTCTTTTACATTAGGGTAAACCTGATCAATATGTCCCATAAATTTTTGAGATAGGCGAAGAATAGCTGGATCTTTAGGAGTTTCTTTAGACAACTGTTCTATTTTTAGAGCTAACTCTTTTAGCTCAAACAGGCCTAATGTTTGTAATGTAGACTTTGTTTTATGTGCCATTCGTCCAATCATAACAATATCTTGATCAGCGACAGCTTGATTCATTTGTGCTATGTCTTTAGGCATTTCATCTAGAAATGTATTGAGGACATCATTGATAAAATCTTGATCACCATCACTAATTTCTTTAAGAAAGGTCAAGTCTAATGTCAATTCCATAAGTTTTATTTTGAATTAAGCTTCTCTCTGAGGATACTCTTCATCTTCTTTGAGCATTCTATAAATAGTCGTTTTTCCAATTCCTAAAATTTTAGCAACAATAGGAATATGATTGTCATGTTTTTCAAGATAATGGCGTACAATTTTGATATTGTATTCTCTTAAGGTCATTTCTTCTAAAAAGAAATTAGTTGCCTTTTTAGGGCTATTAAATTGCAGATCGTCACGTTGAATAGTTTTTCCTGCACACATAATTGCTCCTAGTTCTACAATCGCCTTTAATTCTCGGATATTACCAGGGAAACTATAAGACAGTAATTTATCTTTGGCTGTTTGACCCAATTTCATAGGACCTAGCTTGTTTTCCTTCGCAGTCATGTTTAAGAAATGCTTGGCTAAAATCAAGACATCATTTCCTCTTTGACGTAAAGGTGGCAAGTGAATAGGTAAACCTAAAAGGCGATAGTATAAATCTTCTCTAAAAGAACCTTTGCTCACCAACTCAGATAAATTTCTATGTGTGGCAACAATAATTCTAGAATCAAACTTAACCGTTTCATTTCCACCAATTCTAGTAATTTCTCGTTCTTGTAAGGCACGTAATAGTTTAGCTTGGAGGTGTAGCTCCATCTCCCCTATTTCATCTAGAAACAGGGTGCCATTATTAGCCAATTCAAATTTTCCCTGTTTGCGAGTTGCCGCTCCAGTAAAGGCTCCTTTCTCGTGACCAAAAAGTTCACTTTCTAATAAATCCTTAGGAATTGCACTAACATTAATTGCAACAAAATTACCTTTTCTTCTAGTCGAGTTGTAGTGAACGCTTTTTGCTACCAGTTCTTTACCTGTGCCCGTTTCACCTGTTACTGAAACGGTAATGTTGCTTTTAGCGGCTTTTTCTAATAGTTTAAAAACCTTTTGCATGGCAGGACTATTCCCTTTCATGCTTTCGCTAAATTGATATTTCTCAGTTAACTCTTCTTTTAAAGTTTCAACTTCTTTTTGAAGAAAAATACTCTTTTTTAGTTTCTCAACAATATTAAAAAGACGTTCTTTATTTGCCTCATCTTTTGTTAAGTAGTCATCTGCTCCTTTTTGTAGTAACTCTACAGCTGTGGCTACATCTTGTTGACCAGAAAGAATAATAACACCAATGTCTGGATTATGCGTTTTGATGCGTTTTAAAACAGCATCACCTGTCATGTCAGGTAAACTATAATCCAAGGAGACAATATGAGGGTTTAAGTGTAAGTTATTTAAACACTCTTTACCCGTTTTAAATACACGAACCTCGTGATCTGGATTTAAAGTTAATATATATCGAATAGTTTTCGCAAACAATAGGTCATCTTCAACGATAAATATGCGAATACCATCATTAGGTAATTTCATTTGGAGAGTGGTTAAGATTCTTAGACTTATAAATTGATATTAGAATGGATTTTAATATAACGTTTTTTTCCTTTCTGGGGATAAATAAAAAATAAAAGAATTTATTAAAAACATACAGGGGATTATAAGTATACGATTTTTATTTGAAAAGATAAATTACTTTGAGATCAATTGCCTTTCTTTTGAATAAATAATCTTTTCATACAATACACTTTTAACGTTACACGTGCAACGTTACACTTTTAATATTATCTAAAAACCCCCTTAATTTAAAAATTAAGAGGGCTTTTAGTAATTTTATTGCTTATTTTTAAATGTCCATTTCGTATACTTTATATTCTTTATAAACCTCTGCACTTACTGCACGCATTCCTCGGTTCATCATTTCGTTATCTTTAAGAATATAACTTCCTTCACAGTATTTGAAACCATGCGCTAGACCTGCATCAATTAAATGTTTATAGACAACGGCATCAATTCCTTTTCCTTGAAATTCAGGGAATAATCCTAACAAAATAACACGCATCCATTCTACTTTATTCTTCTCTGTGAAAATTTTATACCCATGAGGGAATAATTTTCCCTTTAAGTCTTTTAAGATAAAGTTGAAATCAAGAACAGCAACAGCCATACCTGCTAATTTCCCATCTACATAGATGAAAGGAATTAGTTCTGGGATGGCAATCATTTTAAATTTCTCAGCATAGGCATCAATCTCTGAATCTGTTAGAGGAACAATTCCCCAAAGAGGTTCCCAAGCTCTATTGTAAACCTCCTTGATTTTTTTGACTTCATTCTCCAGATTCTTCATATCAATTGGACGAATTTCCACATTGTAACGTTTTTTCACTAGAGCAGCACCACGTTTGAGTTTTTCATTGTTAAAGATCGTTTCTGCATCCATTTTATAGGCTAACAACTCTTGACGACAAGGCAGCCCATAATTGGTATACAAATGCTGATAATACTCATGTTGATAAGGCATATCGACCCGTGGACAGTCATCAAAACCCTTGGTTAATAGACCAAAATCATAACTAGAAGAAGGGCTCGCAGGACCTTGCATTTTAGTCAAACTATGTTTTTTGAGCCAATCCCTTGCTGTATCAAATAACATATTGGCTACTTCTTGGTCGTTAATACACTCAAAAAAACCAAAAAAGCCTACTCCACCTTCGTCTTTATGAAACTCATTGTAACGCTCATTATTAATCGCCGCAATACGTCCTACAGCTTTACCTCCCTTATAGGCTATGTACAATTGTATTTGACCATATTCATAAAAAGGATGTTGCCCTTTGGCTCCTAAAAAACCATCAACCACGCCATTTAATCCAAACATGTGACGCATATCAACCAATAAAGGAGAAACCCAATAAGGGTTATTTTTATAAATATCAAAAGGGAGCATCATAAATGCCTTCTTTTCTGCTTTAGTTCTTGCAGGAACAATTGTTATTTTAGCCATAGTTGTAATGTTAATATATTTTGAAGAGTCTAATTATTAATGAATAAACGAATTCCTTTCTAGCATTAAGGCTTTGTTTGTTAAATAGATAGAATTTGTTGGAAGGGAACTTGTAATAATTACTCTTGATTGTCAAGGTGAATTATACATATAATAATAAGGGTAAACTTACAAAAATACTTGTAAAGCTTACCCTTTTATCTTTTGTTTTTTTATGTATACCGTGCTATTGCAATGAATTGGTAGTTTAAATAATTCCTAGTTTTTTACCAATTTTAGTATAACACTCAACCACTTTTTCTAAGTGATCTGGTTCATGTGTAGCCATAAAACTATTACGCATCATAGACTTGTTGGGAGGAGTTGCTGGTGGAATAAACACATTGACAAAAATACCTTCGTCAAACAAGCCTTTCCACAAACCAAAGGCTTGTTTGTTATCACCAATCAAAACAGGAACGATAGCTGTACGCCCATCAATGACTTGGAAACCAGCCTCTTTTAATCCATTACGGACAAACTCCGCATTGCTAACCAAGCGTTCTACTCGTTCAGGCTCTTGCACCACAATATCTAAAGCTGCAATAGCAGCAGCAACAGAAGAAGGTGTTGGAGAAGCACTAAAAATCAAAGCTGGAGAGTGATGTTTTAAGTAGTTAATTACTCGCTCATCTCCTGCAACAAAACCTCCTAAAGACGCTAGGGTTTTACTGAAGGTACACATGATTAAATCCGTGTCTTTTTCTACTCCAAATTCACTTGCTGTACCTCGACCACCTTTTCCAATAACTCCAAATGCGTGTGCATCATCAACTAATGTTTTAGCATTGTATTTTTTTGCTAATTTGGTAATGCCCTCTAATTCAGCAATATTTCCAAATGTACTAAAAACACCATCTGTAACGATGAATTTTCCTGCTTCTATTGGCAAACTAGCTAATTTGCGTTCTAGGTCTTCTAAGTTACAATGTTTGTAACGAATAACATTGGTACCTGTAGATCCTTTAGCTATAAAATTACCAGCTTGAATACTAGCATGGTTGTCTTTATCTGAAAAAATAGTATCACTTCTTTTTACCAAAGGTTGGATAACTCCTTGACTAGTTTGGTAACCCGTACTAAATAGTAAAGCATTGTCTTTTCCAACAAATGCGGCTAATTTGCGTTCCAATTCTTCGTGCAATGGAATCGTTCCTGTTAGGTAACGAGAACCAGAACAAGAGGTACCGTATGTTTTTAGTGCATTAACGGTTGCTTCTTTTACTTTTGGGTGAGCCGTTAAGCCTAAATAATTATTAGAACCAGCCATAATAACGGACTTTCCTTCCATTTTTACAACTGGACCTTCACTCTCTTCAATAGGACGAAAATAAGGGTAAATTCCTGCTGCTTTTACATCATCAGCATAAGTATAATCGTAGCACTTGTCAAATAACGAAGGCAATTTATTGTCAGTTTCATGTGAACTCATAAAATGATTATTTTTTGTCTCTAAATTAAGAAAAAGTAATTTTCTTATCTTTAAAAATTAATCGAATGTTCAAGTAATAAGGATTACTTATTTTTATATGTGTTCGCAAAAGTAGTACTATTTATTGCAAAAAGCATACATTCGTAACAAAAATTACTCCATAAAGCCTCTACATAAAGGCATTTTTATATAAGACATTTTTTTATAATTAGTTGAAAATAAGTACAAGATGGAAAAGAAAATTGTTTCATTTGTGACAGGCGCGAATGGGTTTGTTGGTAGTCATTTGGTAGATTACTTATTGGAACAAGGGCATGAGGTTCATGCTATTGTGCGTCCTTCGAGTAATCTGCAATGGTTGAATGGAAAGGACGTAACATTGCATACTTGTGGTTTAAACAGTGCAGAAGATTTAAAACTTGCTTTTCAAGGGGCAAATTATATTTATCATATTGCAGGCGTTGTCAAAGCTTTGACAAAGGACGGATTTATGAAGGGGAATGTAGAAATGACACGTAATGTTATGGAAGCTGCAACGCATATTCCAACGATTCAGCGAGTGTTGGTAACTAGCAGTATGGCGGCAACAGGTTACGCAGAAATGGGAAGTGATGTAGATGAAAATTCTCCTTTGAGACCTATTGAACCTTATGGTGATAGTAAAGTAGCTCAAGAAGAAGTGGCTAAAGAATATGCTGATAGAGTTCCTTCTACAATTGTACGCCCTCCAGGTGTTTATGGTCCAAGAGATACAGAGATTTTTGCTTTCTTTAAGGCCATTAATAATGGTGTTAGTGCAATGATGGGATTTACACCTAAGGAGATGAGTTTGATTCATGTTCGTGATTTGGTACAAGGAATGTATCAAGCTGCAACGAATGAAAATTCAGTTGGGGAAGTTTATTTTTTAGGTTCTTTGGAATGTTATAATTGGAAAGAATTGGGTGATATTGCTTCCAAAGCAATGAATAAAAAAACATGGACAATTAAAATTCCGCATTTCGTGATATTTATATTGGGCTTTTTTGGTCAAATACTAGAATCATGGTTTGGGATGGATGTGGCTCTAAACAAAGATAGAGCTTATCGAATTACAAGACCTTCTTGGTATTGCAACTCTAACAAAGCGGTGCAAGAATTGGGCTTTCAGCAAACAGTATCTATAGAAGAAGGTTTTAAATCAACAATAGATTGGTATAAGGAGAAAGGTTGGTTGTAAAGAAGAGGTAGACTTAAAAGTATATTAATTAAGATGAAGAAGCTAATAATTCAAAATAAAGAGATTGGTTATCACTCTAACAAGGCAGGAGATTTTATCTGTTTGACGGATATGGTTCGAGGCTTGGAAGGCGATCCTAGAGATTATATAAGGAACTGGTTAAGAACAGGGGCTACCTTAGAGTTTCTAGGGGTTTGGGAAAAAGTACACAATCCTAGTTTTAATGTGGTGGAATTCCACCACATTAAAACGGAGTTCATTAAAAACACTTTTTTGATGTCTACCAAAAAGTGGATTACACGTACCAATGCAACTGGCTTGCAGGCAAAAGCTGGTCGATACGGGGGAACTTACGCACACAGCGATATTGCGATTCAATTTGCAACGTGGTTGAGTCCAGAGTTTTATGTGTACATGATTAAGGAATTCCAGCGCCTAAAATTACAAGAGGCAGAAGAAGCCAAAGAAACTTTGGAATGGAATGTAAAGCGTATTTTGAGTAAGGTGAATTATGAAATTTTGACGGACTCTATTCGTGAAAACTTGATTCCATTTAAGTTAGAAGGTACCGAAAAAGGAGGCATTGTTTACGCTAGTGAAGCGGATTTGATGAATGTTGCTTTATTTGGTGTTACAGCAAAAGAATGGCGGCTTGCTAATCCAGATAAAAAGGGCAATATGCGAGATTTTGCAACAGCAGAACAATTACTAGTACTGGCCAATTTGGAAAATATCAACGCAGAGTATATTAAAGATGGCTTTGCGCAAGACGAACGACTAATCCGCCTCAATGATGCTGCTATTCATCAAATGAAAATATTATCACAATCTACGGCACTAACTAGGCTGTTGAAGTAGTTAGTTAATTAATTAAATCCTTATCTCTAAACTCTACCAAAGCGTCTGCAATACTAACGGTATGTATCTTGCAGTGTAACCATACTCGGATGTCAAAAATCATAAGTGTTCCATTGTAATATGAAGTATAATTTAAGCTTAGTTCCTCTTTAAGATTAGAAAAAATCTGAATTCTTTTTTCTTTTTCAATCGTTTTAGAGGCTTTGTTTAATGCTTGAGTAATGGTAGAACCAAAACTACGACGAGGACCTTCTTTTTTGAAGAATCGATAATTAGATCGAATAATAGAAGGCAGTAAAATAAATTCTTCTTTTTCATAATAAGCTAACATCAATACAATTTTGATTGTATTTAGCATATTAATATCTTCATATTTGAGGTCTTCTAAGCGAGTGAGGTAATCAATACATTCGTCATAGTTCTTATGATAAAAGGCATTGACAGCAATTGCAATCATTTGATTTCTTTGTACTGCAAATTTAAGTTGAGAAGTATATTCTGCTAATAATTTTTTTGATAAATTGCTGGTTGTTTGCGTTTTATCTAAGTCGCCAAACCTAAAGCCATAATGAAATAGTAACTCATAATAAGTTGCAAAAGTCTCTGGTGACCAAAGATAATCAGGGAGTTGCTCTATTTTTTTTAAATAAGTTTGACTCATTTTCCATTTTTTTCTAGCGATAAAATTTCCAATAATTCGATATAAAGAACTCAAATAATCTACAAAATACTCTTTGATGATATTAGGTGTTTCTTCAAGATGGTGAAGAGAGTTTATTGTGAAAGTAACACTTGCATCATAATCATTACTAATATAAGCTTGAAGAGCTTTGGTTTTATCATCTAATAAAATCGCATGTAAATTATTAGGAGGTGGTAAGTTTTGAATAAAATCAGGGTTAGTGTTAGAGTTTTCAGATGTGTCGTTACCAAAATAATGGCGGACATAAATATAAAACTTCGTCCAACTTTTTGTGTAAGTATAAAAATTTTGAAGTTGACTTAATACTTGTTCAAATTCCTCAAATTTAATATCTAACTGCTCTGAAGAAGTATCATTAAATGAAAATGCTTGTCCTCTTACTTTTAAATCCCAAAATAAAATTTGAGGTAGTAATGTGATGCATTTATGCTCAAAGGCTAGTTTTTTTGCTTTTTCTATTTCTGGTAATACTAGGGTAAATAGATTTTTAGTATAAAGAAGTTTTATTGTTTTTAGTAGATCTAATACCTTAGTTTCAACATTGGTATTGGCATGAAACAGATTGAGACTTTTGACAATATTTTGATAGGTATTAATCTGTAAAGCACTTTTATTTTGACTTGGAAAAACAATACCTAGCTTTTTCTTAATAACAGCTTCTTCAAAGACTTCTTGTTTGCTAATTAAATCAAATAACTTACTTTGATGCCCTTCTTTTTTGCCCAAGCCTTTGAGGTAAAGTTTAAAATACCGCTTCTCTTCTCGCGTCATCGCTTGTATGATTAAGAATAAATTGTGTAGTGTATTTTTTTTTTGCATAGGGGAGCATTGTATGGTTACTTTTAACCATTTATGTGTAGCATTTTCTATTTTCT
>ENA-ORXM01004327-ORXM01004327.1-marine-metagenome-genome-assembly--contig:-NODE-4327-length-12618-cov-2.981899_pt1 | contig 12618 bp, 10 predicted proteins | sample MGYA00237867_ERZ511480 | MGnify/ENA primary metagenome ERZ511480 (study PRJEB26309, sample SAMN06266103) | marine metagenome | isolation source: Algal blade | place: United Kingdom:Sidmouth, United... | reverse complement strand
GCGATGGACGCGCCTGTGTCGCGCAACTCGAAGGGTTACTGGCGGCCTGCGGCTTAAGCCAAACGCCACAGACACCCATCCGGCCCAAAGTCCTGCACCACGCGCCCGACCGTCTGCCCACGAAGCAACGCATCCTGTGCTCGTGTCAGCACGTCAGCCCGTAGCGTGGCGTCTACGTCCCACCCCTTACGCTGACAATCCACGCCGCAATGGTTTCATCGTCCGCTGGGCCTTCCCGCAATCGCTCACGCGTCAACAGCTTCAACTCGTTGCGCCCGAATAGTTGCCACGCGCAGGGATGCATTTGGGGACGTCCTTGTAGCCACACAGCACCAAAGCGCGGCCTTATGCAGCCCCGCAATCTCGCCGCGTTTCTTGATTAAGCCGTGAATAACGATTGATTGTCCCATGCCGTATTATAGATACGCACGCCGTTATTTATAAGATAGTTTGTTGGTGCGTTTGATGCATAAGGCCGTAGATACCTCCGCCGGAGGCTCCGGTGTTCGCGAGAAACCGGACATCAAAAAATCCACTAGAACAACGCACGGACAACCCGTAACAGTGTCTTATGAAAATACTTTTCCTAGGTGATGTAATGGGCCGCGCAGGCCGGACGGCAGTGGTGGACCATCTGCCACGCCTGCGGCGCGACTGGCGGCTCGATTTTGTGGTCGTCAACGGCGAAAACGCGACGGGGGGAATGGGGCTTTCGGGCGCGCATGCAAAGGTGTTGCTGGATGCTGGCGCCGACGTGATCACGCTGGGCGATCATGCGTTCGACCAAAAGGATATGATGACGTTTGCCGCCAACGAGCCGCGCATCATCCGTCCGCTGAATTTTTCCAAATCCGCACCCGGTGTCGGGGCCAAGGTTTTTGCAGCGACCCAAGGTCGCAAGGTGCTCGTGACCCAAGCACTGGGTCAAGTGTTTATGAAACGCCCGTTTGATGATCCGTTTTCCGCACTTGACGGCATTTTGCGCCAATACCCGATGGGCGGCGCGGTTCAAGCGAGCCTTGTGGATATCCATTGCGAGGCAACGTCAGAGAAAATGGCCGTCGGTCATTTCTGCGACGGTCGCGCCAGCATCGTTGTGGGCACCCATACCCATGTGCCGACCGCAGACGCGATGATCCTGCCATCGGGCACTGCGTTTCAGTCGGACGCCGGCATGTGCGGCGACTATAATTCGGTCATCGGGATGGATAAGGCAGAGCCACTGCGCCGCTTTATCACAGGTATGCCCAAGGACCGGTTTACCCCCGCCGCGTCAGAGGCAACATTATCGGGGCTGTACGTCGAAACCGACGACCGCACCGGCCGCGCGACACGCGTGGAAATGGTGCGTCAAGGTGGCCGGCTGTCACAATCCGGCCCTGCGTGAACGGGCGCGTTGGCCTGACGGCGATACTGGTGCTGATGGGCGCGGGCTGGGGCGTGACCCAACCGTTGACCAAAATCACTGTGACGGCGGGGTATCAACCGCTTGGCCTGATTTTCTGGCAGCTTGTTATCGGTGCGATTGTCACGGGATTGATCCTGATTATTCAACGTAAACCGCTTCCGGTGTCGCGAATTGGCGTATTGTTTTTCGCCCTTTTCGCGATCATCGGCACCTTGATCCCGAACACAGCCAGCTACCGCGCCGCGTTCTTTTTGCCCGCAGGCGTCATGTCGATCGTTATCGCGACGATCCCGATGCTGGCCTTTCCAATTGCGCTGGCGTTAGGCACCGACTGGTTTTCGTGGCGGCGTATGGCAGGGTTGTCGCTTGGGCTTTTTGGCGTAGCAATGATCGCGCTGCCAGAGGCAAGCCTGCCTGACCGCGCCATGGTGGCGATCCTGCCTTTGGCCCTGATTGCGCCGCTTTGTTACGCGATCGAAGGAAACGTGGTTGCCAAATGGGGCACTGGCGGGCTGGATCCTGTGCAGCTGCTTTGCGGTGCATCGGCCTTGGGGGCTGTCATTGCCTTGCCGCTTGCGCTGGGCGCTGGACAATTCATCGACCCGCGTCCGCCATATATCCTTGCTGATCTGACGTTCGTTGCCGCGTCGCTGATCCATGTTGCGGTCTATGTGACCTACGTGTGGCTGGTTGGGCGGGCAGGGGCCGTGTTTGCAGGTCAGGTCTCCTACCTTGTCACGGGATTTGGCGTGATCTGGGCGATGATATTGCTGGGCGAGCGGTATTCCGGCTGGATTTGGGCCGCACTTGTGCTGATGTTGTGCGGGATTGCGTTGGTGCGCCCGCGCCAAGATGATAGGCTGCCCCAATGATTGATGTATTGACGTTGTCCCAAACCCAAGGCGCGTGGCTGACAATTGCTGTTGTCGCCTTGATGTTCCTGATGTTCCTGCGCGAGGTTTACCCGACCGAGGTCGTCGCCATGATCGGCGTGTCCACCCTGCTGGTTACGGGGGTTTTATCCTACGATGATGCCGTGATGGCGCTGGCCAATCCGGCCCCTTGGACGATTGCTGCGATGTTTATCATCGTGGGCGCATTGGTCCGCACAGGCGCACTAAACGCGCTGACCGAGGTCGTCGAGCGTCAGGCGCTCAGAAATCCTGGACGGGCGATTGCAGGGGCGCTTGTCTTTGTGGCGTTTGCCAGTGCGATCATGAACAACACGCCACTCGTCGTCGTGATGATCCCTGTGTTTGTGCAGCTGGCGCGAACCTTGGGCACATCCGCGTCCAAGTTGCTGATCCCGCTCAGTTATGCTGCCATTGTCGGTGGCACGATGACATTGCTGGGGACCTCGACCAACCTGTTGGTGGACGGTGTCGCGCGATCATCGGGCATGGAACCGTTTGGTATCCTCGAGATTTTGCCTGTTGGATTGGTCGTCGTCACATGGACGTTTATGTACCTGTATTTCGCGGGTCCGCGCCTTTTGCCGGATCGTTCCAGCATGGCGAGCCTGTTGTCGGACCGCTCTAAAATGCGGTTTTTCTCGGAGGCTGTGATCCCTAAGGACAGCAACCTGATTGGCCGCGCTGTGGATGGTGTGCAGCTGTTTAAACGGGACGGCGTGCGCCTGATTGATGTGATCCGCGGCGATGCATCGCTGCGCCGGAACCTCAAATCGGTCGTACTGGAAAAGGGCGACCGTATTGTTTTGCGCACCGCCATGGCGGAACTTTTGTCGCTCCAAGCCACACCGGATTTACGCCGTGTCGATCAGGTGTCAGCCGTGGAAACCACCACAGTGGAGGTGTTGATCACGCCCAACTGCAAAATGGTGGGTCGCACGCTCGGATCCTTGCGCTTGCGTCGTCGTTTTGCGGTTTATACGCTGGCCGTGCACCGCCGCGACACGAACATAGGCCGCCAGATGGACGATCTGGTTGTGCGTGTGGGCGACACACTATTGCTCGAAGGTGCACCAGAAGACATTGCGCGTCTTGCCAATGAAATGAACCTTGGCGATGTGTCCAAACCGTCCGAGCGCGCCTACCGTCGTGGCCGCGCGTGGGTCGCGATTGCGACCTTGCTGTCTGTTGTGATCCTTGCTGCGCTGAATGTCGCCCCGATCCTGATGCTGGCCATGATTGGCGTTACCGTCGTCCTGATGTCCGGCTGCATCGATGCAGAAGAGGCGTTTTCCTATGTTGATGGTCGCTTGCTTGCGCTTATCTTTGCCATGCTTGGCGTTGGGGCCGCGTTGCAATCGTCGGGCGCGGTGGCGATGATCGCTGATGCGATTAGCCCCGTGATGACCGTGTTGCCGCCCTTCTTTGTTGTGCTGGCGGTCTATCTATTGTCGTCCGTCCTGACAGAATTGGTAAGCAATAACGCCGTCGCCGTGGTTATGACGCCTGTGGCGATCGGCCTTGCAACGGCACTTGGCGTTGATCCGCGTCCGCTTGTGGTTGCGGTGATGATCGCGGCAAGCGCCAGCTTTGCCACGCCCATCGGCTATCAAACCAACACGCTGGTCTATGGACCAGGGGGATATAAATTCGCGGACTTCCTGAAATTCGGCATCCCGCTCAACCTGTCGCTGGCCCCGATTGTCAGCTTTGTCATCCCGATGATCTGGCCGCTTTGATTTCCTCTTGCCATAAATACCTCCGCCGGAGGCCTGGCTTTGGTCCAAAGCCAGTGACACGCCTGCTTGATCCACACCCATGATCTGTCATAAGACGTGCCAGACATTACACGAATAGGATATCAATATGGCTGGCCACTCCAAATGGGCGAATATTCAGCACCGCAAGGGGCGTCAGGATAAACTGCGCTCTAAGCTGTTCTCAAAGCTTGCCAAGGAAATCACTGTGGCCGCCAAAATGGGCGACCCTGATCCTGACAAAAATCCGCGTCTGCGTATGGCCGTGAAAGAGGCCAAATCAGTGTCTGTGCCCAAGGACGTGATCGAGCGCGCGATCAAGAAATCCCAAGGTGGCGATGCGGAGAACTACGACGAAATCCGCTATGAGGGTTACGGCCCCAACGGGGTTGCCGTGATCGTCGAGGCGATGACCGACAACAAAAACCGCACCGCGTCTGTTGTGCGTTCGACGTTTTCCAAGAATGGCGGCAATTTGGGCGAAACAGGTTCAGTTGGTTTCATGTTCGACCGCATGGGCGAGGTGGTTTACCCCGCATCCGTGGGCGACGCCGACACCGTAATGATGGCCGCAATCGAGGCTGGTGCGGATGACGTGCAGTCTGATGAAGACAACCACGTTATCTATTGCGCTGATACGGACCTGAATGATGTGTCCAACGCCTTGGAAAAAGAACTTGGCGAAAGCGAAAGCACCAAGCTGATCTGGAAGCCCAACATGACGACCGAACTGGACGAAGACGGGTTTGCCAAGCTGATGAAGTTGCTGGATCTGTTGGAAGACGACGACGACGTACAGCGCGTGACCACCAATATGGATGCCTCTGACGAGGTCATGGCGTCCTTCGAAGGCTAAGCCTCGGGTGTCATTCATAGAAAAGGGCGCGGCCAGCGATGGTTGCGCTCTTGTCATTTGTGCTGGTGGGTGTCACGCCATTGCCATGACGCAAACCACCCCATCACGGCCCGTCGCGGGTATCTTATGGATGATCCTGACAGGGCTGATGTTCGTCGCCGTCACCGGTATCGTGAAATATGTTGGGTCTGATCTGCCCGCCGCACAAGGTGCGTTTTTACGCTATCTGCTTGGCCTTATTTTCGTGATCCCGATGATCCGCCCGATCATGCGCGCAAGGCTTAGTCCACGGCAGCTTCGCCTTTTCGGGCTGCGCGGGGTGGTGCATACCGGCGCGGTCATCTTGTGGTTTTATGCGATGTCGCGCATCCCCTTGGCCGAGGTGACTGCGATGAACTATCTATCGCCAGTTTATATCGCGATAGGCGCTGCGATGTTCCTTGGCGAACGGTTGCCGCCGCGCAGAGTGATTGCTGTGATCGTGGCCTTTGTCGGCGCGATGCTCATTCTGCGTCCAGGCGTGCGCGCGCTTGACCCCGGGCATATCGCGATGCTGTTTACGGCGATGGGATTTGCTGCCGGCTATCTGATCGCCAAGCGCATGTCGGGTGAGGTATCAGCCAGCGTCATCGTCGGCATGTTGTCGATTGCGGTGACCATCGGCCTTGCTCCGTTTGCCTATGCTGTCTGGGTTCCACCGACGATTGAACAGGTCGGTTGGATGTTTCTTGTGGCGTGTTTCGCCACCGCCGGGCATTTTACCATGACCCTCGCATTTGCCGCAGCACCAGTGACGGTAACGCAGCCGGCCACATTTTTGCAACTGATCTGGGCTGTTATCCTAGGTGCTGTGATCTTCAACGAAGGCATCGACGGATGGGTCATTTTTGGCGGGGCGATCATCATGGCATCTGTCAGTTTCATTACATGGCGAGAGGCGGTTGCACGGCGCAAGGCGACGTTGTGATCAAAGATCCCAAGCCGCCGGCGGAGGTATTTCAGGCAAGAGGAAATGCGGTGATTTTTATTGATTGACGAGTCAATTAAAAACAGAATATAGGATCCGAGAATTATCTGGGGTGAAATATGCCGAAAATTGGGATGGAGCCGATCCGCCGAGCTGCACTCGTCAAGGCCACGATTGCAGAAATCGGGGCGGCGGGATCGCTTGATGTGACAGTTAGCCGAATTGCCAAGCGCGCGGGCATGTCATCCGCGCTGGCGCATCATTACTTTGGTGGTAAAGACCAGATATTTGAAGCGGCGATGCGTCAGATTTTGCGTGACTACGCGGCCGAGGTGCGCGCAGCGTTAAATGGTGCGTCGGATCCGGCAGCGCGTGCGCGTGCCATTGTGCGGGCCAATTTTTCGCAATCGTGTTTTGATCCGGCGACTGTTTCGGCATGGATGACGTTTTACGTGCAGGCGCAAACTAACCCGCAAGCCCTGCGTTTATTACGTATGTACCAGCGCAGGTTGCGGTCGAATTTGACCCATGCGTTGCGGCCGATGTGTGCGGATCCGCGCGGGGCTGCAGATACGATGGCTGCATTGATTGACGGGCTTTATATTCGCGCCGCGTTGACCGCGCCTGATGACGATCCGCAGCGCACGGCGCTGACGACCCTGACAACTTTGACAAATGGTGCGGCATGACCCAACAAAATATCTTGATCATTATGGTGGATCAGTTGAATGGGACACTGTTTCCCGATGGCCCTGCCGAGTGGCTCCATGCGCCGAACCTTAAAAAGCTGGCAGCGCGATCCACGCGGTTCGCCAATGCCTATACCGCGTCGCCGCTATGCGCACCTGCGCGGGCGTCGTTCATGACAGGGCAGTTGCCAAGTCGCACCGGCGTCTACGACAATGCTGCCGAATTCGCGTCGTCGATCCCGACCTATGCCCACCACTTGCGGCGCGCCGGTTATCAGACTTGCCTGTCGGGCAAAATGCATTTCGTGGGGCCCGATCAGATGCATGGATTTGAAGAGCGTTTGACAACAGATATTTACCCTGCTGATTTTGGCTGGACCCCTGATTACCGCAAACCCGGCGAGCGAATTGATTGGTGGTATCACAACATGGGATCAGTGACGGGCGCCGGCGTGGCCGAGATTTCCAATCAAATGGAATACGATGATGAGGTGGCATATAACGCGACCCGTAAGCTTTACGATCTGTCGCGCGGCAAGGACACGCGTCCGTGGTGTTTGACTGTCAGTTTCACCCATCCCCATGACCCCTACGTGGCGCGCAAAAAATACTGGGATTTGTACGAAGATTGCGACCACCTGATGCCCGATGTCGGCCCGATCCCTTATGTGGACCAGGACGCGCATTCCCAACGCATTCTGGACGCCAATGACCGCGATAATTTCAATATCACCGAGGATCATATCCGCCGCGCGCGACGTGCTTATTTCGCCAATATCAGCTATATCGACGACAAAGTCGGCGAGATTCTGCAAACGCTGAAAGATACCCGCCAAGACGCCACGATCATGTTCGTATCTGACCATGGCGACATGCTTGGCGATCGTGGGCTTTGGTTCAAAATGTCGTTTTATGAGGGATCGGCCCGTGTACCGCTGATGATTAGCGCGCCGCAAATGGATGCGGGTTTGCAAACCACTGCCGTCAGCTCGATTGATGTTTTGCCGACGCTTTGCGACCTAGCGGGCGTGGACATGGACGAGGTCATGCCTTGGACGGATGGCCAGTCTATTGTGTCCATGGGGCAGGGGGCGGAACGCACGGCCCCCGTTGCAATGGAATACGCCGCCGAGGGGTCATATGCCCCGCTGGTGTCGCTGCGGTACGGCAAATGGAAGTACAACCGCTGCGCGCTGGACCCTGATCAGTTGTTTGATCTGGACGCTGATCCGCACGAGCTGACCAACCTCGCGGATCACCCTGACCACCAAGGCACCGTCACGCAATTGCGCGCCAAATCAGAGGCCCGCTGGGACCTCGCCAAATTCGACGCCGATGTGCGGCAATCGCAAGCTGGCCGCTGGGTCGTCTACGAGGCGCTGCGCAACGGTTCATACTATCCTTGGGACTATCAGCCGCTTCAAAAAGCATCCGAGCGGTACATGCGCAACCACATGGATTTGAATGTTCTCGAAGAAAATCAACGTTTCCCGCGTGGCGAATGATCCGCCTCGCTTTGTTCCAAATACTCCCCCCGGAGGGCCAAAAGTCATGAAGACCCAACCAACTGCGAGCCATTTCATTGATGGCAAATACGTCGAAGATACAACCGGTGATCCGATCCCCGTGATCTATCCTGCCACAGGCGAAGTGATCGCGACCGTCTATAGCGCGACGCCCGCAATTATTGATTTGGCATTGGCCGCGGCCACCCGCGCGCAAAAGGAATGGGCGGCGTGGACGGCAACTGACCGCGGCCGCGTCCTGCGCCGCGCTGCCGATATCATGCGCGACCGCAATCATGACCTGTCGGTTTTGGAAACCTATGACACGGGCAAGCCCTATCAGGAAACATCCGTGGCTGACGCCACATCAGGTGCCGACGCATTGGAATATTTTGGCGGTTTGGCGGCGTCTATCACCGGCGAACATATCCAGCTTGGCGATGATTTTGTGTATACCCGCCGCGAACCTTTGGGGGTTTGCGTCGGGATCGGCGCATGGAACTATCCGACCCAAATCGCAAGCTGGAAGGGCGCGCCTGCGCTGGCCTGCGGGAATGCCATGGTCTTCAAGCCGTCCGAGACAACACCGCTTTGCGCGCTCAAAGTCGCCGAGATTTTGCACGAGGCAGGCGCACCCGCTGGCGTATATAATGTCGTGCAAGGTTATGGCGCGGTAGGCGCATCGCTGATCACGGACGACCGCGTCGCCAAGGTTTCGCTGACCGGATCGGTGCCCACCGGCCGCAAGGTATACGCCGCCGCAGCCGAAGGCATCCGCAGCGTGACGATGGAGCTAGGCGGTAAATCCCCGATGGTGGTCTTTGACGACGCCGATCTGGAAAACGCTGTGTCCGGCGCGATCTTGGGCAACTTCTATTCCTCTGGCCAAGTTTGTTCCAACGGCACGCGCGTGTTTGTTCAAAAAGGCATTAAGGACGCATTTCTAAGTCGCCTGTCAGAGCGCCTGAAGGGCGTCAAAATGGGCGATCCGCAGGATGCGGACGTAAACTTTGGCCCGATGGTGTCAGAGAACCAACGCAATGTCGTGGCGGATTATATCAAAAAAGGTGTCGCCGAAGGCGCCCGTTTGGTCACCGGCGGTCATGTCATCGATGGCGACGGGTATTTCATCGAACCTACTGTGTTTGCCGACGTCACCGACGATATGACAATCGCCCGCGAAGAGATTTTCGGCCCCGTCCTGTCCGTCCTTGATTTCGAAACCGAGGACGAGGTTCTGGCCCGTGCCAATGACACCGAATTTGGCCTTGCTGCAGGTGTTTTCACCGCTGATCTGACCCGTGCGCACCGCATGGCTGCAGGGTTCGAGGCAGGTACTTGCTACATTAACACCTACAACCTTGCCCCCGTTGAGGCGCCGTTTGGTGGCTCGAAACTGTCCGGCGTGGGGCGTGAAAACTCCAAGGCGGCGATCGAACACTATTCCCAGATCAAAGGCGTGTACGTCGCTATGGGCGATGTGGAGGCACCGTTTTGACCGATTCAGTAAACGCTGACTATGTGATCATCGGCGCGGGCTCTGCCGGCTGCGCGATCGCCTACCGCTTGGCCGAAGCAGGCAAGCAGGTGTTGGTGATTGAACACGGCGGCACCGATGTAGGGCCCTTCATCCAGATGCCCGCCGCCTTATCCTATCCGATGAACATGAAGATGTACGACTGGGGCATGTCAACAGAGCCGGAGCCGCATCTGGACGGGCGCAGCTTGGTCACGCCGCGCGGCAAGGTGATCGGCGGATCATCGTCGATCAACGGTATGTGTTACGTGCGCGGCCATGCGCACGATTTTGACCATTGGGCCGAAAACGGCGCGCAGGGTTGGGGTTATGCTGACGTGCTGCCCTATTTCAAACGGATGGAGCATTGGCATTCGGGCGGTCATGGCGGCGATAAATCGTGGCGTGGCAGCAAGGGCCCGCTGCATGTGACCCGCGGCCCGCGCACCAACCCGTTGACCCGCGCATTTGTGAAGGCAGCCAAGCAGGCAGGCTATCCCGTCACGCCTGACTACAATGGCGCACAGCAAGAGGGCTTTGGTCCCTTTGACGCGACCATTTGGCGGGGGCGGCGCTGGTCGGCTGCGAATGCCTATCTGCGGCCCGCGTTGAAGCGTCCGAACTGCGATATGATCCGTGCTTTTGCCCGCAAAATTATCATCCAAGACGGTCGGGCGGTCGGCGTCGAAGTGGAACGCGGCGGCGAAATAGAGGTGATCACGGCCAACGTCGAAGTCGTTGTCGCCGCATCCTCGCTTAATTCGCCCAAGCTGTTGATGCTGTCGGGGGTTGGCCCCGCCGCGCATCTGTCCGCGCACGGCATTGACGTGGTGGCCGACCGTGCAGGCGTTGGTCAAAACCTGCAAGATCATTTGGAATTATACATCCAGCAGGCCGCCACCAAACCCGTGTCGCTGTTCAAACATTGGAACCTGTGGGGGAAGGCCGTGATCGGGGCGCAGTGGTTGTTTACCAAAACCGGCCTTGGCGCATCCAACCAGTTCGAAAGCGCGGGATTTATCCGGTCCAAGGCGGGCGTCGAGTATCCGGATATTCAGTATCATTTCCTGCCCATGGCTGTGCGCTATGACGGGCAAGCCGCCGCCGAGGGGCACGGGTATCAGGCCCATGTCGGACCCATGCGGTCCGTGTCGCGCGGCGAGGTCACGTTGCGGTCCGCCGATCCTGCCGATCACCCGCGTATCCAGTTCAACTATATGTCCGACCCGTCCGATTGGGAGGATTTCCGCAATTGCATCCGCCTCACGCGCGAGATTTTCGCCCAAGATGCCTTTGCCCCGTATTCTGGCAAAGAAATTCAACCGGGCGTGGAAGTGCAGACCGATGCGCAACTTGATGCGTTCATAAAAGAACACGTCGAAAGCGCCTATCACCCCTGTGGCACGTGCAAAATGGGCGCGATCGATGATCCGATGGCCGTTGTTGATGCGCAATGCCGCGTGATTGGTGTGGATGGTTTGCGTGTCGCAGACAGTTCCATCTTTCCGCGTATTACCAATGGAAACCTGAATGCCCCGTCGATCATGGTCGGTGAAAAAGCGGCTGATCACATCTTGGATCGCGCGCCGTTGCCTGCGGCCAATGACGCGCCGTGGATCAACCCGAATTGGCAGACGTCCCAACGCTAGGGGCGTCTTCGACGACGGCCTGAAAATTGTCGAAAAACTGATCGGTCATTTTGCGGGCAAAGCCACCGATGATCCGGTTGCCCAACTGCGCCAGCTTGCCGCCAACCTTGGCTGTGGCCTCATAGGTCAATTCTGTCCCGCCTTCGACGGCGCGCAAACGCACGTCTGCGCCACCCTTGGCAAAGCCCGCGACGCCGCCCTTGCCTTCGCCGACAATCGTGTAGGATTGGCCTGCAATGACGTTCTCGAGCGTAACTTGGCCCTTGAACGTCGCCTTTACAGGGCCGACTTTTTGTTTAACCGTGGCCGTGAAACCTTCGTCGGCTGAACCGCTTAGCGCTTCGCAGCCTGGAATGCAGGCGCGCAAGGTATCGACGTCATTCAGGTGCGCCCACACATCCGCAGTGCTGGCCGCGATTGTTTTTGTGCCTGTCAGTTCCATGGCAATATCCTTGTTGCATTGTGGTTACTTGGCCACGCCGCAACCGCATTAGTCAACCTGATAAGGCAGAACACCCCGCATATCAGGATCGACGCGCAGACGCCGTTCCAGCGGCGGAACAGAGCGTTGGTGGCACCGCGTGCGTTCGCAAATCCGGCAGGAAATTCCGATGGGGGCATAGGCGTCCGGCGCTGCGCGGTCCATGTGGTCGGCGTAGACCACTGCGCTTGCGTGCTGCACTTCGCAGCCCAGTCCAATAGCGTAGCGCCGCGTCGGTGCATGAAATGCGCCACCGGATTTTGACACATCCCGCGCAAGGCAGAAATACCGCGCCCCATCTGGTGTTTCGGCCATTTGGCGCAAAAACTGACCTGGCGTTTCGAACGCCGCATGCACATTCCATAGCGGACAAGCCCCGCCATACCGTGCAAATTGCAGCGTGGTTGCGGAATGCCGTTTTGTGATCGTTCCTGCCTGATCGACCCGCACAAAAAAGAAAGGAATACCCTTGGCACCCGGTCGTTGAAGGGTCGATAACCGGTGTGCCACCTGCTCCAGTGATGCACCAAACCGCTTTGCCAACACCTCAAGGTCATGACGGGTCTCATTGGCTGCGGACAGGAATGCGCCGTATGGCATCAATGCCGCACCCGCAAAATAATTGGCAAGGCCGACAAGCGCTATGCCGCGCGCCTCTGGCGATTGAAACCGCGCAAGATCAAGCGTCGCACCCAATAGTTTGTTCTGGCTGATCAAGGCCAGTTGCAACAGAAGCTGAAACCGCTGCGTTTCAAGAGCCGCACCGGACGAAAGCGTCAGCGTTTTGGTCGCCTGATCAAAGTGCCTGATCGGGCCGTCAGCAGTGTACGCAATCGTCACGCCAAGGTCGGTCAGGATGTTTTCGGGGCGCATGCCCAT
>ENA-ORXM01004326-ORXM01004326.1-marine-metagenome-genome-assembly--contig:-NODE-4326-length-12620-cov-3.577374_pt1 | contig 12620 bp, 12 predicted proteins | sample MGYA00237867_ERZ511480 | MGnify/ENA primary metagenome ERZ511480 (study PRJEB26309, sample SAMN06266103) | marine metagenome | isolation source: Algal blade | place: United Kingdom:Sidmouth, United... | reverse complement strand
AGAACCGCAAGCTAACGGTGGTCGATGCAACTAACGTCCAACCGGCTGCGCGCAAGTCGATGGTGGCGCTGGCGCGGTAATCTTCGCAACTCGAGTGAATAGTCTCGGGGGTAAAGCAGCGCAGGTATTCGTTTATAGCCTCTTCGGGAAAAGCGCTTTCATCGCGGCCCCACTGACCGAACTTTTTACGCAGGTAAAACTCTGGGGCGGCGCCAATCAGCGTCTCGGGTAATGGATGATCCTGGATGAGGAAAAACCAGTGATAATAAGCCGTCGCAAATGAGAAGTCGGTGCTCGAGTACATAGCGTACGTCGGCGCAATATCCAGCACGGCGAGTTTTCTGACCTTGTCAGGGTGGTCAAGCGTCAAGCGGTGACCCACGCGCCCGCCTCGGTCATGACCCGCTAAATAAAAGTCATCAAAGCCGAGGTGCGCCATAAGCCTAACTTGGTCTTTGGCGGTTTCGCGTTTTGAATAGGGGCTGTGATTGTCTGTCGTAGGCGGTTTAGAACTGTCACCGTAGCCTCGTAAGTCGCTGACAACAACGGTAAAATGCTCCGCCAACCGTGGCGCGACCTTGTGCCACATAATGTGGCTCTGCGGGTAGCCGTGTAAAAGCAAGAGCGGCGGGCCGCTGCCGCCTTTGACAAAGTTGATGGTTATATCGCCGCTGGTAAATTGATCACGCTCGAAGCCTTCAAACATCTCTCACCTCTAAAGCTCTTAGCATACCGAGATAACGCCAAAACTATAACTTTCGAAACCAACTTGTCTTAAGCGGAATTAGATGCCGCTCGTCCCCCAAGTTTTCTAGCGACCCATAACCCCAAGCCAAACAGCAGCGCCAAAATCACCACTGCCAAATAATCAATCACGGGAATGCGGATAATCTCGTTGAGTTTGTCCCAGCCACGACTGTTATAAACAAAAAGTACCAGGCCAATATATAGGGCGAGCAAACCCCCTCTTGTGATGCGATTCAAACCGAGCCCGTGCATTTGGGTAATCACAAAGACACCGCCAAAGCCAAAAAAGAACATGGGCCAGATGCCGTTGCCTTGCATGACCGCCACAAGCGTGCCGTGGGCGAGTACGGTGAACTCGAGGAAAAACGTCCAGTAGCGGTTCGTGTGCGCCCGCGTGAACATAAGTGCACCTTGCAGCATCAGCAGAACCGTATAGAAAAAGCCCCATAAATGTCCGGTAGTTGCCTCGGCTGGGTGATACCAAAAGGTATAAATGATGCCCCAAGCGAAAAAGTAGCCGTGGTACTTGCGTGCAAACTGCATAATACTTTTGCCGATGGGCAGCTTAGCCCCAAAGAACATGCCGCGCCGATTGTTCTCCATTAGCAAAACCCACACGAGCAAAAGAACAACCGAAACTTGCGAACTCCAGATGGACACGTCTTGCGCTAAGCCGTCATACCAGATGTGCGTTTGTAATAGGTGCAGCAAAATAAAAGCAGCGTTGATACCAAGTGCGGCGATGTTTATAGGATGTAAGCCTTTTGTGTAGCGCTTAACCCGCGTCTGCGCGTAATAAATAAGCCCCCACATAGCGATTTGGTGAGCAAAATAGAATGTCCAAACCGTTGCGCGGCCCCAAAAGGTGGGCTCGGGTAATTTCCAGTAATAGTGCGACGCGCCTGTGTCAGGCAGTTTCTCAATAGCCTCTAAGCGCTCCCCTAATAAAAAGATAAGCGCCGTATAAACAAGGCTAAAAAGGACGCCGCCCCAAAGCGCAAGATTCGCCCCCCGTTCAGCGGGTGGTTTAGATGAGGATGCACCTGAGATAACAGCCATAAGCGTAATTTACCCTAACGAGTATCAAAAAGCTGTGGTGCATAGTGCTCGAGGTCTTTTTTCAAATCGCTGTAGTACCAGTCATTTATAAAGGGTGTCAGCGAAAAGCTCTTCCGGCGCACCCAAAACTGTGCAAAGCTCAGCACGCCGCTGCTCTCAGCACGGTGCAAGGTGAGGTCGTGTATCCACAAAAATTGTGCGAGTACTTTGACATCCACTCACTCAGCGATACTCTAATGCGCTAGCCGGACAAACGCTTATTCGTGAGGGTTACGCGGAGGCCACCAGACACGGTTACTTGTGGCATGAATTTGGTGATAGCCACCTAATCTTTTAGTAGGGGCGCACGGCCGTGCGCCCCTACGGTGCTAAAGGCGCACATCAAAAGTTTTTTCAAGCCCTTCCAACCCTGCTCTGGTGATGTGCAAGACTCGAGCCGACTCATCTTTTTTGAGCCACTTGCGCTCGAGTAAGGTCGTCATAAGCGCAGCCCCCAACGCCCCTGCGATGTGGTGCCGCCTTTCTGACCAGTCCAGACACCGTCTGGCAAAGTGGCGGCGCTGCTTTTTAAGTGGTTCTAGTTTAATACCAAAATCAGAGAATCCCTTTTCTCCTTTGGGGGTAACTATGAAATCTTGCTTGTTCGTGTCTAGCCAGCCTTTTTGCTGTAGCGCATCTGCTAGCAATACACCTGCGCGACCCGCTATATGGTCATAGCAACTGCGTGCCAGGTGAATAGCCTCGAGGGGTTTGGTTTCGACGGCCTTAGCCCTGGGTGTGAGTAGCATAAGCGCCTCGAGTGCAGCCGCAACATCTGCGCTGGCTATGCGGTAGTAACGGTGTCGGCCTTGTTTTTCCAGGGTTAAGAGTTTACCTTTGAGAAGTTGCGATAGGTGCGAGCTGGCAGTTTGCGGAGAAATGTTGGCGCTGTGCGCAAGCTCTGTTGCCGTCATCGCACGTCCACTGAATAGGGCTATGAGCATTTGTGCTCGAGCAGGCTCGCCAATAAGTTTCGCCGCATTAGCAGTCGTCGTAACTACATCCATACTTCGATGATAGGTGAAACATTTATGTCGTGTCAAACATTAAACTTTGAGCATGGAGAAAACCATGTATGACGTAGCCATCAAACTAGAAAACAAACCTGGAGCCTTGGCCCATATGGGTGAAACCTTGGGCAAGGCGGGCATTAGTGTAGAAGGCGGGGGTGTTTTTGTCGAGGCTGGTCAGGGGGTTGCCCACTTTCTATTTGAAGATGGCGAGGCAGCGGCTGAGGTTCTAAAGAAAGCAGGTATAGATGTCGAGGGCTACCGAAAAGTGCTTGTACAAAAGCTTGATCAAGAGGAGCCTGGGCAACTCGGCAAACTAAGCCGCCTGATGGCAGACGCGAAGGTCAACATTGAAGTCATATACAGCGACCATGCGAATCAACTTGTTTTAGTGGTTGATGATTTTGCCAAAGGCCAGCAAGTATCTGAGGCGTGGCAACGAGAAAGTTGGGAGGCATAAGTGATGACAGAACAACGCGACCACGCTGAGCAGTTTAGAAAGCTTCACTTTGCAGAGGGCCTTCTCGTCTTACCCAATGCCTGGGATGCAGGCAGCGCGGTTATTTTTCAAAAAGCAGGCTTTAGTGCTATCGGTACAACGAGTGCGGGCATTGCTTACTCTCTCGGCTATCCAGATGGTGAACAGATTGGCTTTGAAGATGTACTCGAGTGCGTAAAGCGTATCCTTAAACGCATTACCATCCCCCTCAGTATCGACCTGGAAACGGGCTATAGCACCGACATCGGTCAGGTTGCCGAGAATGTTCGTCAGGTCATCGAGCTAGGCGCGGTAGGCATCAATATTGAGGACGGCATCACTAAACCCTCGCCAGGTCTTAGCGATTTGGGCAAGCAGCTCGAGCTGTTGCAGGCGCTCTCAGCACTAAGGCAAGAGCTTGAGATTCCCTTTGTTATTAATGCTCGGACTGATACTTGTTGGCTCGGTTTAAGCGATGCAGAAACGCGTCTGGCTTTGACACTTGAAAGGTCTAGGGCTTACGCCGATGCAGGGGCTGATTGCATTTTTGTACCTGGTAAGCTAAGCAGGGAAACTATTCAAACACTGGTAAAAGAGATGAGTGTTCCGCTCAACGTGATTGCGGTGCCTGATGGTTTGCGTGTCAGGGAACTCGAGAGCCTCGGTGTAGCTCGGCTGAGCTTGGGCTCGGGGCCTGTACGAGCATCCTTAGGGATAACCCAGAATATTGCTAATGAACTCAAAAAGGGGGTATTTGAAAGTATCGCTGAAAACGCCCTGAGTTACGACGCAGCCAATAGGCTGTTTAGCTAATGAGTCCGTCTAAACCTCTACATATGGGACCCATCCAGTGGCTAATGCTACTCAGCTTAGCGCTGCTCTGGGGTGGGTCATTTTTCTTTATCGAGCTTGCCATTCGTGACCTGCCCGTTTTTACCATTGTGACCGCGAGGGTAGGTCTCGCTGCCATTTTATTGATTGGGTTTGTTTATCTGCGAGGTCACACCATGCCGGGGTCCTTAGCAACCTGGGCTAGGTTTTTGTTATTGGGCGCACTAAGAGCTACCTTGCCCATCAGCCTTATCGTTTGGGCTGAGACACAGATTGACAGCGGGCTCGCCTCTATTTTGAACTCAACCTCACCGCTTTTCACAATGATTGTCGCGCATTTTCTTACCGCAGATGAACCTCTGACGCCGAACCGCACTGTGGGCGTCATTATTGCCATGAGTGGCGTCACCGTGCTTATCGGCGCTCACGCCTTACAGGGTTTAGGGTTGAAGGTACTGGCGCAACTTGCCATGTTGGGGGCAACCTTATCGTACGGCTTTGCCGCCGTCTATGGCAGACGTTTCAAGGCTCTGCCGACAACAGTATCGTCTGCTGGCATGTTGGTAGGAGCGACGCTTCTAGCCTTGCCGCTGGCCCTCTTACTGGAACGCCCCTGGACGCTGCGACCCAGCGGTCTATCTGTCGCGGCTGTTTTGGCCTTAGCCGTGCTTAGTACAGCGCTCGCTTTTGTCATCTGGTTCAAACTCATTCATTCGGCGGGGGCTGCTAACACCTCTATGGTGACGTTTCTTATTCCGATTGTTGGCTTGCTATTGGGTGTCGGCTTATTGGGGGAAAGGCTCGAGCCCAGCTCCCTTATCGGCCTAGCTCTTATCTTGTTGGGTTTAGCGGTGGCGACAAAAGTAGTAGCTGCAAAATGGCTTACCCGAGTACGTCCGAGCTAGCGAATGCGCTTACTCTCGAGCGACGCGTGAACCTGCAAATACCTCAGCCAGCCGCCAACACTAAAAGGTCCGAACTGGTTGTGTTGAACCGTCTTCGTCTTATCAATCTGAGCCTCTACAAGTTTGTTGGCTACCTCGAGGGTCTGCTCTCTCGTTTCGGCAAACTGCCGCTGCAAATCTTCCCAGGGCGTCTCTTTCGGAGGCTTGTAGTCGTGGTTGCTATCGTTTAACAGCGGTTCACCCAGAGCCACCTTCAAGCGATTTTGTCCCCAGCGCTCAATCGCAACAATATGCTGTAACGTCGCGCGGTTTTTATCGGTATCAGGTGCTTTAGTAAAACGTTCTTGCAAACGCGTTTGCGAACTTTTCAGACCCTCTATCAACTCGTCCAAACTACGTCTGCGCGCGGGGCGCTCGAAGGCGAACTCTTTAAAGAGGGCTTCAAATTTCTGTTTAAGGGCCATGCTCAAGTTTAGCAAATAGCGTTCTTAGCATGATGCGCTCGGTGAGCGTAGGGAACAGGGTGCCTATAAGGGCAAAGGCTCTGTTGCTCACCCCAGGTATAAAGCGGTAGCGTTTTTGCTCGAGGGCAGCTGCCAGTTCCCTAGCTAAGACTTCAGGCGGCATGCGCTTCGCTTCGCGGCTGTTGTCGGGGCTGTGCTCGCTGGCGTGCGGTGTGCGCGTCGGACCAGGAAATACGGTCATAATATGAATACCTTGAGGTTTCAGCGCGACACTCAAACTGCGGGCGTAGGCTGTTAGGCCGTCTTTACTCGCTGCATAAGCCGCCGCGCCTGGATAGCTCACAAAGTGTGACAGTGAAGCGATAAAAACGAGCGTGCTACCACGTCGCAATATTCCGTTTGCTAGTAAAGCTGTCGTTAGCTGCACAGGTGCGCGTAAGTTGACATCAAGGACAGTGCGTTGTAAGCCCATATCGGCTTTCTCGAAGGCACCGACTGAATTGATACCAGCGCTGTGGATTAAAAGGTCGATAGGTGTACCAGCGAGTTCTGTGGTGAGCGACTCGAGCCCCTCGTGACTCGAGAGGTCGGCTTTGATAAATCTTTTAAGTTGAGATGCGCTTGGTTCATTTCGGTCTATACCCACGACCTCATAACCTTGTTCTGCAAAAACCTGAGCGAGCGCCGCGCCGATGCCGCTCGACGCGCCTGTAATCACGCAGCGCTTCACCGCCCTATCATCCTTACAACCGTATCGAGGGGCGCTGCCAAGTAGCGTCCTGCGGCGCGCAAAAGTTTGTTACTAAAACCGAGGGTCACGTTGGGGGCGTCGGTACTAATTGCCCGGACCGCTTGCTGCGCGACCTCTTCTACGCTCGGAAATGTTTCAGGTTTAAACTTACCCGCAGGCACGCCGCTTTTAGCGTGCATGTCAGTGCGAATCGCGCCAGGGTAAAGCATTTGTACGCGCACTGCGTCGCCCAGCTCGAGCCCCAGATTACGCGCAAACCCGCCGAGCGCCGCTTTGGTTGCGCTGTAAACGGCGTAGTCAGCCGCGGGCAAATCAGCACTTATAGAACTGATAAACACCAGTTTTCCCCCCGCTTTTTTCAGGTAGGGCAGCAGCTTATGGGTGATGAGCATCGGTGCGTGAAGGTTGACGTTTAGCAACTCGTCGATACTCTCGGCTGACTGCGTTTCGGGCTTGCCATAGTAGCCTAGCCCGGCATTATGAATAAGCAGCTCGAGGTTGTCGATTCCGTGACGCTCGAGAAAGGCTGCTATGACCTCGGCGCAGTCAGGTTTCGACAAGTCACACTGACAGTACGTTTGTGGGCTGAACAGGTCGTTCTCTAGCTCAGCTAGCGGTTTCCGCCCAATTAAAACAAGTCTCGAGGTCGCTGCGTACGCCTCTGCCAGTGCCAAACCCAGCCCACTCGTTGCACCCGTAATTAAAATAGTAGGCGTCACACACCACTCTACCTTGTACTAAGACAACCTGGCGATTGAATAAATAACGCAACGGCTAAGCTCTCGTTTCGCCTTTCGTTTGGCCTATTCAATTTCTCCCTCGGTGGAGGGCAAACACCTTCACGTTTTAAGTATCTCCATGGTAATTTTGCGAGACGCAAAATTACCCGAGTGGAACGAGTACGGATGAACCAACTCAGTATCTCGCAAACTTACTATGGATTAGCTTAGTTCATCTTTACAGGTGTAAAGGCATATAGTGAACCCTTTTTCGATTTTTGATATTCGATTTTTGATTTTTAATATTCTTCACCCCTGAACCCTGGCCCCCGAACCCTGCCCTGGTCCCTAGTCCCGATTCACCCAACGTCGCGGCAAACGCCACCACTGCGGGTCGAAAATCACGAATACGGTAACAACCTCTAAACGCCCCGCGTACATGGTAAAAATCAGTACCGCGCGGCTAATCGGGTGCAGGTCGGCAAAGTTCGCCATCGGCCCGACACCCGCAAGACCTGGACCGATATTGCCAATACAGGCAATCGAGGCAGTAAACGCCGTAACAAAGTCTGCGCCGAAATAAATCAGCACAACGGTAGCGAAAACAAATAGAACGATATAGAGAGTCGTAAACGCCGCGACAGCGCGTAAGATTTCTTCGGGGATAATGCGGTCACCCACCCGTACGGGTAATATGGCTCTGGGGTGCAGTGTGCGGCGCACCTCGCGGGCCGTATGACGAATTAAAATAAGCCAGCGCACCACCTTAATGCCGCCCGCGGCGCTACCCGCGCTGCCGCCAATAAACATTAAAACGAGTAACATCACCCCGGCTTGGCGAGGCCAAGTGGCAAAGTCAACCGAGGCGTAACCCGTTGTGGTAACAATCGATAAAGCTTGAAAAAAACCATGCCGCAGCGCGTCCCCCCAACCGTAGAGCGTACCGAGTGCCGCCGCAATAAGAAACGCTGCCACAACCGAAATAGTAAGGTAGGCTTTAAACTCCGCGTCACGCAAGAGCGCCCCCGGTTGGCCTGTAAACCCTAAGTATAAGAGGGCAAAGTTGGCCCCCGCGAGCGTCATAAAAACAACGCAGAGCCACTCGAGCACCGGACTGTTAAAGTCTTGAAAGCTAAACGGATTGGGGCTGAAACCGCCCGCTGCCAGGGTCGTAAATGCGTGTGCCAGCGCGTCATAGCCTGTCATGCCCGCTAACCAGTAGGCCATGCCGCAAGCAAAAGTCAGACCGACGTAGACATATAAAACTGCATTTGAGGTGTTGCGTAAGCGCGGGGTCAAGCGCTCCTCGATAGGTCCGGGGGCCTCAGCAAAAAAGAGTTGCCGCCCAGCAATGGCGAGTTGCGGCAACACCGCGATAAAAAGAACAATAATACCGACGCCGCCCAACCACTGACTTAGGGCGCGCCACATAAAAAGGCTGTGGGAAAAGCTATCAAAGTCCCGCAAAACGGTTGCGCCTGTGGTGGTAAAGCCGCTCATCGACTCGAACATGGCGTTAAGCGGCGTCATACCGCCAGAAACAACGTACGGTACCGCGCCAAAGGCTGGAATGAGTAACCACAAGATAAGCACACTGATAAGGGCTTCACGTCGTGACGGCTCAGTCTCGCGCTGCCCCAAACGCACAAATGCGGTGCCTGTCATGAGGGTAGCCAAGAGCGTCACAAAAAAGCCCGTGGCAGATTCGCCAAGGACGAGCGCGTAGAAACTAAAAATCAGCATCAGGCAGGCTACGCCTAATAAACCAGTGCCAACCACATAAGGGGCTAAACGTCCGCGCATAGGGTTATAGCCTAACGCTTAGGCGTAAGAGAAGTGAAAGCTTTAGCACAGTTCCCTGACCTGAAACATAGGGGACGAATCGCCTCCCGAAATTGTGTGAGCACGCTTGCAAGCTCAAGCGACCTGCCGCTGCTCGAGCCAACCCTCCACGGCTGGAACATTGTCGGGCGTGGTCACGATGAACAAATGGTCTGCGTGCTGCAAGGTCGTATCCCCGTGCGGAATAATAACCTGGTTTTTACGCAAAATTGCCCCGATAAGACTTTTAGGCGGCGCGCCTAAATCGCTCAGCTTGCCCGTTTTACAGCTGTAAGGATAAGTAATTTCCATCACTTCAGCGCGTCCTTCAATCGTGGCTAAGTGCTCGACCTCATCAAAGTGCAGCCAGTTGAGAACCTCTTGCACCGCTGCTGCACGCGGCGTAAGTGCAATATCAATGCCAACGCGTTCAAACAGTTGTCGGTTGCGCCCCCGCCCGACCCGCGTAATAATTTTGGGAATACCTAAGTTTTTTGCCAATAACGATACGAGCAGATTACGTGCGTCGTCGTCAGTCACGGCGACAAGTACGTCAGCGTCTTCAACACGTTCTTGCTCGAGCAGTTCCAAATCGCTACCGTCGCCGTGCAACACAAGCACTTTGGGCAGCCACGAAGCCAACTTGTGACAGCGCGCTTCGTCTTGTTCAATAACCGTAACGTTGGCGCGGTCGTCTTGAAGCTGCTCTGCCACCATAAAGCCAACATTACCCCCACCGATGAGCGCCACGTTCATCTTGCGCTTGCGCGGCGAAAAGCGTCCCTCAATCGCACGCATACTGGTGGTCGCGCCCATGAAAACCACTTTGTCACCGGGACAGAGAACTGTCGAGCCTGACGGAATAATAAAGCTATCACCCCGAATGGAGCCCACAATCAGGACGCCGCGCGGTAAGTCGAGGTCGTAAAGGGGCTTTGCCGTAAAGGGGTCGCCCTCTTCTATTTTGTACTCGAGTAACTTAATGCGCCCACCCGCGAACGAACTGCTATCGAGCGCCCGCGGTACACGAACAATATCGACAATTTGATGGGCAAGGGTGCGTTGCGGCCACAACACGCGGTCAATCGTCAAACCGACAGACTCCATCACCCCTTGCGATGAAAAGGCGTCTAAGTAGCGCTGGCGCGTGACAAAGGCCATTGTTTCCTTTGCGCCCAGTCCCTTTGCAGCGAGGCAGGCCAAAACGTTTACGTCGTCGTTGGTACTTGCCGCAATAAAGGCGTCGGATCTATCAGCGCCCGCTTTGCGCAGGTCGGTGGGGTCAGCGCCGTCACCGCGTACGAACTGCACGTCGACAGCGTCGAAGTTGCGCTTGCGCTCGGCGTCCGTGTCCATAATCGTGACGCTGTGGGTGCGGTGCAGCGCGTTTGCAATTTGAAAGCCGATTTCACCGCCGCCGACAATAACCACGTTCATGCCCACAAGCATACTTGAAAAAGTGTTTTAGAGAGTGTAGATCTCCTTGCACCTTAGAGAAAATGTTTACGTAGCTTTCAACCTTATTTTTACAGGGTGAGTTTAGGTAAAGTAGCGCTTATGGCTTGGTTGACAGCGCAACTCAAACGTGGGCCGTCACCGCCACAGGTCATTGCGTTCTCCTTTCTAGCCGCTATTTTCGTAGGCGCTAGCGTTTTGGCCTTGCCCGTCTCTCACGCACCTGGCAAAACGATTAGCGTACTCGACGCACTTTTTACTGCAACAAGCGCAGTTTGTGTGACGGGGCTTATCGTGGTCGATACGGGCAGTGACTACAGCCGCTTTGGACAGGTCGTAATTATGCTGCTGTTTCAGTTAGGAGGTATCGGACTTCTAACCCTCGGAACTTTTTTGGCCTTTGCCACGGGTCGGCGGGTTGGCTTTAACGAACGTATCCGTTTGCAAGCCCAGATTAGTGCGCTCGAGGTCGGCAGCATTGTGCAACTTGTGCGGGCGATTGTCGCGTTTGTTTTTGTTGCTGAACTTATCGGGGCGGCCTTTTTGTATCTGCGTTTTGCAACCACTGAGGGGCTTGGTACCGGCGTACTGTACGCACTTTTTCACAGTATCAGCGCCTTTAACAATGCGGGCTTTGCGCTCTACCCTGATAGCTTGATGGGTTACGTGACCGACCCCCTTGTCAACTTTACGGTTATAGCCCTGATTATTTTGGGAGGGCTCGGCTTTGTGGTGATTGTGAATTTACTCGGGCGCTTTCGGCAGGGCGAACGCACCCCGCTTAGTCTGCACACCAAAATGGCCCTGAGCATCACGGGGTTTTTGATTTTAGTTGCGCTTGTGGTGCTGCTGGTGCTCGAGTGGAGCAATCCCGCCACCATCGGTGACATGAATTTGCCGGACAAGCTCCTTGCCAGTTTATTTCAGGCCGTCACCCCGCGCACCGCAGGTTTCAATACGCTTGACTACGCGCAGATGCAACCCGCTAGCATCCTGTTCACCCTCTTGCTTATGTTTATCGGCGGTAACCCAGGCTCGACGGCGGGGGGCATTAAGACCCTTACTTTTTTTGTTCTGGCGGTGAGTGTTTGGAGTGTCTTTCGGCAACGCGGTGAAACGAGCCTTTATGGGCGGCGCATAAGCCAGAGTACGGTTGTAAGAGCGGGGGTCATTGCCTTTAGCGGCGTCATGCTCGCGGGCGCAGCGCTCACCCTTTTGACTGTCACCGAGCCTGACAAGGCGTTTCTTGATTTGCTGTTTGAAACCGTTTCTGCCTTTGGCACGGTAGGCTTATCATTGGGTATTACTGGAAGTTTAAGCGCGGCGGGTAAAGTCATTATTATCGTGCTGATGTATGTGGGGCGCATCGGCCTTATGACTTTTGCCCTGGCGCTCGTTGCAGATTTGAACGAAGACAGTATTCGTTATCCTACAGAAGAGGTGGTGATCGGCTGATGGCGCGGCAATTTTTAGTAGTTGGCATGGGCAGATTCGGCTCGGCGGTCGCACAAACGCTTTACGATTTAGGTCACGAGGTCGTCGCAATCGACGCCGAAGAGGCGGCGCTGCAAGAGGTTATGAACCGAGTTACCCACGCCGCCATTGTCGACGCGAGCGACGAAGCGGCGCTTAAAAAATTAGGCGTTGAACACTTCGATTCGGTCATAGTGGCGATTGGTGAAAACTTAGAAGCGAGTATTTTAGCCACCGTCGCCGCCAAAAGCGCTGGGGCCAAACACGTCATTAGCAAGGCCGATAAACAGCTCACCGCCCGCGTGCTAGCCAGTGTTGGTGCAGACGAAATTGTCAGGCCCGAACATGACATGGGTAGACGCCTTGCGCGGCAGCTTGCGACGCCCAATATTATCGACACGCTAAACTTGGGCAGCGACCACAGCGTCGCTGAACTCGAGGCCGAGGGCGAACTCTGCGGCAAACTTCGTGAGTTGAAACTGCCCAACCGCTTTGGGGTACAGGTGATTGCTGTCAACCGTTCGGGTAAGCTCGAGGTGGGTCCCAACGCCGACTTTGAAATAAAGCCTGGTGACCGCCTTGTCGTTATTGGCTCAAACGCACAACTCGCCAAACTCCGTGAGCACTTAAGCTAAAGTGAAGCCCCTTTTGCAACCCCGTTACGCAGCCGCGCTTAGCCTGTCGTTACTTTTTGGCGGCCTCTTACTCGACCTGACCACGGTACAAACCCTGGTCGTTGCCATTATCTACAATATTCCCATTGCGCTTTCAGGCCTAGCTCTGTCACGGAATTTAAGCCTCTGGACGATTGCGCTGGCCGCTGCTGCCAACGTCGCCGCTGCTTACGAAAACTCGCTGGCGCTCGACG
>ENA-ORXM01004324-ORXM01004324.1-marine-metagenome-genome-assembly--contig:-NODE-4324-length-12636-cov-3.315312_pt1 | contig 12636 bp, 10 predicted proteins | sample MGYA00237867_ERZ511480 | MGnify/ENA primary metagenome ERZ511480 (study PRJEB26309, sample SAMN06266103) | marine metagenome | isolation source: Algal blade | place: United Kingdom:Sidmouth, United... | reverse complement strand
GTTTTATATCTGGTCGGTTAGAGATAAGGAAGGATGATTCAATTCAGGAATACTCTCCATTAATGTGGTTTGATATTGATGGAATAAAAAATTCATTCAGTATTGATTCATTGCTATTAGAATGTAAAAACATTCCTGAAGTATTTGCAGCATTCCCAAGTCTTAGTTGCCAAGGTTTAAGGATTGGCATTTGGGCAGAAGCAAACTTAGATTCACACAAAACTATATACAAGTCTATTTGTGAATACTTAGAATCAAAACTGACCATCAATAGATCTATTGGTGAAAAAATCGATTCCAGTACTTCTAATCCTTCCAGATTGTTTTTTGAATGTCACGTTAATGAATCTCAATATTATGAGAATTTGAATTCTTCTATTTATAAAGCTGAACAACAAGATAAAAAGACCCTCATTAAAAAAAGGACTATCTCTTCTGTAGAACTTTCAGAAAATGAAAAGATTGATTTAGTTCAATTTATAGTAGATCAACAAAAACCAATAGAGGGCAGAAACAATTATGTTTTTAATTTAGCTTGTAAGATGTGGGAACATGGCATTCAAGAAAACTCAATTTTCCAATACTGTTTAAAGTATGAAGAATTAAGCACCTCAGATCCATTTACACGAAATGAGATTAAAGAAACTGTTGCGAAGGCAACTAAAAAAGCAACATTTCAAAAAGAAACCGATCAAGGTTTATTGAATTACAAAAGTAAAGTTGAGAAAAATAATAAGCCTATAATTGCCAAAAGTCTAACCAACAATTCTAAAACTCCTGATGCACAAAATTCCGAATCTTCAATAATTTATAATACAACAAAAAATAATGCTAAGGAATTTTATGAACTACATGGAGAGAATAAATTCATAAGGATTGAAAATTTTATAAAGGACAATTACATTTTGAGAAGAAATATAATTTCTCATGACATAGAATGTAAAATTTTATCAGGGTCGACAAGTGAATATGAAGTTTTTAATGAAAGCGACTTAGAGATACAACTATTAAGAAGAGACGTTAAAGGTGTTAAAGAGCCTTTAAGTGCAATTCTAGGATCTAGTATAATTAAAGATTATGATCCATTTGGAAATTATTTTAAAAAATTACCTAAGTGGAATGAAAACGATATAGATTATATTTCAAAGTTATCAGCTTTTGTAAATGCTAAAGACCAAGAATGGTTCGATATTCAATTTAAAAAAATGTTGGTTCGGACTGTCGCATGTGCAATTAAAAGGATACCATTCAATAAGCATTGTTTTACATTGGTTGGAAAACAGAATGATGGTAAGACTTCATTTCTTAGATTTCTTTGTCCACCAAAACTATCTGAATACATTAAAGACAATCCTATTTTTTCTCATAAGGATGGGCTGCTCACTTTGGTTCAAAACTTATTTATTAACCTTGATGAATTAGCTAACATAAGCAAATATGATATAAATCAGATTAAGAAAATATTTACAATGGATAAGGTAAAAGAAAGATTACCTTATGCTCGAAAACCAGAAAGATTTGCAAGAAGAGCTAGCTTTTTAGCGAGTACAAATTCTGGCGAATTTCTTACCGATACAACTGGTAATGTACGTTGGTTGGTTTTTGAAATAGATGGAATTTACCATGATAATGGTGGCAAGAATGGATACAATCAAAACATCGATATAGATTTAGTTTGGGCACAAGCATATTCACTTCTCAATTCTGGTTTTGTTTTTAGATTGACCAAAGAAGACATTCTAAAGTCAGAATTAAACAATAAGAATCATCAAGTGATTTCGATTGAAGCAGAGTTTATTCAAGATCGATACGCTCCAGCTACCAAAAGCACTCCAAATTCTAAATTTATAACCATAAAAGATATCCTTAAGTTATTTGATAATTCAAAACACAAAGCTAGCCAAAAAGGAATGTCAGCAGCGATGAATTTACTAGGATTCGTGAGGTGTCAAAAGTATATTCAAGAAATAGGACAACCAAGAAGAGGTTATTACGTGATGGAGCTAAAGACTGAATTTGATCCTGACTTATAATATTATACAATTATTGTGCTTTGCTGCTATATTAATAGCTAAAGCAAAGACTATCAATTAATTAAATGAAGCATAACGTGAAGCATAACAAAAAATCATTGTGCTATAATGCTTCACATTTTACATGCAAAGCACAATAGAGAAATCTATAAAAAGAGATAATGCTTTGTATTTAGGGTTTTAAAAACATGACAACCAATGGTTTAGAAAAAAGTGAAGCATTATAGCAGCAAAGCACAATGATTTTCAACTTTTAAAAAATTCAAAATGAATAAATCAACAATACCACAATTAAAACTCAGTTATACCCCATCTGATATAAATGCTGATCGATTAGAAAGCTTGGAAAGTGTAATTGATGCATTGCGAAAAGCATTTGATCCTGATACCTTCTACATTCAAGAAGAGATCGTACTATTATTTTTTGACAGTGCTTATAAGCCCCTTGGATATCACACTTTATCAAAAGGGACCAAGGAAACTGTACCATGTGACATAAGAAGAGTAGCTCAAATTGCCTTACTTTCTGAAGCAGATGCAGTTGTATTTGCACACAATCATCCAAATGGTATAAAATATCCAAGCGAAGACGATACAGATCTATGCTTTGCATTAAGTCACTTACTACACTATCATGAGATTGAACTCAGAGATTTTATAGTTCTAACGGACAAAGAATACTATTCATTCCGAGAAAACAATATGATGTCCTTTTATCATGCGGAGTAATATTGAAAAATTTGCAAAAGATCTTCGCATTCAATTTCGGGTGACTCCATACTGGAAAGAAATGATCAAAAAGGCTTCATCCAAAAAAGGTATCACTATGAGTGCCTATATTTTAAAATTAATTAAAGAAGACAACTCAAAATCATGAATCAATTAGCAACAAAAAAAACAGTACAACCAACTAAAAAAATTTATCTTCTACCAAGAAAAGGTTCAGTTCCTAAACACGCTTATTTGTTCAATACAAACGGATACACTTGGATAGTGGAAGGATGGAAAAATGCTTGCAACTGGCTTGACAGATTCCATCCTGGATCAAACGGAATTTGGATTATTGATAACCCTAGATATAATAATTAGATTATGAACAATGAAGAAAAAACCTACTCTGGGTACTCCCTTGCAAAACTGAAAGAAACAAAATATCGATGGTATATAGAATACTTTCAGATTAACCCAACTACCAATGAAAAGATTCGATTCCGTCCTACTTTTTCTCTGAATAGAATTAAAGACAAAAGTCAACGAAGAATAAAAGCACAGTTGCTAATAGAGGATATCAATGCTAAACTTCCTTTTGGTTTTCCTTTTGAAAATCAATATAAAGAAATAAAGTCTAAAGAAAACATAGTTTCTAATATGGACTTCGCTTTAAAATTAAAGTCTGATACCGATAGAGTCAAAACAAGAAACAATTATAAATCAATGCACTCTGTATTTATTAAGTATCTAATTGATAGCAACTTGAACAAGATGAATATTCTAGAATTTAATAAAATACAAGCATTGAAGTTTCTTGATTATGTAAATAATGTAAGAAAAGTTGGTCCTGTTTCTTATAACAATTATATAGTAAAAATGAGGTCCATATTCAACGAACTTTTAGATCGAGACTATGTGAAAAAAAATCCATTTGCAGGCATAAAAAGAAAGAAGGAAGTTGATAAAATTCGCAGGGCCTTCTCAATTCATGAAAGAAGAATTGTAGCTCAATATTTTGAGGAGCATGACGAATGGTTAACTTTAGCAATCTTGCTCCAGTATCATTGTTTTATACGTCCATGTGAATTGAGGCGCTTAAAGTTCTTGCACTTTGACCTTGATGAAGGCATTATAAACATGCCCGGTTCTATTACTAAAAACAAAAAAAGATCTTTTGTTACTATTCCAAAAAGTATTTTATTTAAACTGAGAGATAATGAGATATTCAAAAGACATCCTTCCACGTACTTGATTTTCGGAAAAGGTTTACAACCTCACCCCTCTATTCCTGTTGGGATAAACACTTTAAACTTAAGACACAAAAATGGTATCAAGAAATTAAAGGAAAAAGGACTCCTAGAAGATATAGTTGGATTACAGTTATATTCTTGGAAGGATACTGGAGCTATAGAGCTTTTTAAAAAGAAAGTAAATATCCTTGAGATTATGAGACAGTTGAGGCATACAGATTTGAGCACAACACAGAAATATTGCAATTCACTTTATGCAATTAATCAAGAGATCCAGGTGTTGGACAATGAGATTTATTAGTAAGAAGGATTCTAAAAAGATCGGATTTATCCCAATACTTGCCAACCTTAGATCAATAATATTGTTTAAACGTAAAGTAAATAATTATGAGAAGAAGATTTAAAATTTTTGGTATCCATTCAAATGGTACAATATGTGTTTTGATGCCTTACACTGAGGCTCCTAGACTAATGGGAGATTATGGTGTATTTGTTAGCTATGATGAAGCACTAAATGCTTTAGAAAGTGCCTATCAATTTAAAATCCTAGGATTGCAGAATTATAATAGAGGGTACATAGAAGATGTTTGGAGGTCAGGTATTAATGAAGCATTTATCCAAGAAGTTTTAAAGCCATAGTTAATTCAGTGGCTATTTACAAATTTTGTAGCATCCACTGAATCCTAGTTTTCTTCAAAATCTTCCTTATTGAGTTTGTAGTATTCGATTATCTTTAGAGACAATGGAGGTTTGAAAAGGTTCACCCTATCAAGTTCTTCAAATGTCAATCCTAAAAACGCCAAAAATTCTATATCATTAAATACTTCTTTCAAATTATTATAATACTTAGAATGGGGTTTTACTTTAAAGAAAACTTTTATCAATTCCCCTCGATTAATGTTGTTGGTGGTTTTTGTGATTTAAGACTCATGGTTAAATTTGAAAAGAAAAATAGTTATCCCGCTTTTCAAAAATATGAATTAAATCGTAAATACAATTATGCAAATAAAAAGCCCCTCTAGTTCTACTAGAAAGGCTTTTTATAATGGCAAACAACATATAGAAAGCTCTATTCTCGTTCAATTTTATTTTCAAAATTTAATCCAAACCCTACATTCCCTACTACACTATCTGGGAATAAATCTCTACATCTTCCAATAACTTTCATACTCAATCTTAAATCGTTAGAAAACCTAAGTTCTGACGCTTCAATTTTATTTGTAGGTCTAATTATAAAATTAACTGGAAAATCAGTAAAACTATCTTTAAGTAATACTTGTGGATTAATTTTTTTCTCTCCTTTAATCTCTATTTTGTCATTGTAAACTGTATATTTAAATCCAGTTGCTAAAACACGTCCGTTAACACTTTTAATTTCCGAGCCTCTTATTTTAATACCATAAGAATCACCACCTAAAGATTCTTTCATTACGATTTTATCTCCTTCCCATCTGTAAGTTCTACCTCCTAATTTTGAATCACAGAAAGAATAATCTATAAAACTCAAATACTGATCATCCGTTGCTTCAATACTTATTCTTTCATCCCAAAAATTACCATCTTTAAATGGATTAATTCCATACCCGCCACCTAGTAACTCTTCCCAGTTAGCGTAGTACATTCCTTCACCACCACTTCTAATTATTTGTTTTATTATTTCTTTCCTCCTAGAATTTCCTACACCATTTAAAAATGTCGCTGCATCTGCTTTGCTCAAAAAGGCTACTTCAAGATCAAGAAAGTTCGTTCTACCATATAGATCTAACAACTGTTGAAATTTTTCAGTTATTATTTGCAATGCTGACAATGGCATTCCATAAACTATGATTGTATGCTTATCTCTAAACCTATCTCTTTCATGACCGTTTATACCTGAATCGCTTCCTATACTATCCTCAAATTTTGAAAATGAAAACACCTCTTTAGACTTACCGAAAAGCAAGTAAGCTAATAAGGCAACTCCACCAAATTTTAAAGCTTTCGAATTATTCATTTAATATTTTTTAGTTACTTAATAATTTTCTAAGTTTTTCCTTATCTATATCTCCCACAGCTTCAATGATACTTTTCCTCAAACCAGGACAGCCACCATCTAGAACTTTATCAGGTATACTATCAATCACAGAAACCTTGCAACCAACTTCTTTAATTGCATCTTTTAATTGTCCTCTTACACTTTTTACTTTTTCTTTTTTGTACACTCTTAAAGCCAAATAAGCTAATAATCCGAATGCCGCTAATGAAACTAATCCATTATTGTTCATAGGTTTTAATTTAATGTGAAATCAAGCTCTTCTCAGCTCGTTATAATTTAAATCGTTATCAAGATCTCCAGAGTCCAAAATTTGACAACCCTTATCATCAATAAGCATTACTGCAAAATCTTCGTTCAATCCCTTTTGTATTCTATCTCTAAATTCGAAAGCTTCATTTTTATTTTCAAAAGAAGTTTTGAAAATTGTCTTATTGCTTTCCATAGAAAATATAACTACTTCATTTTCCATGTGGACTACTTAGATTCTTTTGATGAATTCTTAGTAGCTGGTGCAACGTTATCAATTTCAACCTTGCACATAAATTCTGCAACTTTACTCTTAACATCCTTTAAAGATCCACTGGTACCTCTCAATCCTAAAAGTGATTTTTTATTTGGATCTGTGTACACTGAATATTTTCCTCTTGATCCTAGGATTTCCACATCTTTAATTTTCTTGTCTCCCGAATATACACCTACGCTTCTTTTCGACACTTTGCTAAAATTGATGCTACAACCAACATTTGAAGTTGTTTCCTTGGGCATCTTCTTTGCTGGAGCTTTCACTACTTTTTCCATTGAAGAATTCATGACATTCCTTGAAACCCTTTCTGCAACTTTCTTTAAAGAATTTGATACTGTCTTGTCTGTTGTTTTTGATTCTTGATTATTCATCTTTTTATAATTAATGTTTGAAATGAAAACATATTCGAGCAATTAAATTATGAATTCAAGTTTGTCAGTACAGTTTAATTGAAACGCATTTTGTGTAGATACAATGTTATATTGGTCTCAAATGTTAAATTTTTAATTTTGCTTACCGAATTTAAAGTGAAACCGACCGAATTTAAAATGAATTTGAACTTTCAATGCTTTTTGATTAGTTTTCACATACGTGAAGTATCAATGATATATTAAGATTTTATTTTTTAACCAAAAAAACAATTCAAAATGAGTCCACTTAAATTCGCTAGCAGAATTTTATTTCTAAAACTTTTATCTTCTTTTTTACTTCTTTCAACATTTTATAACAATGTACTTAGTCAAGAACCATGTGGTTTTGGAGAAGCAATGGAAGGAATAATCTTGCTAAATAGTACGTCTTCTTTTTTTGAACCTACCAATGAAGATTGTATTTCTTCACCTCCCTATATTTTACCCGTAGTTTTTCACATAATGCATAACTTTGGGCCAGAAAATATATCTGATGATCAAATCCTGAGTGCTGTAGATCAACTTAATTCTCAATTTGGCGGAAAACAAGGAGGTTATGATACTAGAATTAGTTTTTCTCTTGCTTGCATTGATCCCGAAGGAAATCCTACAAATGGAATTAATAGATTTTCAACAAATGAACCAGGTATGACATTTTGGTCTGGCCCAAACGATCTTAACTTTAAAAACCAAATCCGATGGCCAACTCAAGATTATCTAAATGTCTGGGTAGTAAAATACTTATGGGGCAATACTTTAGGATTCTCTTATAATCCACCTCAAGGTGGATTAGATGGGGTTGTAATTCTTCATAGTGAAATGGGAACAATTGGAACCTCATCTGGCGCTGGATCAACTACACTTTCTCATGAAATTGGTCATTATTTAAATCTATTGCATGTGTGGGGGGCTGATTCTTTTTCAGAAGGAGAAGACCCTTGTGATATAAATTGTGACCATTTAGATCTCGAAAATTCTGGAGATTTTGTTTTAGACACAAGTCCATGCAAGGTCAGTGCACCTTCTAATAATTGTAATAATCATCCGACAACGTGTGAAAGTTGCACAGGATTCCCCCAGGCAACTTATTTTCATCCAAAAAGTAATTATATGTCCTATCACACTGCTTGCCATACAACTTTTAGTGCTGGCCAAGCTCATAGAATGTGGTGCGCAATTGAAGATTTTAGATCAACTCTTCCAAATGAGGGATGTGGATCCGATTGCTGCCCTATAATTGAAAATACAGTCTGGACAGAAGACCGTCATTTACCTTGCGATTTAATAATAAAAAATGGCGCCGAACTTACCATTGACGGTGCGACGGTATTTATTGATGATGAGGTAAACATAATTGTTGAAAGAGGAATCCTAAATACAAGTAATTCTGGAGGAGCAAAATTAAAATTAATTAACGGAGCAAGGCTTACTAGTAATAATGAGTATTGTGAACAAAATAATATTATGTGGGGTGGGGTTATGGTTGAAGGCGCTGCGCGAGAGCAGTTTGATAGTGAAAACCAAAGTAACATTTTTTTGGATAATGCAACAATAGAACATTCTAAACATGGAATCTTATTAGGTTCAAGAGATGAAAATGGAAATCTTTCAAGAGGTGGTGCTAGTATCCAATGTACTAATACTAATTTTATAAACAATACTGTATCTATTGAGTTTGCAGCGTATTCGAAGGGAGGTGCGGCAACCTTTAACAATAATGATTTTATAGTAAATGATAATTTTCAAGATGAAAAGTTTAATGAACATGTTCGTTTGCATAATGTGAAAAATATTGGTTTCTGGCAGTGTGAATTCAGTAACGATATGACTTCTCATCCATTTGGTCCAAAAGGCTCCGAAGCAGGTACAGGTATTTTATCTATGGATGCTAACTTTTTAGTTTCTGATTATGATATAGGCTCAGTATCCAAAAAATCTAAGTTTAAAAATCTTCGACATGGAGTTAGAGCTTTGCAATCTGTTACCAATAATACTTTTGAAGTACGAGGGTCAGATTTTGTAGCAGTTCAAAGTGGTGTTTCGGCGAATTCTATTGAAAATTTGAAAATTACCGACTGCAAATTCATTTTTGGAAGACACCATTCAGTCGACCCAAATACTAACTTCAACCAATTTGGAGTTAAACTAGATAATTGTAATGGTTATATAATTTCACAAAATACTTTTACAGAAAAAACATCTTTTAATAATGTTCCCCTTCTTAATCCTTCAAATAATTTAATCAGCACAGGTACTTGGGTTAAGAATTCAGGGGGAGAACCAAATGATATAGTGGAAAATACGTTTCTAAATTGTGACAATTCTAATTCCGCAATAGGTTGGAATAAACATCCATTCATTCCAACAGGGTTGAGCTATTGGTGCAATGATATGATAGACAATCAAAATGTTGATATTGAAATTATTACATTGTCAAATACAAACGAACAAGGTATTGCTTCTGATCAAGGAAGTCCTGATGAAGCTGCAGACAATCTTTTTTATCCATTAAGTAATTTTCATATTGAAAATGGAGGTGGTAATATATCCTATTTCCACGGGTATGATATCTTTGAGGAACCAACTTTAGTTTCGCTCAGTGTCACCAATGTTGAGATAGGAAATGATGGTCCATGTGGATTAGAACCTCATGACCCTGATAATCCTCAACCCCCAATACCTTGTCCAAATTGGGAAACTGGATGTCTACAAGGATTGTACACAAACTTAATTAGTGAAAGAGATAATCTAAAAAATACTTTCAACAATTTATTAGACAATAATGATACTCCGAATTTAATGATCAGTATTGAATTTGATAACCCGCAAGAAGTGATTTCTCAACTCAATTCAATTTCTCCTTATTTATCAAACGAATCTTTACTTTTGTTCCTTTCTTATAAGGATTCTAAATATAATGAAAATGATGTTGCAACCATATTGGCTTCAAATCCAGAAGTATTGCATTATAAAGAAATTAAAAATCAAGTATTTAATAATAATACTTGGAATTCAAATAATCTACAATTACTAAATCTAGCATTACAAACCACTACTTCGAGATCTGATTTAGCAAGAAGTATTGCAGCAAAAAACAAAGAGATAGTTAAACTAAAAAGAAAAGTTGCTACATTTATTTTGATGCAAGATTATATAGATTATTCATTTCTTAATTCTTGGTATGACATAGATAATACCTTTTCCAATCAGTTAAATTTAGCTTACAACTACTTCATGCAAGATGAGTTTGTTAGTGGTTTCAATATCTTGAATGGGTTAGATATTATTAATTACGATTCTGGAATTCAACAATTGGATATAGATTTGATTAAACAAACTAAGGCCCTTGAAATAAATGTTTTGGAACAGGAAGGTATAAATTATTATGAAATGAATCAAGCTATTAAAGATGAACTTATAATCATTGCTCAAAATGATAATTTTAAAGGTGGATTACAAGCTGCAAATATATTAGAATACTTCTTTAACTATGATCCACTTACAATAGATTACTATCAAGATTACTCTAATTCAGCGCCCCCCATCCAATATAAAATAAAGCAAGAGGAAAAGCTCATAGAATCAAACCTCATTATTACTCCAAATCCTGCTACACATCAATTTTCCATCGATTTAAACTCTATTAAAACCAATGTAGATATTAGGATATATAATAATGTTGGAGAACTGAAAAAGACACTTTTTATAGAAAATGCTCAATTTGTGAAATTAAACGCTAACGAAATTGGACAAGGATTATTTTATATTGAAATAAGTCCTGAAAATGATATAAAACAAGTTGAGAAACTAATCATATTTTAGTATTTTTATATTAGGAGAGTCAATAAAAGGCTCTCCTAATATTTTTATGAAGCTACTTATTACAAATATTTTTTTTACTTTTCTTTACACCGGAGCTCTAAATTCGCAAATAACTTTCAATAGAGCAGACACATTACTTTTTGAAGCGAGTCTTGCTACTTCTGTTATTGAAGGAGATTCGTGTTATTATGTGTCGGGAGTCTATGTTGATGGAAATCAAGATAATTTTGTAATCGATGGATCATATATAAACAAGGTTGATTTTCTAACTGGAGAAAGCAAAGATTTAATATTATTTGTTGATAGTACAGGGCAAAAAACGTTCGACCACTGGAGGAATAACCTAAAAAAAAATCCAGATGGCAATTTTACCGTTAGCGGATATAAAAGAGAAATAGGGAAACCACTAATTCCATATATTTTAAAGTTTGATAACAAAGGTAAAATTATCTATCAGTCATTTCTTCAAGGATTCACTGATAATGAATTTGATATTGATGCTGACTATTTAATCTTAAAAGATAGCTGTATTCTTATTGCTACTATTTGTGAAAGAAATGACCAAGGAGATTTTCCAGCTACAGAAATCTGTTTATTTAAGTTAGATATTAAAGGTGAAATATTATGGACAAAAAAAATTGAAGATTTCGATACTAGAGATTTCATTGGGGAAATGAAACTTGCTCCTAATGGTAATGTGATTTTATTTGGTAGCAAAAGCCTACATCATCTAGATCGACACCCTCTCACTTGGGCTCAAATCATAGAAATCGATCAAGATGGAGAAGTAATCAAACATTGGATTTCTGAAACCCAAGACTCTTTGTCAAGAGTTCAATCTGGGATTATTCATGAAGATGGATCATTTACAATAGCAACTTCAAAGTCAATTGAGTACTATCCAGATCAATTTAATATTTTTAATCCTGTAGTTATTTCTTTAGACAACAATTTTGTTCAACAGTGGAAATATTATGAAATAATTAATATGGACTCTCTCTATACATCAAGACTTCAAATCAATAAGATTATACAAGATGAAAATAATAATGGAACATATTTTATTGGAATTTTTCATTTTGTCGATGAATCAAATTTAGATAACCAATCAGATCACGTTGGATATATTGTTAAACTTAACGCTCAAGGAGAATCAGAATGGAAAAGATACTATCAATTCTACGGAGAAATAGACAATGAATATCACGAATTCAGGGATCTAATAAAAACTAAAGATAATGGCTTTCTAATATGTGGTGAAGCAAATGATCACAGCAATAATTCTGTAAGGGTTTCTAAACCTCAACGATCCTGGCTCATAAAATTAGATGAACATGGTTGCTTGGTACCTGGTTGTCATCTCCCCGTGAATACTACAACTACCTTTCAAGAAAAAAACCATCTTAGATTCAAAGCCTTACCAAATCCAATCCAAAATGAATTGAATGTTTTTGTTTATCCTAATCCTTCTTTCAAAAGAGCTACTCTACAAATATTAGACTTAAATGGAAAATTACTCTATTCATACCCCATCCAAATAGATAATCTTACTCTTTCTATCGATTCTTCGAATTTCCCAAAAGGGATGTATATTTTATCTTACCTTGAAAATGGACATTTAATGCAGACGGAAAAGATTATTAAAAGTTAATCGAACACCCTTTTTTTATTTTTATAGGTCGTTTAATAATGACCTTAAACTGCTTTTCGAAATGTTAAAAAGTGTGTAACGAGTGCGTAATAAGTACGTTATGAGCGTGTGTGCAGAATTAAAAGCATCAATGCAGATGTATGGGTAGGTATATGGTTCTTTAATTAGGTATATTTATGTGTAATGAGTGGTAATGCCTAA
>ENA-ORXM01004323-ORXM01004323.1-marine-metagenome-genome-assembly--contig:-NODE-4323-length-12641-cov-3.584368_pt1 | contig 12641 bp, 11 predicted proteins | sample MGYA00237867_ERZ511480 | MGnify/ENA primary metagenome ERZ511480 (study PRJEB26309, sample SAMN06266103) | marine metagenome | isolation source: Algal blade | place: United Kingdom:Sidmouth, United... | reverse complement strand
TCATATTAGTGAGGAGGGTTTTTTTGATGCACTTGAAGTACATGATAAAAATATTCCACCTATCGTTACTCATACAGGCGTTAAGAGTGAATGTGACCATTGGAGAAATTTAACAGATATACAAATCAGAAGCATTGCTGATAGAGGAGGAGTTATTGGGATCATGTTCCAAAAATTCTTTTTAGATCATAAAGAAAAAAATAGGACTATTTCTAGAGTCGTTGACCATATTGAACATACTATAAATATTGGTGGTGAAGAATGCGTTTCAATTGGGAGTGATTTTGATGGTATGATCATGCCGCCTAAAGGAATTAATTCTATTTTAGATCTTCCAAAATTAGTAGAGGAAATGCTTCTTAGAAAATGGAGTGACAAGAGAATCCAAGCCGTCTTGGGAAAAAACTTCTTAAATTCTCTGAAATTGCTACGTTCTTAAAAATGAGTGAACTCTTGATCGTCCTTTTTAAATCCAATACTTTTTTCATCTAAGTTCATTTTATCAAGACGTTTCATATAAGTGTTTGAAAATTTTTGGTTAGGATCAAGTTTGTTTCTTATCTCAATATATTTATCCCAGTGCTCATATTTATCAGTTGGATTTGTATAAAATAATTTACCCCAATGTGGTCTCCCACCTAGTTCAATTAATTTTTTCTCAAGTGGTTTAAAAAACCTTTCTGAATTTTTAAACTTATAGTGAGAACCAACTCCAAACCAACAAGTATCTCTTCCAACTCCTGGGCTGATAAGATTACCTTCATCGCCTCGTACAAATCGAACCTGACATGGAAGGTTTGCATAAAACCTTTCATGTTTTGGCTTATCTTTTAATTCAAATGTAACTTCTTTGAAAGCGTCAATTGCTGCTCTAGCATTTTCTAGAGGAATTGCATATTCCATTAAATATGAAGGAACCGTTCTTGGCATCGTCATGATATGATCACATCTACCAATATCGTGGCTATCTTTAACACTATTTAGGAACCTTTTCGTTGCCCATTCAACCATTTTAGGGTTTAGAGATCCAAGTGATAAAATCGCTCCGGCAAGTTTATTTTCCGTGAAGTTTTCTCTACGTTTTCGTTTTCTATCAAACTTTTTACTTCCAAGCTTCGTTGTGACATTTCTCTCAAAGGTAATACATTTATTTGTATAAGGAGAGTACGCAAATTCGTAGTGATCATTATTTAGCAAGTGCTTTGGATCAAGAGCATCTTCAAGTTCTCTTGTATAACCGAAGTGTTCTAAGTTATGAACTGGTACTACTCGAAATGTAATAGTCCAAATATAACCTAGGGCTCCTAGTCCAACTCTAAAGGCACTAAGGAGTTCCCTATCATTAGGGTTGTCTTGATGTAGATCTCTCATGGTACCGTCAGCTAGTAAGACTCTCATCCCTACAAGGCAATTTTGATCAGAGCATGATCCCCATTTCATTCCAGTTCCATGAGTTCCCGTTGAAGTTAACCCAGCAAGAGATTGATAAAAAGTATCACCAGTACTAGGTAAGGCCCAGCCTAATGTTGCCAAGTGATTACTAAATTGTCTCAACTTCATACCCGCAAAAGCTGTTACTTCCGCTTCATTTTTATTTTTTTTCTTAATACCGATAATGCCTGTGAAGTTTTCAGTAATAATTAATGACTGACCGTTAGGAATAATTCCTGAAATACTATGGGATGAGCCAACAAATCTCATGGAATCAGAGTTTTTAACTATTGATATAAGCTCTTTCATAGTTTTTGGCTTATGAATATTTATAGGCTCTGCATTTACTTGCATAGACCAATTTCGCCACTTATTTTTCTTATAAAAACCATAACCATCAGTCTCAACTTTTGGAGCTTCTTTTATGATCTGCGATTTAGCCGACTTAGCTATTAGGGTACTTCCAGCAGCTACTTTGGCTGAATTTTTAAAAAACTCTCGTCTGTCTATTTTATTGCTCATTTGATCTCCAATATTTTCAAGTCTTGACTCTTATAGCTTAGAATACCGTTTTCTTAGTAGATAAATGTTAAGATTATCATTTTTACAATAGGCGTAAATTGAGTTTACAGTTTAATCCAATATCTATTGGTGATTCTTGTTTCATGCTGTTTTTGATCTACTAAAACACCCTTATTTTTGAGGATGGTCTTAATTGAGGCCTCATTTAAACAATTGCACGTTAAAAGGGCCCTCACTTCAGATGTATTTTCCTTTAGATAAATAAGTGCCTTTTCAAGTATTTTAGTGGCATATCCCATCTTTCTAAACTCAGGTAAAACGCAATAACCAATATGACCACCAAATTCAACAAGGTGAGTATTAAGAGCATGCCTTATAGAGACCCTTCCTATTAAGTCTGAATGCGAGTTTCTTACAAGAAAGAAACTCGCTTGCACCATATGTTGTAGATCTACTCCGGTTTCGATTTCTTTATTTCTAGATATAAATTCTTGAAAAGGTTTTGCTGGATCTAAATGAAAACAAAATTCAAATTTTTCTTTTGCTAAGAGGGTTTGTGCTCTGAGAATTTCATCTTTATGCTCAAGTAAAGGTCTTTGAAAGTAAATCATTACATATAAGGATTTTGGCCTTCAGAATGACTAGTGACATCAACAATTTTTTGTATTTCAGGAAATTTTTCTTTAAGAATTTTCTCAACTCCATCTCTCAAGGTAGCACTGGCACTTGAGCACCCTTGGCATCCACCTTTAAAAGCTACAAATAATACATCATTATCATAGTCAATAAGCTCAATGTTTCCACCATGCTGAGCTAGAACAGGTCTAACTTGTTTATCAAATATTTTCTCTATTCTTCGCATCATGGGCTAGTCCTTTGAAAATTAGCTAGTTAGAACTTAAAAGAAGTTCCTCTTTCTTGCAAGTTGATTTTAATGAATTCAATTTACAATCTATTAGGCATAGATGATGTCTCAGTTTTGTTTTTAGCCCCTCCTGCGTGGGGGAAAACAAGGATGATTTTAGAGATGGTGAAAACCTATAAAGGGAGAGTCTTTTATATTTCTCCCTTAAGGGCCTTGTCGGAAGAATTTAGAAAAAATTTTAGACTTGGGGAGTTATACTCTAAAGGGAGTAAAAATTTCAAAATTTATATTAATACTGCAGAGAAGTTTTTGATAGACAGACATCAGATTGAAGTTTGCAAAGAAGATTTACTCGTAATTGATGAGGTTCACCTATTTTACTTATGGGAAGGCTTTAGAGAAAAACTATTGGAGTTTCGAGAAGAAACTCTTTGTGTTTTTAATAAAGCACTTTGTTTAAGTGCAACGATGACTGAGGATTTAAAGCAATATTATAAAAAGGAATTTTTATTAAACTTTAGAGATAATATTGAAATAGATCTTGGAAATTTAACACTGAAAAATTATCCAGAAGAAAGTTATAAGCTTTATAAAAATAGATGTTTTTTTACACTGCTTCTTTTATCTAGATTAAAGCATGGGAGAGTTTTACTTTTTGTTAAGTATAGAAGTGAAGTTGATGAATTCCTTAAATTAGCCAGATGGTTTAATATCAAAGCACTGGGTTGCAAGGGAGGACAAGCCTATGAGTTTTCAAAATTATCATTAGGAGAGAGTGAGTTCTTTGTATCTACAACAGTGTTAAGTCATGGAGTAAACCTTCCTAGCATTAATACAGTTATTATAAATTACGACCTTCAAGATGAGGTTTTTTTCTTACAAATGATTTCAAGAGCAGGTAGAAGAGGAGAAAAGTTTCAAGTTTACTCAATGAATGATATTTTAAAGCTCAAAAGAAGAGCTATTTCATTAAGCCAATATGGAGAACTTATTAGATGCATACCAAAGCTATGGTGTTAAGTAAGAAAGTCTTTAAAGATCGTCATCTGATTTCAGATGTTTTATTAGAAGATGGTTCGAAAAAAACAGTTCTTTTCTTTGGTGGGCAAGGAGGTGGAACAAAATCAAAGCCTTCTACGGTAGAGATTGGCTTTGCTTTAAATCTTAGTCTTAAGGAAAATAAGAAATCTACTATATATAATTGTAATGACTGGACAGTTCTCTGGAGACATTTATGTATTGAAAATAATTATAAAGCTTATTTTCTATTAAATTTTTTCAGTGAAATAATAAACAATGTTTCTTTTGAAGATATGAATGAAACTTCGGAGATTGGTGAGTTATATACTATTTTTTCAAACGCTTGTTTTTATTTAGACAAAAGTTTAGAGGCTGATAATTTTGAAATGTATCGAAGTACATTTATGTTCTTTGGTAAGCTTCTTTATTCCTTGGGAATTTTTCCTGATATTCAAAATTGTATAATTTGTAAGGAAGCTCTAGAGGTTGGAACCTATTTTAATGTATTGGAAGGGGGATTTGAATGTTCAAAATGTTCAGATTTTCATCATCCGAGTGAGGTTTTTATCAATTTACGAAAAGTCATGAATGTTCCATTTAAGAGATATTCTGAGATTTCAAAGCTTGATCTTGAACAAAGCCGACAGATTTACACTTACTTTATTCAGCAATTTCAAATTAACCCCCATCATATTAAATCTTCTCAGTTTATATATGGGCAATAACGACGCTTTCAAAAACATATAGCTTGATATTTAAAAATTCTTAACTAGAATTTTATAAATCAAATAACGATCAAAATTTATAAAGGAGTCATCGTGTCTAAGAAAAAAGAAATGTTACTAGTAGGATCAAAAACAAAAGAAGCACTTAAAGGGAAAGGTTATAATGTATCTTCAGATGCTATGGATGCTATGAATGATTATGTATATTGGATAATAGACCAAGCTCAAAAGAAATGTGCAGCAAATGGTAGAAAAACGATCAGACCTTACGATATTCTAGCTAAATAAGACCTTTTAAATATAATCTTCATGACAAACACTTAATTATCGTTTAGAAATCTAAGTGTTTGTTATGAAGGAAAAATCATGAAAAAATTCGGTTTCTTTTTTTTACTCTTTCTTATTGTTGGAGGATTTGTCGCCAAGTATGCATTATTTGACTATGTAGTCTCTGATGGGAAAAGGGTTGGTAATCTTACTAAGATAACTGAGAAAGGTAAGATCATTAAGACATGGGAAGGTACTCTGGATACTGGTTATGGGGAGCAATTAACTTTTCATTTCTCTGTTAAGGATAAAAATGTTGCTCAACAACTTTATGACTTGGAAAATAGACAAGTCGTTCTTTATTATAACGAGCACTTCTACGGATGGCCCCGAGACACAAAGTATGATGTGTTTGAGTGGAAGAGGCAGGAAGAAGGGAAGGTAAATAATAAAAAAGAGAGTACTCAAAGTCAGGCAAGAGCGATAGAGCAGGCTGAGAAGACATTATTTTGTTCATTTTTGGGAACATTGATCTCAAACCCGACTTTATATACACAAGTTAAGAAATATATTGAAGATAATAATAAGTATATCTTTAATAAATATGAACTTTGTAATGAGTAATAGTTAGCGAAATTAAATATGACTGAGGTCATTAATAAAATACTTCCATTTATTCGCGATAAAAAATTAATCTTAATTCTTTCTCTTTTGTGTGCATTACCTATTGCATTGATTAAAGGCTTTCAAGCCTATTATGTTAAAGAAATATTCGAGTTTATTTTTGAAGGTCAAAGTAACATTCAAGACTTAATAAGGAAATGTCTTATTTTATGTGCTTCACAGTTAGCAATGGTTTTTTTGCGAGTATTTTATTATGGGAATATTAGGAATATTATCGAACTTATCGCATGTAAAATAAGAGAGAAAATTTTTGCTACAGTGACAAGAGTCTCTTTTGATGAGTTTTCAAAGTTTAAACCAGGGGAATTAATCTCCTTAGCTATATTTGATACGAACTCTTTTTCCTTCTCTCTTCATTATGCAGCAAGTTTATTAAGAGAACCTATAATAGCCTTGGTTTTATTGGGAGTTGCAGTCTTTAATGACTGGCAACTTACACTTTTTGTTTTATCAGTGATTCCAATCATTATTTGGATTTTAAGCTTTACTGGTAAACAAGTAAAAAAGCATACAAGAATATCTCAAGATTTAATGGGTGATCTAACTGAAAAAATGAATGAGATCATTGAAGGAATCATTCCAATCAAACTTTATGCTGCTGAGAGTTCTTATTTTAAAAAATTCGAAATTGAAAATGAGAAATATCTTCAAGCTAAAAAATCATCCATTAAATATGAAGAGCATTCGAAACCTTCTATTGAACTCGTTGGAACTTGTGCCATTATTGGAGTGATTTTATTTGCTTATTATAGAATTCAAGAAGGTGAGCTCACAACTGCAGAGTTTATGAGTTTCATCGCAGCTTTAGTTTTATTCTTAGAACCGATTAAAAAAATCAATGTTGCTAATATTGGATTAAACCAAGCAAAAGCGGCAGGTGACAGAATCTTTGCTTTATTAAGTAAAGAGGAAATTAGCGAGATTCCAGAAAGTGAGAGAATGTCTTTTAATGATTCTATCGAATTTAGGAATGTATGCTTTTCTCATGGAAACTTCCAGGTTTTAAAAAATATAAATTTTAAAATTTTAAAAAACGAAAAGGTTGCTATTATTGGACCATCAGGATGTGGTAAAACAACTCTAGTGAATTTATTATTAGGACTTTATGAAATAGATAGAGGTGAGATTTTAATTGACGGTAAAGAAATAAGAACTTTCTCAGACTCTGAACTGAGGTCTCATTTTTCCTATATTGATCAAAGAAGCTTTGTATTAGAAGATAGTGTTTTGGAAAATATTTTATTTGGTCGTGAGAAACCTGGTAACTTAGAGAAACTTTCTAAAAAATTAGAGGTAAATTTTTTAGGAAAAGAAAAATTAAATAGCCTTATTAAAGAGTCTGGAAAAAACTTTTCAGGAGGTCAGATTCAGCGCATTAGTATTTTAAGATCTATGTTAAAAGAAGCTGATATTTATGTGTTTGATGAAGTAACATCTGCTCTTGATAACGCTACAGAACAATTAGTAAATAAGGCCATCATGGATAATTTGAAAGAGAAAACGATTATTTCAATTGCCCATAGATTAAATTCGATCAAAGATTATGATAGGATTATATTACTAAGTGATGGAGAAGTCGTAGGTAATGACAATCATGAATCCTTGCTTCTTAATAATGAAGGGTATAAAAGATTATTTGAATTAAATATAGGAAAAGTATGACAGTACAAAAATTAGAATCCATGGCAGAATTAGTATCTCTTTGTAAGAGAAGAGGTTTTATTTTTCAAAGTTCTGAGATTTATGGAGGGCTTGGATCTTGTTGGGATTATGGTCCTTTAGGGTCAGAGCTTAAAAATAATATAAAAGCTTCTTGGTGGAAGGCCATGACTTATAGAAGAGATATCGAAGGACTAGATGCTGCCATATTAATGCATCCTCGGACTTGGAAAGCATCAGGTCATATTGATAACTTCTCTGATCCTCTAGTTGATTGTAGAGAATGTAATGCTAGATTTCGTGAAGATAAAATTGACTTGAATGCAGCTTGTCCAAATTGTAAGGCGAAAGACTCTTTCACAGAACCTAGGCAGTTTAACTTAATGTTCTCAACTAAAATGGGTCCAGTTGAAGATGATTCTGCGAAGGTTTATTTACGACCAGAAACAGCACAAGGAATTTTTGTAAATTTTTTGAATGTTCAATCAAGTATGAGAAAAAAGCTTCCTTTTGGAATTGCTCAAATTGGAAAAGCTTTTAGAAATGAAATTACTCCTGGTAACTTTATATTTAGAACTAGAGAATTTGAACAAATGGAAATGCAATATTTTATAAAGCCTGGAACTCAGAAAGGGTTTATGGATCAATGGAAAGAACTTAGATATCAATGGCATTTAAATAATGGCATAGCAAAAGAAAATTTAAGATTCCATGAGCATGGAGATGGAGAGCTTGCTCATTATGCAGATTCAGCTTTTGATATTGAATATAAATTTCCAATTGGTTGGTCAGAAATGGAGGGAATTCACTCAAGGACTGACTTTGACTTAAAACAACATCAAGAGTTTTCAAAAAAGAACCTTCACTATGTTGACCAAGCCGATAATAATGCCAAGTATTTGCCATACGTTGTAGAAACTTCTGTAGGGTGTGACAGGTGTTTACTTGCAATATTATGTGATGCTTATGAGATTGAAACGACTAAAGAGGGCGAGCAAAGAACAGTTTTGAAAATATTGAATTCTTTAGCTCCGATTAAGGTTAGTGTTTTGCCTCTGATGAAAAAAGATGGTTTGGGTGAGATGGGAGAGAAGATCTTTAATGATTTAAATACTGAATATAAGTCTGAATATGACGCAGCAGGATCAATTGGTAAGAGATATAGGAGACAAGATGAGATTGGTACTCCATTTTGCATCACAGTTGATTACGAATCTAAAGATGATAAATGCGTAACCATTCGAAATAGAGACTTAATGACTCAAGAAAGAGTCTCTATGGATAAAATTAAAGATTATCTGAAAACTAACCTCTAAATTACTTTCTAAGTTCTCAAAGATTTTGCTAGAATTTATGAATATGAATTTAGAAAATTTTTGGGATGCGGAGAAAATTCGATCTAATACAAAGAAAATAAATAAAATCTTTTTTTACAGAATTTGTGGAATGGGCATGGGAACTTGTGCCATCTTGATGAAAGAGTACGGAAAAAGTATTGCTGGTGCAGATAATGCATTCTTCCCTCCAATGGGAGATTATTTAAAGGATCAAAATATCCAGTGCCATCAATTAAGTGAAGTTAGCGCAGAACTTTTAAGTGATTATGATTTAGTTGTTGTTGGAAATTCTGTTGGAAGAAATAGTGATGATGCTAGGATGCTTGAAGAACTAGGGATACCCTTTACCTCTTTTCCATGCTTGTTAGGCGAGTTAATTTTAAAAGATAAAGAGGTCATAGGAATTTCAGGAACTCATGGGAAAACTACGACGACTTATTACTTAACTCAAATGCTTGATCATTTGGGGCTAAACCCGGGCTATCTTGTTGGAGGAGTTTTACTAGATAGACCTCCAGCTGCGATTGGAGCTGGGAAGTTTTTTGTTATTGAATCAGATGAATATGATAGTGCTTACTTTCAAAAAATTGCAAAACTCAGACAGTATAATATTGATCAACTAATAATTACATCTTTAGAGTACGACCATGCCGATATTTACCCCGATATGAATTCTATAGAAAAAGAATTTGAATCTATTTTACCAAATGTAAAAAAAATAATTGCTAATAGTGATTATGAAAGTGCAAAGAATGTTTCTGAGAAACTAGGTAGAAGTGAAGATGTTCTTTATTACGGAAGCAACTCTGAGCTAGGACCTAAAAACATTCGAGTGGAAAATGGCGACACATTTTTTGATATAAACTTAAATAATGAGCTTTATAGTTTTCAAACATCTGTTATTGGAACCCATAATATTTTCAACCTTACGACCTGTATTTTATTTTGTTTTAATAATGATATCTCTTATGAGGAGCTTAAAAAGTCAGTAAAAAACTTAAGTAATGTAAAAAGAAGGCAAGAGTTAAGAGGGACTTATAAAAAATCATTTGTTATAGATGACTTTGCTCACCATCCAACCTCAGTTGAGTTAACAATAGACGCGATTAAGAAAAAATATCCCAATAAGAAAATATTTACTGTTATAGAACCAAGTACATCTACTTCACGAAGTGCTGCCTTTCAAGGTAGTTTTGTTGAGTCGTTTCGAGAAGCAAGTGCAGTTGTGGTTGCAAATCCTCAAATCACGACCAATGCTAAACAATTTGAAAACTTGGATTATGAATTATTAGCAAAAGACATTAATAAAACATTTAATATACCTACTTGGTGTACAACTGACTTGGTAACTCTTCGTGCCCATATTGATAAGTTAAGTGATGAAGAGTCTGTCCTTTTGATCATGGGTAATAGAACGATTTTAGGTTTGTGGGAGTCTGACTTTATCAAAGAGATTCAATGAAAACCTTTGTAATTATATTGTTTTTTTCGATAAATTTATTTTCAAAATTTAGCAACGATCAATACTATAGATATCTTAGCAGTATGAACTCTCAGTTATGCTCTCCCAATGATATGAAAAAGTATGAAGAATTAAAAAGTGCTTATAAAACGAAGGGTTTTTATATTCCTTATAGACTCGGGGTTATTGATAAGAATGCATTGTCTAAAAATATGGGCTTATTATTTGAAAAGTTGCGCTGGATTGATCACAATATTCTGAAACTAAGTAAGTACTCTAAACCGATTGATGTGAGTAAACATATCCAAGAGATTCAAAAAAGTATTGATGAAAACTTACAATACAGATACTTAAAAGAAATAAAGTTAGAGTACGGAGTTAACCTTGTTAACTCAGCTAAAAAAAGTGTAGATAATATTAAAAGTCATTTTATACAAATTGAAGAAAAACTCTTTTATCTCAAAGGGTTTAGATATCCTATCGATCATTTAAGAAATAGAGTAATTTATGAAAAACTTAAGACTAAGAAAGACCTAGTTAATAAAAACATAGTCTATGTGAAGAGAAAAATCTTAGAAGATGGTACTAAGGCAGGCAAAAGAAATGATTTATTATTTAGAACGAGTCTAGACACAATTAAACTGGAATTAAATAACACCTATAGTTTCTTAGGCGATGATTTAAGATACGACTTAGAGTGGTTGCTTGAAAAGTTAAAAGCTAGAAAAGTTTACACTAACCCTGTTAAGTATAAAGAAGGCTTTGAGAGTTGGAGAAAAAAAATCAACGATCAAATAGATTTTTATACAAAAATTCTTGCAGGTAAATATAAAGATAATACAAAAGAGAAAGAATTTGCGACTCAGGCTTTAGAGAGATTTGTTTATAATAAAGAAGCGATGGCCTATAAGTATTGGGCTAAGTTACCAACTATATATAGGCGTGCCTATGTTTTAGATACGGTTCTTCATAATGAAGTAGGATCACTTGATCCAGAAGGTGTTGATAAAAAAGATGTCTTGAAAACTTTTATAAATAGAACTGTTACAAAGGGATTTAATAACTTAGGGAAATCTGATTTAATTTGGAAATTTTTAGTCGGAGTAAAAACTGAAGATTATAAGTGGATGAATGCCTTATTTAAGAAAGGACAATTTTCTTTTACCTATCACTACTTTTCTGCCGTAAAAAATATTTTCTGTGCTCCAATGTCAAAGTGGTCAATTAAAATTCGTAATAAAAATTTAAAACTAATTGATAATTTTAGAGATTTTGATCCAATGAAAGAGCCTCTTAAGTTATTTTATTACTTTTCCAGGGTTTCAATGTTGGGAAGAATAGATATGACTAAAATTTGGTATAAGGATAGTTTCCCTGTTTCTACGCGAGTAGGTGCTAAGCTTAAAGAGAAATCTTTAAACAAGAGCCTTAAAGAAGAAAAATTTAGGTATCTCTTTAGGTTTCAAGAAAATATGAAGGAATACATGGCCATTGAAGTTAAAAACAAGGCATATGCTGTAGATCTATCAACCAAATCATTTTACAACCTAAGAGACTCAAATATTTTCAAGTTCTTTGCTAAGAAGTAATTGCTCAAATATTTCAATCTAGCTATAATCCAGTCAATTTTAATTAGGAGAACAAATGAAAGACTATATATTTACTTCAGAATCAGTTACAGAAGGTCATCCAGATAAAATGGCAGATCAAATTTCAGACGCTGTTTTAGATGCATATTTAAAAGATGATCCTAATTCAAGAGTTGCTTGTGAAACTATGATTACAACTGGTTTAGTCGTTCTTGCAGGTGAAGTCACTTCTAAATCTAATGTTGATTTTCAAGATGTTGTTAGAAATAAAATTAAAGAAATAGGTTATGACGATGGAGCAAAAGGGTTTGATTCCAATACTTGTAGCGTGATGGTGAGCTTAGATAAGCAGTCTCCGGACATTTCTCAAGGAGTTACTGAAGGTGAAGGAACTTTTAAAGATCAAGGAGCTGGAGATCAAGGTTTAATGTTTGGATACGCGATCAATGAAACAAACTCGTTAATGCCATTGAGTATTGATCTATCTCATAAGCTTGCAAAGAAGCTTGCTGATGTTAGGAAAAATGGTGTACTTGGAGATCTGAGAGCAGATGGTAAAACACAAGTTTCCGTTGAGTATAAAGATGGAAAGTTAAGTAGAATTGATAGTATCGTTGTTTCAACCCAACATGCTGAATCAATGACGCTTGCTCAAATTACAGAAGGTATTCAAGAAGAAGTTATTAAAAAAGTTGTTCCGAGTGAGTATATTGATTCCAATACTAAGTATTATATTAATCCTACTGGAAGATTTGTAATTGGTGGACCTCAAGGAGACTGTGGTTTAACTGGTAGAAAGATTATTGTAGATACTTACGGTGGTCATGGGGCCCATGGTGGTGGTGCATTTTCAGGAAAAGATCCAAGTAAAGTTGATAGATCAGCTGCTTATGCTACTAGGCATATTGCTAAAAACCTTGTTGCTGCAGGAGTTTGTGATCGAATATTAGTTCAGGTTGCTTATGCTATTGGTGTAGCTCAACCAATGTCAGTAAATGTTAATACTTTTGGAACTGCAAAAATTGATGAAAAACACATTGTGGATATCATTGGAAAAGTTTTTGATTTAAGGCCTAAGGC
>ENA-ORXM01004321-ORXM01004321.1-marine-metagenome-genome-assembly--contig:-NODE-4321-length-12648-cov-3.157585_pt1 | contig 12648 bp, 12 predicted proteins | sample MGYA00237867_ERZ511480 | MGnify/ENA primary metagenome ERZ511480 (study PRJEB26309, sample SAMN06266103) | marine metagenome | isolation source: Algal blade | place: United Kingdom:Sidmouth, United... | reverse complement strand
GGGGTGGATGTCAGGCATCAGGATTGCAGGTCCATCATGGCCGTGAACTCTGCTTCGGCCGCCAGCTCGCCGTCGACTGTTGCCACGCCTTTGAATTTCCAAACCTTACCGCCCGGTTTGCCGCGCGCTGTTTCCAGATGCATTTCAAGCACATCACCAGGCACGACCATGCGACGGAATTTGCAGTTATCAATCGCCATGAAATAGACGTTGAGGTTGCCATCCGTCAGGCCAAGGCTGGTGCCGACCATAATGGCGGCAGTTTGCGCCATCGCCTCGACGATTGTGACGCCGGGCATGATGGGATTCCCGGGAAAATGGCCTTGGAAATGCGGCTCGTTCATGGTGACGTTTTTAATGCCGACGGCGGATTTGATTCCGTCGATATCGCGCACCTTATCAACCAGCAAAAACGGGTAACGGTGCGGAATGATCTGTTGGATCAGCTTGATATCAGCGGTCGTCGGGGTGTCAGTCATGTCAGGCAATCCAATGTTAAAACGTGTGCGATTACGATACCAAGCCCGCGCGCTTGCGGCAAGCAGAGGCTATTGCTTTGGTGTGCCGTCGCCAATGGCAGTGTCAATGCGCGTCACAGCATCCAAAGTGATGTCTGCACTGCTCAGGCTCAGGAACACGATGCGCTGATCAAGCAAGGCCACGGCCCCGCGTTCCAGCATCATTTCGCCCAGCACAGTGCGCACCTGATCGAGGAACAGGCGTGGTGCGGCGTCCCGGTCGGCCTCGAAGGCGGCGATCGCTGCATCGCGCGCGCGGCGGATCCCTTGGACGCGGGTATCGAATTCGGCTGCTTGCGCGCGAAACTCCTCGGGATCCATATCAGGCCTGCGTTCGGTAAGCTGCTGTTCTTCAACGGTCAGGTCTTGGGTGATCTGCTCATTCTCGGCTTGAAGTGCGCGCGCACGCGTCTCGAGTTCGGCGGCGATCCGTTGACCCAACAAGGTCGCGCGATAGAGCTCGTCGGTGTCGACAACAACCACGGATGTCGTGGCGTTGTCTTGGGCCTGCAAGGGGCCGGTCAAACCAAGCGCGCAAACCAGTCCAAGCCAGAAAAACCGCATCAGAACGTCGTCGAGATGGTCACGTCAAAATTCTTGGTGTTGTCGAACTCTTGCGCGTCCAAGGCCTCTGTGAAGTTGAAACGCAACGGACCGATGGGCGTGTCCCAGAACAACGAAACACCAGCGACAGTGCGCGCGGTAAAATCGTTATACAACACGTTGGTGCCCGCAGGCGGCGTGCTGCCCACATCCCAAACCGAGCCATAGTCGATGAACGCACCACCCGAGATGCCGTATTCGCTTGGCAAGCCGATCGGGAATTCAGCCTCGAGGCGGGCGACGGCAAATACATTGCCGCCAAGCGCGTCATCTGTGCTTGCATCACGTGGCCCGATGCCACCGGGCTCAAACCCGCGCATCAGACGACTGCCGAGGAAAAAGCGATCCGTGACGCGGCTATTGCCTTTCGAATAGTCCAGATAGCCACCCTCAATTGTGGCGCGCAGCGTGATTTCTTCGTTCAAAACCTTGGTTTCTGCGGCCGCAAGTGCGGTGGTTTTGATATATTGCGCATCGCCAAAACCGAATTCCTGCCCAAAGCGGAAGACAACGCCCGAGTTGGGATCAAGACCCGTGCGGCGCGTATCAAAGCTATAGTTATAGCCGATGGAGCTCGCACCGATGCCACCCTGTGCGGCGTCTGCTGCAATCATCGCGCTGGCCGCGGGGTCCACATCGGTAATGTCGTTATAGTTGTAGGCATAAAACACTTGCAGGCGACCATTTTCGCTGACGGGGAACGTCAGGGACGGTTTGAACAAGAAGTTTTCCGTATCATAAAGCGCGTTCTCGTTATCTGTGGTTGCATAGTTCACCTCCAGCCCGAAGCCCAAATCACGGCCAAGCACCTGCGGTTCCTGGAATGAGAAGTTCAGCGAGCGGTTTGTCGCAGCTGTCGAAAGTGCAAAGTTCAGTTTTTGACCACGGCCAAGGAAATTGGCCTGACGGAAGGACGCCAACAGGCCAAAACCCGTATCAGAGTTATAGTTGGCCCCAAACGAGAGCGAGCCTGTGTTGCCTTCGGTTACGTCAACATCAACGATCACTTGGTCGGGTGACGACCCTTCGCGCGCATTCACTGCAGCATTGCCAAAGAAGCCAAGGGCACGGATACGCTCAGCACTTTCGCGAATCTGACGCGGGTTGAACGGATCGCCTTCGACCACACGGAACTGGTTGCGCACGACACGGTCAAGCGTGGTGTTATTCCCCTCGATGTCGATGCGTTCCACAAAAATCCGTGGCCCGCGCACCAGTGCAAATTCCATATCAAGCGACAGATCACGGTCATTGCGGCTGATGCGTGGATCAACTTGGACAAAGTTCAGACCCTTGCGCAAAGCCAACCGTTCCAACCGCGCGATCTCGAGATCGACCAGAGCCGGTGAATAGACAACGCCGGATTTCAGACGCAGCTCGTTGCGGAACGCGACAGCATCGGCACCGTCAATTTCGCTTGTGACGCTGATATTTCCAAAGGTGAATTTCTGGCCCTCTTGCACGTTAAACGTAATGAGATACGCATCGCGAGCACGTGTCAGTGCAACGTCGACGTTTTGCACTTGAAAATCAACATAGCCACGGGATTGATAAAAATCAGTTAGTGCGCGGCGGTCAAAGGCAATGCGGTCTTCGACAAATGTATCGCGCGAAATAATAGCGCGCAGCAGGCCGGCTTGCTTGGTTTCAAGCACACGGCGCAGGCGGCCCTCGGAATAGGTGCGGTTGCCGACAAAGGAAATCCGCTCAATCTCGGTTACGCCTGCCTCAACGACAGTAAACACGAGATCGACACGGTTGTTGTCACGGCGAATAATGCTCGGGCGTACGATTGCGTTGACGCGGCCCTTGCTGGCGTAAACTTCTGTAATGGCGGCGGTGTCGGCCTCCGCTTGTGCGGGGTTAAACACGCGGCGCGGCTGGGATGTCACAACGGCCAGCAGATCCGCATCGCGCACCTTGGTGTTGCCTTCGATGCTGATGCGGTTAACGGTCGGGCGTTCGACCACGGCGATGACCAATGTGCCGCCTCGGGTCGTGACGCTCACGTCCTCAAACAGGCCGGATGCGCGAATGCGCTGCGCGGCATCGTTCAATTCGCCCGCGCCAATCGTCTCGCCGCGGGTGATTCCCGCAAAAGACAGGATCGTGCCGTCTTCAACCCGCTGGTTTCCGTCGATTTGCACCGCATTGAACGTAAAGGATTGGGACGACGCCTGGGTCGCGAAAATCGCCGCAAACCCTAGGAATAAAACGAAAAATAGACGCTGCACTATAGTTGTAGATTGCGCGGCAGCGCGTGTTTGGACACGGTTCATAAATCTCGCCTATTTTGACATCCCAGATACCTTAACCACTACATTCTGGGACAGGCGATGTCAAAACGAACAAACGCGCCACAATGGGCGCGTTTTTGCTGAGCTTATGGGTATTGTCCGCTGATTAGATCAAGGCGATATAGGACCCTGCATAAAGGGCCGCAACCAATGCACCAATCATCATCAAGCGATCCGCGTTCAGGCTCACGAGGAATGAAAGCCCTTTGTATCCTTGGTTCAATGTTTGCATCGTCCACAACTCCTTTTGTGATGCAAAATACCTAGTCCGCAATCATGGCGCAAATGTGGCAGCCCCGTGGCCCTATCAAGGACAAAGGACCAGATCATTGAGCAAAGCAAAGATCATCATGGTCCCGATCAGCGCCAGCCCCATCAACATCAGCACGTTATAAGCCTGATCTGACGGTTTACGGCGGAATACGGCCTCGTAGGCGTGAAACACCAGATGACCGCCGTCCAGCACGGGGATCGGGAACAGGTTGATCAGGCCCACGGCTGCCGACAACATGCCAAGGAACCAGATGAAATCAACGGCACCTTGTTGCGCCATAGATCCGCTGGTTTGGGCGATGGCCACAGGGCCGGACAAATTACACGTCGAGATTTTGCCAGATGCAATGTGCCACATTCCCGACAATGACGATGTGAGAATGCGTTCTAACATGGACGCACCATTTTTAACGGCTTCCCAAGGGCCAAGCGTCTCGGTCGCGGCATCAAAGAACGGTTCGCCTGAAATGCCGATGAGCCAGCGCGTTTCAAAACCGCCTTCCGGCAATGGCAGGTCGACGCGGCGCGGTGATAACGTCACCTGCTCCGTATCCCCTGCCCGCCAGACATCAAGCATAAGTGGCGCGCCATCGGCCGCCTTGACCGTGTCAACCAATTGACTAAAGGCCACGACGGATGTGCCATCAATGGCAGTAATCACGTCACCCTTGCGCAATCCAGCGTCATCAGCAGCCGAGCGCGGATTAATCCCGGATGCCATAGGCGGCATCAAATACGGCCCCGTCACAGTAATCGTGTCGCCGCCACGGATGACGTCGTAATTGAGCGTTGGCTGAACGGGCAATTGTTCGATGATCGCCTGATCGGTGCCAAAGGCGATGCCTTCGACTGCGATCATCTGGTCGCCCGCCTGCAACTGGTTCACATATTGGGCAGGCAGATCGCGGCTGTCCTCATATGTCAGCGGATCGGTCAGGCTGCCAGTGAACATCGATCCGCCCGCGAAAATCAGCACGGCTAGGATAAAGTTGAACATAGGGCCCGCAAGCACCGTCAGCACACGCGCCCAAAGCGGCGCACCCGTCATGGACCGGCGAATGTCGGCGGCGGTGACTTGACCGGTATCACCCACACCCGCCGCGTTTGCATCGCCCAAGAACCGCACATAGCCGCCAAATGGCAGTGCCGCAACTTGCCATTGTGTGCCGTGTTTGTCGGTGCGCGCAAACAAGACGGGGCCAAAGCCCAAGCTGAACACTTCGGCGTGGATACCACACCAGCGGCCAACGATGTAATGGCCGTACTCATGGATTGCCACGATGATCGACAACGCGATCACAAAGGCGACCAGTGTAAAGGCACCACCACCCAAAGACGGCAAAATTTGTGAAAAATCCAACGGTTTATCCCAGTTCTGTCATTGCTTCATCTGCGCGGATACGCGCGACGGCGTCTACTTCCAGCACGTTATCTAATGTAATTTTGGCATTTTGCAGGTCACCAGTGGACGACATTTTGTCAAGCACACGGGCCACAATGCGCGCCATATCCAAAAACCCGATTTCGCGGGCGATAAACAAATCAAGCGCGCGCTCTTTGGCGGCGTTGAAAACAGCACCAGACAGCCCGCCTGTTTGCATCACGTCAGCGGCAATGCCCAATGCGGGGTAACGCGCGAGGTCAGGGTTCTCGAACGTCAATTTACCAATTTTCGCCAGATCAAGACGTTCCACAGGCAGATGCCCGCGGTTGGGCCAATGCAGCGCATAGCCGATTGCGTGGCGCATATCGGGCGGACCCACATGCGCCATCAACGCACCATCGTTAAAACCGACCATAGCGTGGATCAGGCTTTCACGGTGGACAAGCGTTTCGATCATCGCGGGATCAACACCAAAAAACTCTTTGGTTTCAATCAATTCCATGCCTTTGTTAAACATAGATGCACTGTCGATGGTGATCCGCTGGCCCATGTCCCAATTCGGGTGCGACGATGCTTCGGCCAGCGTCGCGGTGGCCAGTTTTTCGATTGGCCAATCTCGGAATGCGCCGCCAGAGGCTGTGATAATGATCCGCTCGACTGCCGCCATATCCTCGCCCACAAGGGCTTGGAAAACCGCAGAATGTTCGCTGTCGACAGGCAGGATCGTGGCGCCGTGCTGGCGGGCTGTGTCCATCAGCAAGGGGCCAGCGGTCACAAGCGATTCCTTATTGGCAAGCGCCAAGGTCGTCCCTTGTGCCAAGGCCGTCATGCCAGGCACCAGCCCTGCGGCACCGACAATCGCAGACAAAGTCCAATCGGCCGGACGCTGCGCAGCCTCGGCGATTGCGGCATCGCCACTGGCTGCCGCGACCTTCGTTCCAGCAAGCAACCCCCTGAGATCCTTGAGCAATTCATCGTGGCAGGTCACAGCAATGTCCGCGTTCAACGCGACGGCATCTTTGGCAAGCTGGGCGATGTTGCGCCCCCCCGTCAAGGCCACGACGTCATAGGCATCGGGCGCGCGCGCAATCAGATCAAGCGCGCTTTGCCCGACAGAACCCGTTGCACCAAAAACGGATACTTTCTTCAAAAAGCGACTCCGGGGACGTTAAAGACCGCGACGATCACCAACATGAACAGGGCCGCGCCCAGAAGTGCATCAAAACGGTCAAACAAACCGCCATGGCCGGGGATCAGGGTGGAGCTGTCTTTGACTTTCATCCGGCGCTTTAGCGCGCTTTCGGCGATGTCACCCATCTGGCCTGCAAATGACAACAAGACCGAAAAGGCAATGATGGCAAAGCCGGCATTGGTGAAGAACGTAAAGATCAGGCCCACGACGGCCGCGCCAAGCCAGCCTGCCGCGGTGCCTGACCATGTTTTCTTCGGGCTGATTGACGGCCAGAACTTGGGGCCGCCAAAACTGCGCCCTGCAAAATAACCGAAAATATCTGTTACAATGACGACAAGCATCAGCCACAACAGCCAGACAAAGCCGTAATCCATGCGGAAATGGATCAGGCCGTACCCTGCCACAGGAATTGCCAGCGCAAACAAGAAAAATGCGCGTTTTTCGACCTTGATCTGGCTTACACCGACGATGGGAACGATCAAAAACATCGCAAATGCCCACGTGTCCGCCAGCGTGAGCTGTCCGGACATCACCGATGCGGTCAACGCAGCCATCAACATACCCGGTGTCGGACGATCCGGCGCGATCATCATCCAGAGTTCCCAGATCATCACAGCCGTGACAAAAACCACAAGCATCTGGAACCAGACACCGCCCGATATCACTGCGACAGCCCCGACAACCGTCATGGCGACGCTGGACGCAAGGCGCACGGTCAGATCGTCCCAGCTGCCTGGATTGGCAGGTGCCGTCATTGGGCCGCGACCGCGCCAAAGCGCCGTTCACGTCCGCCAAAGCCGGATAAAATTTGACCAAATTCGGCCGCTGTAAAATCGGGCCACAAGGTATCGACAAATTCATATTCGGCATAAGCTGACTGCCACAACAAAAAGTTGCTGATGCGCGCCTCGCCGCTGGTGCGGATCACAAGATCCGGGTCTGGCAGGAACCGTGTATCAAGGAATTTGGACAGGGTTTCAGCATCCACATCCTTGTGGGTCAAACGCCCCTGCTCGATCTCGACGGCCAAACGCTGGGCCGCGCGCGTTACCTCGTCGCGGCCACCGTAATTTAGCGCGATCGTCAAATGCACACGGTCATTGCCCGAGGTAAAAAGCTCCAACTCGTCCATCAGTGACACCAGTTTATCATCGAGCTTTAACCGATCCCCGATAAAGCGCACACGCACACCGTCCCTAAAAAGCGCCTTGGCCTCTTTTTCGATATAGCGCCGGAACAGCTTCATCAGGCCTGCGACCTCGGATTGGGTCCGCTTCCAGTTTTCTGTCGAAAAGGCGAATATTGTCAGGTACTTGACACCTTGATCAGGGCAAGCCTCCACGATTTCGCGCACGCGTCTGGCACCGGCATGGTGACCAAACAGACGTGGCTTGCCGCGCTGCTGCGCCCAACGGCCATTGCCGTCCATGATGATTGCCACATGGTTGGGCGGCGTGTCTGTGATGTCTTTGGCCATAAATTCCGGCCTCCCTTTGGGTCAGACCTGCATGATCTCTGCTTGTTTGTTCTCTAAGGCCTCGTCGACCTTCTTGATGTACTCATCCGTGATCTCTTGGACCGCACCTTCCCAGAACTTCTGGTCGTCCTCGGACATACCGTCGTTCTTGGCTTTCTTGATCTGGTCCATACCATCGCGGCGCAGGTTCCGGATGGATACACGCGCAGATTCGCCATAGTTGCCCGCAACCTTTGTCAGCTCGCGGCGGCGTTCTTCGTTCAACTCGGGGATCGGCAGCATGATGATTGTGCCGTTAAGCTGCGGATTGATGCCAAGCCCGCTTTCGCGGATCGCCTTTTCAACCTTACCAACAAGGCCCTTATCCCAGACATTGATCGTCACCATACGGGGTTCCGGTACGTTGACCGTGCCGACTTGGTTGATGGGCGTCATGGAACCGTAAGCGTCGACCATCACGGGTTCCAACATGGAACCGGAGGCGCGGCCCGTGCGCAAAGACGCGAATTCAACGCGCAGGTTTGCGATAGCGCCGTCCATGCGGCGGGCCAGATCATCGGTATCAAGCATAAAATCGTCGGACATAGTACTCTGCTCTCCCCATTGCGGGATCTTGAATTGCTTTGGCCCGCTATATCGCAGGTTCAGGCCAAATGTATAGTCGCATAAAACCGAGCACCTGCGAGAATTCGCTTAGTTTTTAACGAGTTTGGGCCAAGGCCGCCTAGTCAGCGACGCGGGTATAGGTCCCCTTGCCCGCCAGAATGCCCTTAAATCCACCCGGCTCGTCGAGGCTAAACACAATAATCGGCAAATTGTTGTCCCGCGCAAGCGCGATGGCGGATGCATCCATGACGCCAAGATGTTTTTGCAACACTTCGTCGTAGGATACGTTTTCATAGCGGACCGCATCGGCATGTTTTGCAGGATCTTTGTCGTAAACGCCGTCGACTTTGGTCCCCTTCAGGATCGCCTCGCAGTTCATCTCGTTGGCGCGCAGGGTCGCGGCGGTGTCGGTGGTGAAATACGGGTTGCCTGTGCCCGCGGCAAAAATGCAGACACGTTTCTTCTCAAGGTGGCGCACGGCGCGGCGGCGGATATACGGCTCGGCCACTTCGTTCATCGTGATCGCGGAAATCACGCGGGTGTGGATGCCCAACTCCTCGAGGGCGGATTGCATGGCAAGCGCATTCATGACCGTGGCAAGCATCCCCATGTAGTCGGCTGTGGTGCGCTCCATCCCTTGGGCGGACCCTTGCAGGCCGCGAAAGATGTTGCCACCGCCGATGACCATACAAATCTCAACGCCCATATCGTGCACGGTTTTGACCTCGCGGGCGACGCGGGCCACGGTTGGCGGGTGCAAACCAAAGGCGGTGTCGCCCATCAGGGCCTCGCCTGAAATCTTAAGCATTACGCGATTATATGATTTTTGTCCGGTCTCGGCCATGTGCTGCCCCTTTGCGCATTGAGATGTGAACCTGCGGTAAAATGACTGAATTACCGGCGCGATACAATGCAGCATGACCACGGAATTGCGCAAATATCTGGAACGCGGGGATTGTTGCAGCTATCAGCGGCACCATGATATGTGTTTCACCCACCCAACCTGTTGTGATTGCAGGCCCGACCGCGTCGGGGAAATCCGCGCTGGCCTTGCACATTGCACGCACACAAGGCGGTGTGGTCGTCAATGCGGACGCGTTACAAGTGTATGACGGCTGGCGCATTATCACGGCGCGCCCCGATGACACCGAACTGGCGCAAGCTGATCATGCACTCTACGGGCACGTGCCGTTTGATGCCCCTTATTCCACGGGACAATGGTTGCGCGATGTGACGCCGTACCTGAGCGGCGACAAACGACCGATCATCGTCGGCGGGACCGGCTTGAATTTTCACGCGCTGACCCAAGGGCTGGCACAGATACCGCCAACCGCACCTGATGTGCGCGCCATGGGCGATACCCTTCCCTTGCAGGCGTTGCTCGCGCCGCTTGATCCCGCCACCACCGCGCGGATCGACACCAACAACCGGATGCGCGTGCAGCGGGCTTGGGAGGTGTTGCAGCAAACGGGCAAGTCAATCGCCGCGTGGCAGGACGATACCCCGCCCCCGCTTCTCCCGATTGCACGCGCGGTTTGCATCACGCTTGATGTGCCCGTTGACTGGCTGAATGACCGGATCGCACGGCGGTTTGACCAGATGATCGCCTTAGGCGCGCTGGACGAGGCCGCCGCCATGCTGCCCACTTGGGACCCTGCACACCAGTCGTCCAAGGCCATCGGTGCGCCGGAACTGATTGCCCATCTGCGCGGGCAAACCACCCTGCCCGCCGCCCGCGACGCAGCCGTCATCGCATCGCGTCAGTATGCCAAGCGCCAGCGCACATGGTTTCGCTCAAAACACAAATTCTGGAACAAGCTGGACGCTTCATCCACAGACTTGTCCACAGCTATCACCTTCATTCCATAAATTTGCCATTGTTTATTGGCACATCTCGCGCCAATCTGGGACCAAGGGGAATTTACATGCATCTGGCGACCGAACAGCAGCCTACAGCTTTGAACATAACCCATATCGGGCAAAACGCAGGCGCAGGGCGCTGGCGCACAGAGGCGATGCGCAGCCACGCGACCCCCCGCTTGATTTTCATCACCAAAGGACAAGGTCGCATCACAATTGCAGGCCTGACCAGCGGATATGGCGCGAATAACCTTGTCTTTGTCCCCGCCCATACGATGTACGGATTTGAGGTTGGCCCAACCGTTTTCGGCCATATACTGACAATTCCGGCGGCAATGGCATCCGAATGGCCCGACGATGCCGTGCATTTGCGCCTGCGCGATGTGGTTGTGCAAAAAGAATGGGTTCACATGGTCGAAGCCCTCGAGCGCGAGCTTAGGGGATCGGGCCACACACATTCACGCGCGGCCCACTATCACCTCGGGCTATTGGCCGTGTTTTTTGCGCGTCAACACGATGCCATGGCAGATCAATCCCAAAATGCGCGCCAAAACACCAGCGCGGCGCGCCTTGTTGCGGCCTATACCGATTTGATCGAACGTGATTATCGCAAAGAGCATGGTATTGCCGAATATGCGGCGGCCTTGGGGGTGACGACGACCCACCTGACGCGTTGCTGCAACCAGACCTGCGGTAAGTCCGCGCTGGCAATTCTGCGCGACCGCGTGACCTACGAGGCCTGTATGCTGCTGCGCGAAAGCAGGACGCCGGTCAATGAAATTGCCGATCAACTGGGCTTCACCAGTGCGGCTTATTTCACGCGGAGTTTTGCCGCGCAAACGGGTGCGACGCCAAGCAACTTTCGCAAACGTGGCGCCGCAGCGCAGCATCTCAACTAAGCACTTGCAGCGCGAAAGTCGATTGTCCTGCAAATTGCCAAATGTCGCTTTTATCACATTGAATCGTCGCAATTGTGACCCGATGTGCAAAAGCTTGCATTGACCTACGCGGCAAAACAATGCGCAATGGCGCGGATCGGAACCGCTTTGGCAGGGGCGCGCGCCAAATTGGCGCAATATTCCACCCAGATGCGCCGTTCAAATATAATAATGTGTCACAGGGAGAGACGAATGACGCAAGTTGAACAAACAAAAATGCACCCAGCTGCACTGATGTACGCACAAGAGGAAAAGGCCGGCAAAATGGACCGCCGCGAATTCCTGACACGTACAACGGCATTGGGCCTGACCACTGCGGCCGCTTACGGCCTGCTGGGTCTGAATGCACCAGCACAAGCCGCCGCACACGCCGCACAGGGCGGTACATTGCGCATGCAGATGGAAGTCCGCGCGCTCAAAGATCCACGTGCATTTGACTGGACGCAGATGGCGTTCGTTTCTGCTGGTTGGCTCGAGTATCTTGTCGAATATAACTCTGACGGGTCGTTCCAGCCTATGTTGCTGGAATCATGGTCGGTCAACGACGATGCGACAGAATATACATTGAACGTCCGTCAGGGTGTGAAGTGGAACGATGGCTCTGATTTCACGGCTGACGACGTGGCCCGCAACATCACCGGCTGGTGCGACAGAAACCTCGAAGGCAATTCCATGGCTGGCCGATTTGCATCGATGATTGACGAAGAAACCGGTAATGTCGCTGATGGTGTGCTGACGAAAGTTGACGATAACACTGTAAAGATCTCCCTTGCTAACCCCGACATTTCGATAATTCCAGGCATGTGTGATTACCCTGCACTGATCGTTCACCGTGGCTATGAAGGCGCTGATTTGACCGAGGAAGGCATGGTTGGAACAGGTCCTTTTGTGGTTGAGTCGCACGAAGTTGGCGTCAAGACTGTGATGAAAAATCGCGGCGCTGGGCAATGGTGGGGTGGTGAAGCTTATTTGGATAGCATTGAGTTTATCGACTACGGCACCGAGAGCTCGGCATTCATGGCAGCTTATGAAGCCGACGAAATAGATATGAACTGGGAGTCTAATGGCGAGTTTGTTGAAATTTTTGACTCTCTGGAGTTGACTAAATCCGAGGCTGTTACCGCTTCAACAATTGTCTGTCGCCCCAATCAAGAAGCAGAAGTTGATGGTGAAAAACCTTACGCCGATGCACGTGTCCGCCGCGCCTTAGCACTGGCTGTGGATAATTCAGTTGTATTGGAGCTCGGTGTTGCCGGTTTGGGAACGCCAGCTGAAAACCATCACGTGGCACCTTTGCACCCCGAGTATGCCAAGTTACCACCTTTGAAGCGTGATGCGGCCGCCGCGATGGAGTTGCTCAAAGAAGCTGGCATGCAAGACTATGAGTTTGAGCTGCATTCTATTGATGACGATTGGCGTCGTGCGACAACGGACGCCATTGCTGGTCAGTTGCGTGATGCGGGCATCAATGTCAAACGCACTATTTTGCCCGGCTCTACT
>ENA-ORXM01004320-ORXM01004320.1-marine-metagenome-genome-assembly--contig:-NODE-4320-length-12652-cov-6.407157_pt1 | contig 12652 bp, 4 predicted proteins | sample MGYA00237867_ERZ511480 | MGnify/ENA primary metagenome ERZ511480 (study PRJEB26309, sample SAMN06266103) | marine metagenome | isolation source: Algal blade | place: United Kingdom:Sidmouth, United... | reverse complement strand
GTGGCTACTCCGCAGCCAGCATCTGCGAGCGCATCTACGCCCGCGACGCTCAAGAGGATCAGCCTGCCATGGCCGGTCTGCTGCTTTACACAGCCGCACCCGATAGCGAAGGCACGCTTGGTGGGCTTGTGCGCCTTGGGCGGCCCGAAGAGCTGAATCGCCACATGAGTGCGGCACTCGAATCCATGAGTCTTTGCACAAACGATCCGCTCTGCGCCGAACAGCCACCCAGTCAACGCGGCACCACGCTCCACGCCTGCGCTTGCCACTCCTGCATGTTTCTGCCCGAAACCTCCTGCGAGCGCGGCAACAAATACCTGGATCGAGCGCTGCTTGTTCCGACTATTTCGGACGATGCGTGGGCGTTCTTCAATGAGCAATAATCAGATGCAGAAGTTAGTAGACGCAATCCAAGTACTCGCGGCGGATCTGCCAACAGCAAGGGTCGATCAGCTAGCCGATCTATTTTCCACACATGGCATATCATCGCCAGCACAACTCGAAGCAACGGTCCGCAGTCAGGTTGTGCATCCACAATTGGCGCATCGCCTTTCAAGTTTCTTCAAGATCTGGTACGAGGAATTTTCAGACATCCCAGCCAGCGCCATCGTACTCTCTCTGCGAACGCATACCCAAGTTGAAGCCAGCTACCGCAACAAGCCCGACATCCAGCTCATGTGGACCGGCCCAAAAGATAAAACTCCGCTACGGCGCACCGATCAGGCGCTGCTTGAGCTAATCCATAGCGCGCAGCAGACGCTCCACGTTGTCTCGTTTGCGGTTTACGAGATCGAGGCGATCTGGCAAGCGATTGTTGCCGCGGCCAATCGTGGGGTCACAATTTCGATCTATTTGGAGACACCCGACTCCAGCGATGGGAAGATCTCGTATGATACACTGCGCACATTAGGTTCCGAGGTCGCGGACCGCTCATCCGTTTATATCTGGCCGCTGCACAAACGACCGCGCAATCCCGACGGCAAACATGGCTCGCTCCACGCCAAGATTGCCGTTGCCGACGATCACACGCTTTATGTTTCTAGCGCCAATCTAACGCAGTACGCCATGACGCTCAATATGGAAATGGGCGTGATGATCACAGGCGGCGAGCACGCCCAACGAACGGCGGATCATTTGGTGCGGCTGGTCGAGATGGGGGAGTTTGAGTTGGTTAGAGCCAAGCAATCATCTCCCGCTAACCACATCTGTTCGAATTGATCTGCGAAATAAGCAAACCAATGCGGGTCCGCCGAATAATCTAGGGTGGCAGAGGGCGCAATCGACGTCGAGCGCCGAAACGGAAAATGACGCACCTGACAAGACGCCGCGCGCTCGGCATCATTCGGCTCGATAATCGTAATCCCATATGCTGGGAAATAATCTAACGTGCGCATATCGACCAACGCATGGGGTATGTTCTGCCGCCACCGCGCCAGCAATTCGATCATATCCTCTACTCTGCGCCGCTGCACATCCGCTGGCGTGCCGGAGTTTGAGCGCAAACCGGCCATCTGCATCGATGCGCCGCAAGGGGACGCAAGCAACACCCGCAGCCGACCGCCTTGGCGCAACATTTCGCAAAATTCATACTGAAAGGCGGGCAGGAGCCGAAAGAGCGTAATGCCCGAAGCACAAACCGTTTTGGCGCTGAGAATCTGCCGCCGCTGCTCTGGATCCAGCGGTTTGATGGCCGAAAATTCTACCGTACTCGTCTCGTGAGCGAGTGTCTTACTCGTCGGCTCAGCGACACCGTCTAGCTCTGCACCCGTCTCTTCTTGCTGTAAAACAGAGAGGCCAAAATCGTGACGAGCTTCCTTGAGCCACTTAAAAAATGTGCCGCTGCTTTGGGCATAGTTGTGCGTCTCGTTAAAGCTCCACGCCACGGCTTTGGTCTGCTTTTTCTGCCAATAGATCGCTTGCAGAATTTGGGCATGATGTGGTTTGCGTAAAGCCATCTCCGCCAAAATCTGCCCCAGATACTCTGTCAAAATCGTACCATCATTCCGCTCTGATTTTTCTGCCGTCTCTTTTACCGCACGAAGCGATATCCACGGCGTCATCCTTCCTTTTTGAAACACATCCTTCAATATCCGCTTTGCAAACTCATCCGGTGCAAGGCCCAGATACTCGGCTAACTCCACATCCATCAATACGGTTCTCCATAGTCAGTGGGCCGCAACGCTCCTAGCAAGCGCATCTTTCCACGGCGGTCTACTGACTATTAATCTTGATACAACCTGCAACAAAAAACAGATGATCGTGAAAACCATTTGGGACCTATCCGTTCTGCTGCACGGTTTGCTTAATTTTACTTGCCGCTAAAAGAGCAACGACATACTCTGCGTGTTGGCTAATTCAATCGTACCGCGTCAAACCATTGCGCAAGATGAATTTTCAGCAAAATACGAGTGCAGTAAATTGTAGTAAAGTGAAGTAGTTTTCGAGGCCCAACCCACGTTATACTTGTGTTGGTTACAACATCTGCTAAATTTAATACGCTGTGACACGCACGATTTCACTAGCTAACGAATCTGTAATCTTGAATCGCTTTGTAGTTTAACAATAACCAACAGGTTTAAACAGCTATGTTAACCGAGTTGTGGGGCAAAAATGGGGGTTTCCAGCCTGTTTTGTAGGGATTGTATAGATATTCTGTAGAAATCCAACACAAATGTTAGCTGTTATCAGCGTATCGTAAGAGAATAACACCTTACAGTATGGTAATATAAAAATGCCCTGTTGGAAAAATTCAGAATGAAATGTTTCGGAGTTTGGCAACACAATTGTTGACCATTGCCCGAATGGTCAAGTCAACATTAACCTACCACGAAGTAGATCCATCGCTCTCAGGTCATCAACGCACCGTCTACCTCGTTTTAAAAATACTAAATCCTCATATTTATCAATCAGTTTTACCCACAATATTATCCGTTCAACCGCTGGCATTTTGTCGTGTTCAATCGCTACGAGCATCAGCCGTCAACCAGCAGATTGAAGACGCCTGAGCCAGTGTAAAATCACATCAACTTTTGGAGTCACCCTATGATGGCGTTCGCCACTTCTAAATTTCGGACTTATCGTTTGTTGCAATTTTTTATTGCGCTGAGCTTTGTTTTCTTGTTTGGGCTTGTTTTTAATGCCGAGTCGGTTCAAGCCGCGCAGCAGGCTATTGATGTTAGCGGAACAATTACAGAAACCACTGAGTGGGCGGATGATGGCAATTCATACGTCGTTCAGGGAGTGGTTACCATCTCATCCGGTGTAGAACTGACCATTAAGCCTGGCGTAGTGATCAAAATGGATCCAAACGCTCGTTTTAATATTCAGGGGCAACTGCTGGCAGAGGGCACGGCGGACGCCCCAATTGTGTTCACATCGCTCAAGGATGATTCTGTTGGTGGGGATACAAACAATGACGAGACCAACTCTACACCTGCCGCCGGAGATTGGGGTGGCCTATATTTTGGACCAACCAGCAGCGGCAATGTTTTGGCGCATGTTGAGGTGCGCTATGCTGGTCAAGAATATACAGTTGGTCCATGGAATAATTCGAACACGATCCAGTCTAGTGTCTACGTCGATGAGTCTGATGTGGATATCCAAAACAGCACAGTCATCAGCGGTACAGGTGCTGGCATCAACGTCTATCAGGGCTCGCTCAATTTGGGGAGCGGCAGCCGCATCGTTGGGATGGAAAATGGTACCGCATCCGGCCAGTTTGGTCGAGGGATCTACAGCCGTGACGCGATAGCTATCACCTTGACAGACAGCACCATTGAGCAGAACGCTAACACAGGGCTATATGTGATTGGTGGCGCACCACCCATCATCAGCAACATGATCTTTACAAGCAATGCTGCGGCCGTCTACCTTAATAACGTGTTGCTCGGCGCAGGGAGCGGCAATAATGTGGCGACAGGTCACGCCGTCAATGCCATCCAGATTAGTATATTGGCTACGGGGCAAGCCACCTCCCTACTATATAGCAACTTGCCTTACTACATCTCATCATTGAGGGTTGTTGACGGGGCAACGCTAACAATCCCTGCTGACCAAACCATCATGTTCCAACCTGAAACTTCGACAGCGAATCAATCGCGCTTCATCGTCGATGGTACGTTGATAGCACAAGGAACAGAGGTGAAGCCCATCATCTTTACCTCTGCCAATGATATTGGCGGAAATGGTGTTCCTGCTGCCGGTAATTGGACAGGGATTTACTTCGGACCAACCAGCAGTGGCAGCATCCTTGAACATGTGGAGGTACGCTATGCGGGTGCAGCTTATCAGTTGAGTCATAATGATCCCACTGTCACTGGACGTACAAATAATAGCCCCTTTCTTACTTTTTCCAGTATCTATTTGGATGAAGGGAGCAGTGTTAGCATAAGCAACAGCAAAATCTATAGTGGCACTGGAACAGGTATCAACGTTTACAAGGCTGATTTGGATCTCGTCAACAGCAACGTTTCTGAAATGGTTTCAGGCACATACACCTTTGGCAGCAACATTAATTACAACTACGTAGGTCGAGGTATCTACAGCTACCAATCTGAGGGAACTACAATCACTGGTAGTCGTATTGAACATAATGGCAGCATAGGGCTTCATGTAATCGAAGGTTCCCTCCCTATCATTACCAATACGACCTTTGACAACAATGCTGGATATCCAGTTTATCTACAGAACGTGTTACTTGGAGTTGGCAGCAATAATATTAATGCGTCTGGCAATTACGCTGATGGAATCGCAATTAGCACTGCCTCGGTAGGAACAAATGCCGCGCTGCCAACTATTAAGCTTCCATATTTCATTGGTCGCCTCAAGGTTGCAGAAGGTGAGACACTCACACTCTTTGCCGATCAGGAGTTTAGGTCTGTTCCTGTTGTCAATACGCTGCGTTTTCCGCAGATCGAGATTCAAGGAACTTTGATTGCAAATGGTGAAGTCGATAAACCTATTGTCTTTACTTCTTCTCACGACTATACCGCTACTAATGAAAATGATGAGCATGGCACCCCTGCACCAAAAGATTGGACAGGCATATATTTCGGACCAAATAGTAGTGGCAATCTTCTCAAACATGTAGAGGTTCGCTATGCTGGTGCTGCCTATGAAATAAGCCATAAAGATCCAGCTATCAGTGGGGGGACAGAGGACATAACGCTCTCTAGCATCTACATCGATAAGTCCGACGTGAACATCCAAAATAGCTCAATCATAAGCGGTAGCGGACCAGGCATCAATGTCTATGAAGGTCGGTTAACTTTGGGCAGCGAGAGTAGGGTAGAAGGCATGCAAAGCGGAACGCATAGCTATAATTTTCGGAATTACAGCTACTTTGGAACTGGGGTCTATGTCAATAAAACAGATGCTTTGGACATCTCTCGCAGTTCCATCACTGACAATCAGTCGCATGGTATTGATTTTACAACCGCTGAAACATCCTATGCAGGATTTAATGGTATCTGGCCAACTTTAAGAAAAATCGCAAAGGTTAGCGACAGCTTTATCAATAATAATGGTGGGTTCGGCATATACAATCGCTATCATCCGATAGGATCACCACACAGCATCGAGGCGAGCGATAACTGGTGGGGGCATAATTCGGGTCCTGAACACGCAACGAACAGTGGTGGAGTAGGACAGAAAGTAACTGATGGTATAAATTTCGACCCATGGTTTGTCGTACCAACTTTCGATAACGCTATCGAACTGGCAATTGGCGAACCTACCACATTCACAATGTTGAATCCATACAACACTAAATTTAAGGTGAATCCTGAGCCAGACAGAAATCTTTTAGTCACCGTGGATCTTACCGATATAGCGAGTTTAGATGCCTCATCCAAAATACGTCTGACAGCAAACAATGATAGCCAGCTAGCTTCGCAGACCGCATACAAATTTGTTGAGGAAAAGGTAACGGCGGATGAAATAAGTTTCACACTACCAAATACGCTCAATCGTACATATTATATACTGACGAGTTTGCCCTACACTACTGAGGGTAGCACGCCAGCAACAATTCTTGCTGAGTACATTGACTTCTATATTAATGATGTATCGCCAAAACAAGCCGGAAATACAGGAAGCGTGACGATTCAAGTGCAAGGGGCTGGATTCTCGTCGGACATCTCAATGAGCATCATATCACCGTCAGGCAAGAAAATTGAGAGCACCAAAATTTTTTGGCAAGATAGTGACAACATCTCAGCCAAATTTGAACTTAATGAAGAAGAACAGGGGGACTATGCTATCGAATTATCAACTCCCGAACTCGCTAGTCCATATCTAGAATCTGATGCAGTATCACTCATTGATGGAGTAGCGGGTCATTTAAAGCTAGATACAAATTTCCCTTCTGACTTCCTGTATAGAGCAGGGATTACATATCATGTTGAATTGACGTTTAGGAATGCCGGTGTAACAGATATTGTAGCACCGTTTATTCGAGCGTCGATGGTAGAACCAACGGCTATCATAAGAAGTGAAAGTGGGTATTTGTCAGAACAGGGATTGACATGGTTAGCTTCTATTGAGGAGCATCCAAGTGGTGTGATACCTGTAGGTGCAAGCGGTTCAATTAAGTTTCGTGTAACACCAAGGGAGACGACATCCTTGTCATACGGAATTTTGCAAGAAGACTCTCGTGCGTTTGACTGGGAATCCAGACGAGGCCCAATCGGGGCATTTGAACTGACCGACTCCGAGTGGAATCAAATGCGAAGCGAACTTGGCGAACAGAATTATGAAGTATATCAGAATCTGCGTCAGCTAAACGATACTGGCCTTGGACCGTTGTTAACAGAGCAACTACTGCTGATGCACATGTTTCAACAATTTACCGCTCCACTTGATGAGGGCTACACACGTGTAAAAGACTATACATACGAGCTAGCACAAGAAGATGTAAAGCTATATTATGATCGAAATACACTGTTCTCTACACTAAACTTTGATCCAAATTTGCCAGTTATTTTCTTAACGCATGGTTGGCGTTCCGGTAGCAAAAATGAAAAACTAATCTATTTGGCAGAAAGGCTAAAGCAACACTATCAAAATGAATACAATATTGTTCGCGTGACTTGGAATATAGGTGCTCAGACCCCTTTAGGTTGTTTGGAGTGGGCATGCGCCCATTTAGTAGCACCACGTATCAAAAGTGTTGGGATTGTTGCATTAGAAAAAATGCTTCAAGTCGGCCATACAAAATGGGATGAATCAATTTACATAGGGCACAGTTTTGGTAATGGGGTAAATTATGAAATTGCTAATTCCTATAAAATTGCTAATCCTAAGGATAAGCACGCAAAGGCCCTGATATTGAACGGTGCAGAAGATTGGGCATATTTACTCAACCCACCAATTTATTCGACGGGATTTGGTGGAAGGGATACAGCTATCTATACCCACAGTATAGGTGACGATGAAAGTCAACTTTTTAGTGAACGCAAAATTAAGTACATAGAACCTGACTGCAATGGTTCGACCTGTTCGGAAATTGGTTCCCACTCGGCTGGTCCACGCCTCTTGCTGTGTCTTTTGACAATGCCAGGGGACGAATTACCACAGTATGATGATGATGGAACACCATTTTCATGTGGTACTGTGGTTCAAGGGAGACCTCAACTTGCAAAAGCTTTAATCGAAAATGACTGGGAGGCTTTGGGAATTTCTGAACCACCGGTCTTGGATTCACAGTATACTATCAATGCATTAGGTCAAATAGCAGATAAACTAAAGAAGAAGATTGCAGGATGTGATCCCTTTGGGGTTGTCTGCAAAACTTCTGATTATGTAACAAATGAAGTACGGCGGCAGAAATTTGAGGTTGTAAATTCATCTGATCCCAATGACAAAGTTGGCCCGTCGGGGGTAGGAAACCAACAATTCGTTTCCTCTGATGAACATATCTCTTATCTAATTAATTTCGAAAATGTGATGACCGCCACTGCACCGGTACAGGAGCTAAATATCGTTGATCAGCTTGATCCGAATCTGGACTGGTCAACATTTGAGTTTGGTTCAATTGAATATGGTGGACGGATTGTGCCATACGATGTTCAATCTGGCGTCCTTGAATTTGCTCATCAGGATTATCCGCCATCCGATGTCTTTACCGGTACACTTGAAGGACAGATGCGCGTTGACATCGAGGCTAAGATGGATATCCGAACCGGCATTATCGAGTGGCATCTGACAACTATAGATGACGCAACCAATGATTTCCCGCTGGACGCATTAGCTGGAATTTTGCCACCTGAAGATGGGACCGGACGTGGGCAGGGCTACGTTACGTTCTCAGTCAAGCCAAAAGCTGACGTTCCCGAAGGTACGGTGATTCGCAATAAAGCATCGATCATCTTTGATGCGAACGAAGCCATCGAGACCAACGAGGTCTTCAACACAATCGGCGACGCGGTCGACTTGGTTGTGATAGATGAGGTTGAAAATACTGACGTAAACGTTGGCGAAACGACTACCATTACTTACACGGTAATCAATGACGGTCCAGAACCAGCAGCAGATACTGAATTAACTGTCGATCCTGTCACGGGTGGGATGCTGCTTTCCCTATCGCCAGCGCAAGGTTCATGTACGGATAGCCTGTGTGCACTTGGTACGTTAGGTGATGGCGAATGGACAACAGTCGTTGCGCTCTACGACACCACGCCCGTCACTGATTTTATTCCGTCACTTGTCAGCACAGTTCACGTGACGAGTACTCTGATTGAAGTCAATCCGTTTGACAACAGCACTCGCTCCACACTATCACTTTTGGGGGGCGACCAGTTCGCACCAACACTGTCCGTGACGGAAGAGATTTACAATGTCGTTGAAGGTGTGATCAGCCTGCCGGTTGAATTTATCACTAATTCAAACAGCATCTCCTCAGTCGGCTTCTCGATCAACTATGATCAAAGTTGTCTCACGCTAGACGAAAGCGACGCAGATGCCAGCGGTTTCCCAGACGCGGTTAGCGGTTTGCCCATAGGCTATGTTGCCAGCATCAGCCACGACAGCACCGATGCAGACGGTGAATTGGACATCAGCCTCAACGATCAGAGCGAACCGCTTGATGCGCTGACAGACGGTCCAATAGCCATGATCGAATTTGGCGTTGATCCCGCCTGTGCATCGACGGATATTGAGTTCTCCGAAGAACCACCTGCATCGTTTGGTAACATCAACGGCGTATCCGTGGCAGGTATGGCCATCAGCGGCACCCTCACATTCAATCGTGCGCCAACCGATTTGCTGCTCTCTGCGGATGCAGCACTCACAGAACCGCTTGTTGGTGTCGATGAAAATTCGACCGAGGCCTCAGTTGCCTATCTTGCCAGTGTCGATATTGATGTGGCGGATTCGCACATCTACACGCTGGTTGCCGGTGAAGGTGATGCAGACAACGGTCTCTTTAGCATTGATGGCAACGTGTTACAGTCTGCATCGTTTGATTTTGAAGCCAAGAATCAATATACGATCCGCGTGCAGACGGATGATGGTCGAGGCGGCGCTTTTGAGAAAGCACTCACCATTACCGTCAACGATGTCAACGAAGCACCGCTCTCTGTCGAGGTAGACAAGCTAACCATTGATGAAAATCAATCTGCCTATAGTGTAGTGGGTGATCTGTCTACCAGTGACCCCGATCAACTTGATGAGCACATCTACAGCATTGTAGACGGTGAGATGACAGCCTTTATGATTGAAGAGGAGTCATTGGAGACGCTCATTCCGCTCAACTTTGAGGATCGTGATAGCTATACTGTCACAATTCGCGTAACCGATTTGGGCGGCCTTTTCTTCGAGGAAGAGTTCACGATTACGGTTGCTGATATTAACGACGCACCCATCGCTGTGGATGACACAATCGATCCGTTTGATCAAGTATTAACCGCTGCGGCAAGCTTTGATATTCTTGCCAATGATACCGATGAAGATATTGGCGATAGCCTCGCCGTCAATTCAGTCAATAGCGCCAACGTTACCAATAATGGAGCCGATATCACGTACACGCCACCTGCTGGAAATGGCACCGAAAACTTCGAGTATGTCGTTACCGATGGTGAACTGACTGCATCGGCACTGGTCACGGTAACCTATGTCGCAAATGATGTGCGCGGTGATTGTAACAGCGATGGCGTAGTCGACGCGGGCGATTTCTCGGCGATTGTGCTTGAGTTCTTTGATGACGATAGCACATTCAACTGGTTCGAGACCTATACCGGTGGGTTTGCAGGCAGTCCAAGAGGATGCGACTCCAACGGTTCGGAAAACGGGGCCGATAACAGCTCCGCAAGCGTTACCGTATCCGATATCATCTGTACAGTGTTGATCTACTTTGGCGATTCACGTTGTGCGGAGGCAGAAGAGACAACCCTCCAAGCTGCATCCCTCGCCAACGGCGCAAATCTTGAAGTTGGCGAGCCGCAGACTACCGATGGATCGGAGGCCTTCCCGATTGTGCTTTCCGGCGGCAATAGCTCGATCGCTGCCGCGGGGTTCACAATTACCTATGATGCGAACAATCTGCGCTTCGATGACACCGACCTAAATGGCGACGGCATTCCAGAAGCATTGTCGTTCAACTTGCCACAAGGCGTAGAAGCATGGACCCAAGTTCAATCGGGTGAAATACAGGTCGCGCTAGCTGGTCTTAGCCTACCTCTTCCTACTTTATCTGATGGCGAACTAGCAACGGTTTCGTTTACCATAATTGGGGAGAGTACTGACATATCGATTGAAAATGCTGCGCTCGGTGATCTAGCTGGTCAACACATCGGGGTGGCAGTTAATCAAAGCAATCGTTCCAACATACTCTATCTACCATTCACGGTCCGATAGAGTATGAATGCCAAGCACATAAGCGATGGGTGAATTCATCTCCCACTCATGTGCGGCGCTAGAAAAAGGAGAAAGACGTTCAGAATAACCCTGAGCGCCTTTCTCCTTTTTTGTAGTTTCCCCAATTCTAACTCAACCTACATCAACCCTATCACCACACAATATAGTTCCCCAGAAAAGTTCCGTACCACATCTCAAAGAGCAGAGATGGGACAGTACTTTTCTGGACAGGTATAAGGAGTGCAGATGACTGGCAGAAAATTCTTAGTATGCATGAGTGTGATTCTATTACAGTTGGTGATGTTGCAGCAGTATGTTGTGCAAGCAGAGCAAAGACATTCTTCATCTCAACGCAGTGCTCAACAGGAAAATAACGTCCCAGAATTGAGCATTCCGTCCGAGCTCAGTGTTGTGGCAGGGACAATGATTACGGTTCCAGTTGCATTCAAAAGCCATGAGCAAGAAATTTCGGGCATCGGCTTTTCTATCGACTATGATCAAGACCAAGACTGTCTGAGGATTGACCCGTCTGATGATGATGGAGACGGACTACCTGATTCAATCACCAGTGCAATTCCGCCTCAATTTTCACTTTCTGTATCGATCAACGAGCAAGATGGCGACGGGGAAATCGATATCGTCATTGCAGACTTTAGCCCCCCATTGGCCGCACTAAGCGATACCGAGGCGTTGGTCACGCTACAATTCACTGCCAGCTGTCAACCAACCAACCCCGAAGGCAGAGTCGCGGAAGTAAAATTCTCGTCGCAACCCGCGGTCAGCTTTAGCGATCCGAGCGGTAGAGAGATTGCAGGGCGAGCCATCGATGGTTCGGTGCTTGTATTGCCCGATGTGACCTTTACGCCCCCGTCCACTTATACGCCAACACCGTCACCAACCGCAACATCTACATTAACCCCGACACCAACCGAAATAACGCCTACTATCACGCCAACTACAACGGTTGTATCTACTGTTACACCAACTCCCGCGGTGAATCCCCCACCGACCGTAGTTGGCGATTCTGTGACGATTGATGAGGATACATCAGTGGAAATTGATGTGCTGCAAAATGACTCAGATCCTGATAACGATCCATTAATCATCAGCCAATTTACTCAGGCTGAGCATGGGACGGTTGAACTGCGCGGGAATGATCGACTGACTTATCGACCAAACCCAAATTATAGTGGGGCAGATAGCTTCACCTATACGGCTAGTGACGGCAAGGGTGGCACAAACATAGGCACAGTCACTATCACGATTCGCGAAATTAATGATCCGCCATCTATCATCGTGCGACCAAGCGATCAATCGAACAGCGTTGGTGATGAGGTCATGATTCAGATATCTGCGAATGATCCAGACAAAGGCCCACAGGCATTGACATACAGCGCAGAGGGTCTTCCCGCAGGCGTCGAGATTGACGCTCAATCGGGAGCGATATCTGGGGTTTTAGCGGGAAATTCATCTGGCATCTATGAGCCAACAATCATCGTTTCTGATGGCGATCTAAGCGACAGCATCAAATTTGGTTGGGAGGTAGTGGGTCGAGGGGATGATGGTGCGATCTATTTGCCACTGATTGAGCGATAACTTTGACGGTGCCTTAGCTCAACAGCTAAGGCACCGATCCATACATGAACGATTATCAAAACATCTTTCTCAAAAACGCCTCTAACTCTCCTCTTTGCAGCAGAGCATTCGCATCCAATCCATTTGGCGACGCCGTGATCACAGCCTCGTCCACAACCAGATCGTGCTCGTGCAGTGCGGACAACGCTCGATACGAAGCAGTGAA
>ENA-ORXM01004317-ORXM01004317.1-marine-metagenome-genome-assembly--contig:-NODE-4317-length-12664-cov-3.657186_pt1 | contig 12664 bp, 8 predicted proteins | sample MGYA00237867_ERZ511480 | MGnify/ENA primary metagenome ERZ511480 (study PRJEB26309, sample SAMN06266103) | marine metagenome | isolation source: Algal blade | place: United Kingdom:Sidmouth, United... | reverse complement strand
TTTCAGCATCTTTTTACTTGTGGCGTGCGGTGGTCCTGAGTCTAAACAGGACGACGTTACCGTAACCATAAGTCCCGTCAGCACAGAGCTTGGACCCGGTGGGACAAAAGACTTTACCGCCACAGTTACAGGTACGACGAACAAGGTTGTTGCTTGGAATGCAGATAGCGGCGCTATAGAAGGAACGGACGCAACTATAACGTATACCGCGCCCAATGTAGCGGGTACTTACAGGGTAACAGCAACAAGCCAGGCCGACCCCAGCCAGACGGCAAGTGCCAATGTGACGGTTATTGAGACGCCTCCCCCAAAGCCCACTGACACGCCCAATAACTCAGCAACACTCAGTGGCGCGGCAATAGGTGATGGTAGCGCCAGCACCGAGCAGTTGCGCAAAGAATTGTCCTTAACCCTTACCGAGGCTAATCCCGACTTTGAACTTGGCAAAGCTTACGCAGTCGCAGAAGACTTAGGCTCACAAAGCGGCGCTTTGTACTGGGTCATTCCGGTTACAAACGTCAGCGAACAGTTCCACTGCGGTATAAGCCTCAGCCGCCTCCGTTTTAAAAATGAAAATGACGAGGTGCTTTCCGAAAAAGAGACTGCTTTTGTCGTGGGCAGCGTCGGCAAAGAGGACAGGTTCTTTCAGGACAACTGCCTGAGGCCGGAGGAGCAAGGTTATTTTGTGGGGACCGACACGCGGGCTGTCCACAGTAGAGTTGACAGCCTCGAGGTTGACGGCATCACCACCAACACCTTTGGTCTATTACCCGCAGAGACCAGGGTGATTCCGCAAAACTACACCGTAGAAGAGGCGGTAGGCAAGTCGCAAATCGTCAACATAGAAATAGAAAATGCTGGACCTGACACGGTTGACTTGAGCGGCGGTGCCACCATCATTTTGTTAGACGACGAAGGCTTGCCGCTGTACTGGGAAACGACGACTGAGACCGAGGAGCAAGCGGGAAGTTTGGCGCCTGGTGGGACAGGGCGAGTTTCAGGAGAATTCGCGTATGAGGGCCGCGCGACGACGCTGTACGTTTCGGTCTTGTTCGGTTTAGCAGAATAGCAACTGAGAAGCGCGTTTCCTCACTGTAAACAGCTGAGTCAAACGGTTCAGAAAAGTCTTCGGCTAAAGCGATTAACCAAACCCATTTGCTAAACTCACTAAACGGAGGTACGCATGGCGCTGGCACTCAAAAATGAACCCTATACCTACCACGATCTGGATAACTTTCCCGAAGATGGTAAGCAGCGTGAGATTATTGGGGGAGACTTATTTGTGAGCGCAGCACCTAACACGCGTCATCAGCGCCTTATAAGTGAATTGCATGGTTTTATCTGGCTGTTTTTACGTGAGCATTCAGTCGGGACAGTATTCATCGCACCTACTCAGGTCGTCTTTGACAAGCTAGAGAGCGTCGAGCCAGATATCTTTGTTGTTTTAGAGGGTGGTCGTGCAGACATTGTTGAACGCCGCGTGCTGGGCGCGCCCGCATGGATTATTGAGGTGCTGTCACCTTCCAATCGGGACTACGATTTAGAAACCAAACGTAAGCTCTACGCCCGTTACGGCGTCGTTTACTGGGTCGTCGATCCTGAAGCCGAAGAGATCCTCGCCTGGGATACCGAGGGCAAGCGCGTATTCGGTAGAGGGGATGAGGCGAATGTCTCTGTATTGCCAGAGTTCCGTCTCGAGCTTAGTCCTCTTTTCGACGCTGTCTTTTAAACGTCATTGAAACTTGTAAAACCGAAGTCAGTATGGCTTTAGCGAACCTCGCTCCCACTCGCAATATCTCTGTCAAGCCCCGACACACTCAAATTTCCGTCGCTATCTTCAGCAGCTAGAATCATTCCTTGCGACTCAATACCGCGCAGTTTCACAGGTTTTAAATTAGCGACAATAATCACTTTTTTACCTTCTAAGTCTTCGGGCTTGTACCACTCTTTAATACCTGAAACAATCGTGCGCTCCTCTGGGCCAAGCTTGACGCTTAGTACGAGCAGTTTATCTGCTTTGGGGTGCGCTTCACATTTCACGACTTCAGCGACGCGGAACTCGAGCTTGGCAAAGTCATCTATCGTAACTTCGTCTTTGTGCTCGAGCGCTGGTTCACTACCCTCTACCTCTTGCATAAGTGCCTCCAAATCAATACGCGGGAACAGTGGTTCACCGGGCTGAGTTTTCGTGCCTGCCGGGGTCACGCCCCACTCGAGTGCTTTTGCCAAACTAACTTCGGTAGCCTCTAAGCCCAGTTGCGCCCTGAGTTCACTGGCCTTGTTCGGGATGATGGGCTCGAGCAGAATACTTGCGCAGCGTAGTGCTTCTACGCAGGTATAGAGAATCGTGCTCAAGCGCTCGGTGTTCGCCTCATCTTTAGCGAGTTTAAAGGGCTCAGTGTCGGCAATGTACTTGTTGACTTTGCGCACTGCTTCTAAGACCTCTTCGATAGCGCGGTCAAACTGTAAGTCGTCAAAAAGTTGCGTGATCTTGTCGGGCAAGGCCAAAAAGCTGTCCCGCAAAGCTTCGTCAATTGGTTCTAAATTACCAGGACCTTTCACCGCGCCATCCTGATATTTGCCAATCATGGTCAGTACGCGGTTGAGCAGGTTGCCCAGGTCGTTTGCCAGGTCCGAGTTGATACGCTCGGCAAGCCCTACCTCGCTAAAACTTGCGTCTAAGCCAAAGGTCATATCGCGCAGTAAATAGTATCTAAAAGCGTCGTTGCCGTACTTGTCTTTCAAGTCGAGGGGTCGCACCACGTTGCCCTTCGACTTGCTCATTTTGCCGCCGTCGACAAGCCAGTAGCCGTGAACGTTTAAGTGTGGATAGATGGGTAAGCCTGCTGCTTTGAGCATAGTGGGCCAAAAAACGCCGTGGGGTTTTAAGATGTCCTTGGCAATAAAGTGGTTGACGTGGGGCCAGTAGCGCTCGGTAAGGTCCTGGCTCTCGAGCGCCGAATAATAGTTAATCAGCGCGTCAAACCAGACATAGGTCACGTGGTTTTCATCCCAAGGTAGCGGGATGCCCCAGGGCACACGCTCGCGCGGGCGGCTTATCGAGAGGTCGCCAATCGGCTCGCGTAAAATGCCCAAAACCTCGTTTTTATAGCGTTCAGGGCGAATAAAGTCAGGGTTGTCCTCGATATAGTCGCGTAGCCAGTGGCGGTACTTTTCCATGCGAAAAAAGTAATTCTCCTCGCTGCGGTACTCGAGCTTTATGTCATGCTGCGGACACTTGCCGTCAACGAGTTCTTTTTCCGTGTAGTAGCGCTCGCAGCCCACGCAGTAAAGCCCACCGTACTCCCCAAAAATAATATCGCCGCTGTCGTAAACTTGCTGCAAAATATCAGCAACTACTTTTTTGTGACGCGCTTCTGTCGTGCGGATAAACTCGTCGTAGCCTATACCCAGGTCGTCCCAAACGGCGCGGAACTTGCCCGAAATTTTGTCGGTATAGGCTTGAGGGGTCAGACCGCCCGCTTCGGCTGCCTTTTGTACCTTTTCACCGTGCTCGTCGGTTCCGGTGAGAAAATAGGTGTCGTCTGCTTTTAAACGGTGAAAACGCGTTGCCACGTCAACGAGCGTCGTTGTAAAGGCGTGCCCGATGTGCGGTTCGGCGTTGACGTAAAAAATAGGTGTCGTTGCGTAATACGTTTCATTTTGTAAGGCTGGGTGTTCACTCTCTTTTAGCTGCGTCATTCAAGTTCCTCCGTTAAAGTGGTAAGGCAAAAAATAAGGGCGCTTTTTAGCAAAGCGCCCTGTAACGGTTAGGTAAGATTCCTATCCGGCTCCAGGGCTGAGTTGCATCATTCGCCATATCATGCTCTAAAGTATAGCAGACCTGATAAAAAAGTGCGAGGACGATGCCCGCGAGAGGTTGTACGAAAAATCGGTTGAGTGATAATCGCGTGTCATTTCGACTGGAGCGTGAGCGCAGGGAGAAATCTTGACATTAGCGTATCGCATGAACAGGTTCCTCACGTACGTTCGGAATGACAATGGATGTTGGTTACTGACTTAATGTCTACTCAATCGATTTTTAGGGGTATCTCGCCCGCGAGTCAAACCGAAAAGTCACTTGTGTGAAAAACCATCTGTCATTTTGACCCCTGTTAGCGCAAGGAGGAATCTGTATTTAGCGCGCTGCTTAAAGATTCCTCACATGCGTTCGGAATGACAGAGGTTGCTAATTTTCGAGTATCTACTTTGTTCTCCCGACAGTTCGGAATGACGCCGCGCCTTACGGCGTTCCCAAGCGTTCAGAAAAGTCCAGGTCGAACGAAAAGTTGCTGGCACTGCCGGGTTGAAAGTCGTCGCGGGTAGGTGAATAGGTTTGTACCCTGATGCGGTCTTGACCGTTTGCACCGCCCCCTGGAATAAACTTGATAAGCCGCAGCCAACCGTCGCCCCCGTTGTCGTGAGTTTGATAATTAGCCAGCATTTCGTAAACGTCTGAGCCAGCGTTATTTGTTGAGACCTGGTGGTATTCGCCGTTGTCTGAGGTGCGGCTCGTATCACTCGAGCCCCGGCGGTAATAGTGACCGTTTAAAACCATAAAGACTTGTGAGTACGGTTTAACAAGCGCTTCAAAAATCTCTTCACCACTCGAGGCGTTAGGGTCGAGTGTACCGGGTTTGTCGCGGCAGGGTTCGCTGCCAAGACCGCTGCCGGGCCTGTAGCAAGCTTCCTGATCGCTTTCCCGCGAGCGGCGGTTGACGCCGTCCATAAGGTAAGCGTGTGTCGACAGAATCGTTGGTGTGTTGGGGTTCGCCTCGAGAATGGCTTTTGCCCAGCCCAAGGTGCTGTTGGGATTGCTGATAGGCCCTGGTGGTTCAAACTCGAGGCCGATATGAATAAAATCTTGACCGCCACCCCTAAAGCGTTGGTAGTGGCTTAGCCCACTCGGGGAACTGCCGCCGTACCAGCTATAGTTGTTGTAGCGCTCAGCGCCGAAAAACTGGCGGTAATAGCGTGTGTCTGCGTCACGGTATTCTTCGGGAAAGTAGTCGTGGTCACCCGGTATTACTGAATAGGGCACGACACCGTCTAGCATGTCATAGGCGGCGTCAGCGATCTCCCACTCTTCTAACTCAGTCGCTGTTTCAACAACGTCACCAGCGTTGGCGACAAAAGCGATGTTCTCTGAATTGAGGTTGTCAGCAATCCATCTGGTCTGAGCCCCAAAGGTATCAGGGTGCCACCTATTGAGGCTGGGATTATTGTCGCGGCAAAGACTGCAAACATAGTACTGAGTATCGGGCATGAAAACGAGGGTGAAATCCTCATCGGGACCACCTGAGCTAAAGCTAGCGGTAACGTTCGCGTCTGAGCTAACGGTGCAAGTTGTGTTGCCGGAGCAGTCGCCGCCCCAGCCTAAAAAGCTAGCGCCGCTTGCAGGTGTGGCGCTTAGGCGAACGCTCGAGCCTTGCTCGAACTGGGCGCTACAAGACGCACCGCACTGGATGCCTGCGGGACTACTCGTAACGGTACCTGAGCCTGTCACCGCCACACTCAGTTCAAAGCGGTCCACAACTTGTCCTACCCTAAAATAGACTTCATTAGCCTGGCTGCTGGCACCAACGTCGTCATAAGCAATGATTTTTAGCGTATGAGCGCCAACGCCTAAGTCTCGAGCTTGTAAACTGAGTTGGTAGGGAACGGTCGTATCGACCTGTCCAACGCCGTTGACAAAAAAGGTGACCCGATCAACCTCGCCATCGGCATCTGTCGCTGTCGCTGTTATGTCGACGGTGGCGTCTTCAGCAAACACCGCGCCAGCCGCAGGACGCAAAACCGTAACAACAGGAACTTGATTTGCGCTACCAAAGCAAGCTGTCAGAGTGACAAGTAAAAGTGCCCACGCTAGGCCAAAGCGACTAAATGTAGAAAAGTTGGGTTTCAACACAGATGCTAGGGTAGCAGGTTCGCGGCACTGCCACCACCAAATTTTTATCAAAGTACTGCGCATTATAGATTGAATATCTCCTTTTGGAGTTGTCGGTATATATAGGGTGGTGCGTGTTGCTGCCCCGAAAGGCAAACTCGCCTAACTTTAACCTGCTTCGCTGCCCTCTAATGTGCTTTTGCCCGCGACCAAAAGCATTTGTGAAAAATGTCAGAAATGACCCGTTTTAGGTTTTGTTTCACACCCCTGTGTAGAAACAAGCTGGAGGCCAAAGCTGTCAGCTTGAGGGCAGAGAGGCTGCTATCTAGCTGCTAGACTCTGGCATATGAAACCTATTGTTACTGTTATCGGCGCAGGCATGGCGGGCAGTGACGCCGCCCTAGCTGCCGCAAAGCTAGGCGTTGGGGTCGAGCTTTATGAAATGCGCCCTAAAAAAATGACCCCCGCCCACCACACTGACAAATTTGCTGAACTCGTTTGCTCCAACAGTTTTGGGGGCGAGGGCGAAGCCAATGCAAAAGGTTTATTACAAGCTGAAATGCTCGCAGCAGAGGGTCTCATCATGACCTCGGCGCGTAAGACCAGGGTTCCAGCAGGCGGCGCTTTAGCCGTTGACCGCGAGGCGTTTGGTGACCTGGTGACAAGTACCCTTAAAGATCATCCCAATATCACACTGCACACCGAAGAGCTGACGCATATTCCGGAGGGTAGTGTCGTTATTGCTTCCGGTCCGCTTACTTCAGATGCTTTGGCAGAGGCTATCCGCGCTAAGGTTGGTATGGATTTTTTGGGGTTTTACGACGCTGCTGCGCCTGTAATTGACGCTGATAGCATCGACATGACGATTGCTTTTCGTAAAGGTCGTTATGACCAGGCGGCGGACTATCTCAATTTACCCTTTAATAAAGAGCAATATGACCGCTGGTTTGAAGCCCTAACGAACGCGCGTAAACACGTACCGCACGACTGGGAAAACTTAGAATTTTTCGAGGGCTGCATGCCGATTGAAGAAATAGCGCGGCGCGGCTACGACACGCCGCGCTTTGGTCCGATGAAGCCAGTAGGTTTAGACCACCCTGAAACGGGCGAGAAGCACTTTGCCGTTGCGCAGCTTCGCCAGGAAGATGTGCGCGGGCAAATGTGGTCACTGGTCGGTTTTCAAACAGGGCTTAAATGGCCTGACCAAAAAGAGGTCTTGCGACTTATGCCAGGGCTTAGGGACGCAGAGATTATCCGCTACGGTGTTATGCACCGCAACACTTACCTGAATGCGCCCAAACTTTTAACGTCTGAGCTTAGTTTGCGCGAGCACCCTGAACTATTTGTAGCAGGGGTTTTGTCAGGTACAGAAGGTTACTTAGAATCGAGCGCGACAGGCTGGTTAGCAGGTACGAACGCTGCGCGGCGTGTGCTGGGTCAAGAGCCCATTCTCCCGCCAGAAGAGAGTATGTTGGGTGGGCTCGTGCGTTATTTAGCCACTGCCAACAGTGATAACTTTCAGCCGATGAACGCCAACTGGGGACTGGTACCGACCATTCCCAAAAAGCGAAATGTAAGTAAAAAAGAGCGGCGAACCCAGGCGTATCACAGAGGCTTAGAGGCATTTAAGGGGTGGCTCGAGCCTGCGCCCGTTCTCTGATAGTGCTTTCGTCTTAAGTAAGACTATGAACTTTGGATTTAGAAACGAATCGACCCTAGCTGTCTCTTATAAGGCAGTTTCCTATGGGCTCGAGTGAACCTCCATCCTAAAACGCTAAGGTAAGCTCTGAGCTATGGCACAGTCATCTAAAAAGCGCCAGTCTATTACCTCACCCGAAGACCAAAGCGCGACGTTTATCGAACTCTTTTTTGACCTCATTTTTGTCTTTTCGGTCACGCAGGTTGTCGGTCTTTTACATGGCGGCTTTACCTGGAGCACGGTGGGTCAGGCGGTGCTGGTTTTCTGGCTTATCTGGTGGGCATGGACGCAGTTTACCTGGGCGCTCAATGCCGCTGATACGACGCACACCTGGGTTGAAGTCGGTACGCTCGCGGCTACAGCCGTGGCCTTTTTTATGGCGATTACCTTGCCTGAGGCTTTTCATTCGCACGCCCTGTGGTTCGCGTTTGCTTACGTGCTGGTGCGCAGTATTGGCCTAATTCTTTATATGTGGGTATCGTGGATAGACCCGTCACAGCGGTCTGCGGTGAGTCGCTTCGGATTAGTGTCTTTAGCGGGTCTTGCGGCTGTCTTAGTGGGCGGCTTTTTGGGCGGGGCCGCTCAATATGGGTTGTGGGGCTTAGCGATTGTTTTAGATGTGGTTGCCGCCTCTACGGGTGGTCAGCAAGATGGCTGGAACCTTCACCCCGAGCATTTTTCTGAACGGCATGGTCTGTTTACTATTATTGCGCTGGGTGAAACGCTGATTGTGGCGGGGGCTGGAGTGGTAGACCAGACATGGTCAGGCGATTTAATCTCTGTTGCGGTCTTGGCGGTGCTGATTACCTGCGGTTTATGGTGGACTTACTTTCCTAAGGCCAAACCTGCTTTGGAACACGCGATGGCCTCGCTCGGTGGGGCTGCCCAATCCAGCTTAGCAAGAGATGTATTCAGTCTGCTTCATTTTCCGATGCTGTGCGGCGTGATTATTTACGCTTTTGCCCTTGAGGAAGCCGTCGCCCATCCAGGTGACCCGTTACCTTTTGTGGGCCGCTTAGCGTTAGCACTGGGCTTTAGTCTTTTTGTTGGCGGGATGGCAGCCGCGATTTGGCGTGCGACGGGCAAGCTGTTAGTGGCTCGAGTCATCTTGGCGCTAGCCGCTGCCCTTACAGTGATGCTGGTGGCTAACGTTTCCCCGTTAATTTCGCTATTAATTGTGTTCATAGCGGTTGTGCTGATTGCGTTTCTCGAGGAGAGGACAAGTTCTCCAGCTGTTTAGATTTACCTGACCCAAAGCAGATTTTTAGTTTTTGATCCATAAATAACTACGCTTGAGTAAAAGAAATTTCTTTAAAGGATTCCCTGTTGTTAAAAAATTCGTCTATCCATCTTGCTGGAGAAGCGATGCCATAGCCTAATAAATCCGGTTTAGGGTCACTCATGGGTTCTTTAGAATCTAGCAATTCTCTGCTCACAATGCCGACGACTCTTCCATATTTATCGATTATTGGACCACCACTACTACCTCCCTTGATTCTTGCATTGAATAAGATTATCTCGACATCTGGTTCTATATAAGGTTTTTCTTTTCCAACAATTTGTCCTACTGTAGATTTTGCACTAATTGTTGCCTTTTCTGCTACCTGGAAGATGTCAAACCCTTGCACTGGTGGATAGCCGATGCATAAGACGTCATCCAAAATATTAGTTTCACCAACGAGTAGCGGTTTAGAGTTCTCCTGATTCTTAGGCTCGGTAACAATTATTGCTGTGTCAACTGTCGAATTTCTTGGGACAAAAATGCTTCTAATTTTTAGGTTTTCTTCACCGCTGGGAATTATTTCTACAGATTTCATGTTCTCAACATTGTGGCGTGCTATAGCAAGAATCGTGTGTCGGAGAGGGGAAGACGATTGGGATATGGCAAAAAAACCTGTCCCAATGCCTAAATTACCATTAAGGTCGATAACCTCTATTGGTAAAACCGAATTCGTAAACGTTTCTCTTATAAGAGGAAAGCCGTATACCAAGTACTCAAAGTATCCGTAATCCACTATGAATTTGTGCCGTTTTCTGACAGCTCCGTAAATGTTGGTGGCTTTAAGGCCACGGAAGTTACGAATACAGAATAATTCGCCTTCAAGTTCTAGCTTTGAGATAATCGCTTCAGTATCCCAACCACCAAATGCAGTATTAGGCTCTTATATCAAGATATCATTATATATATCTCCAACTGTCTTGAGATTTTCTAACACAAGGTGGCTTAGTTCTCTGTGATCATTAGATACTTGATAGCGTTCCAATAAGGGCTTAAATTTCTCAATATTTTCGCTAAACCCGTTCATCAATTTAGTGACTAAGTTTTTCAAAGTATTTTCACTTTCCAACACAAAAGTTCGCAAAGATATGTTCCAACGTTTCCTCAGCAATATCGCCTCGGCCCGTAATATTAGCGAGGGTACGTAAGGCTTCTTCTAAATCGAGGGCAGCCAGGTCATCGGGGGCGTTTATAGCCTGCTCGAGTAAGTCCCTCGTCTGCGTTAACGCCTGAGCGTGCCGCTCGCTCGTAATCCAGAGTTCGGTACTACTCGCATCACCAATAAGCGTATGACTGATAGCCTCTTTAAGCGCGTCGATACCCTCACCTGAAACGACTGAGACAGGGTAAAGCGTGCGGTCGATGTCAATTTCGTGCCATTTGTGGGGAAGGTCGGCTTTACTGCCAACGACGAGACTTCTGCTGGGCTCGAGCATGTCCAGCATTTCTCTATCATCCTCACTCAGTGGCGCACTCATGTCGATAAGCAAGAGGCTGAGGTCGGCGTTAGTTGCAATTTCTTTAGCGGCGGTGACGCCCGAGGCTTCAATAATATCATCGGTGCTGCGAATGCCTGCGGTGTCAATGGCGGTTACAGGTACGCCGCCGATGCTCATGGGGGCCTCGAGGTAGTCCCGCGTCGTACCGGGAATATCGCTGACAATCGAGCGCTCGTAGCCGAGTAAGGCGTTGAGCAAACTCGACTTACCTGCGTTGGGTCTGCCGATAAGCGCGAGTTTCGCGCCCCTTTGGGCAATCTGCCCGGCCTTAGCTGTGCTCAGCAGTTTTTCAATGCGCCCAATCGCCCGCTCGAGCGGTTCACGAAATTGCGCTTCAGGAACGCCCTCTTCAGGATAGTCGAACACCGCCTGAATATTGCCGTAAACGCCCGTAATGTCGTTTTGGATAAGCTCGAGCTGTTCACTTAGCGCTTTGCTGAGCCCCAACGCTGCGCTGCGCCGTGCACTGTCGCTTTGGGCGTTGACTAGCTCGAGCACACTCTCCGCTTGAACCAGGTCGATGCGGTCATTCAGATAAGCCCGCAGCGTAAATTCACCAGGCCATGCGAGCCGTGCGCCGTGCCGCAAGCAGAGTTCCAGAACCTTGCGTAATACCGCAGGTCCGCCGTGGGTTTGTAACTCGATGATATCTTGCGCCGTGTACGAATGCGGTGCGCGAAAGGTGAGCAGCAAAGCCTCGTCTACAAGTGTTTCGCCATTGACAATTTGCCCATAGGTCACGTGCCCCGCTGCTAACTCGCTTACCCTCTTCTCTCCAAAAGCTTTAAACAGATTGTCGGCAACTGTGTACGCCTCTGGTCCCGACAAGCGAATAATGCCCACCGCACCCACACCGGGGGCGGTGGCGATGGCGGCAATGGTGTCGTTGAGGGGGGGCAGCGCCATAAACTTAAAAGGAAGAAGAAAGAAGGAAAAAGGAAGAAAAGATCCTCCCGCTATCTTCTTTCTTTCTTCTTCCTTTTTCCATCATTTTATTTCTGCAAACGACTGCTGCGCAGCTAAAATCATCGCCTCAATATCCGCCTCGCTGTGTGCGTAGGATAAAAAGGCGGCTTCAAAGGCGCTTGGGGGCCAGTAAACGCCGCGTTTTAGGAGGCCGTGGAACCACTGCGCGAATTTCGTGGTATCGGTGGTGCTGGCGCTGTCGAAATCGGTTACAGGCTTGTCTGTAAAGAAAACTGTAATCATCGAGCCGACGCGGTTAATAGTGATGGTGACGCCCGTTTGTCCAGCAGCCTCGAGCAAGCCCTCTTCTAATCTGGCTGTGCGGGCTTCTAAAATCTCATATAAATCAGGCGTTTGATGCATTGTTTCCAAAGTCGCAATACCTGCTGCCATTGCTAAAGGATTACCAGATAAGGTTCCGGCCTGGTACACCTTGCCCACAGGGGAGACGTGGTCCATGACCGCAGCTTTACCTCCGTAGGCCCCCACAGGTAAGCCGCCACCAATAATTTTTCCCCAACATACGAGGTCGGCATCTATATCAAAACGCTCTACGGCGCCGCCCGAAGCTAAGCGAAATCCAGTCATGACTTCGTCAACGACAAGGAGCGCACCGTACTTCGTCGCCAGGTCGCGCAAACCCTTTAGAAATTCATCTGAGGGCACTACCACACCCATGTTGCCCACCACAGGTTCAAAAATGATGGCGGCGATGTCGTCGGGGTGCGCTTCAAAAAGAGCTTTGACGGACTCGAGATTATTGTACTGAGCGACCAGAGTTGTCTTTGCCGTGTCAGCGGGTACGCCTGCACTCGAGGGTACTCCCGTTGTCATGGCGCCAGAGCCTGCCGCCACAAGCAAACTATCAGCGTGACCATGATAATTACCCGCAAACTTAATAAAATAGTCGCGCCCCGTCGCGCCCCGCGCCGTGCGTAGGGCGCTCATGGTGGCTTCGGTGCCCGAGTTGACGAAACGCACACGGTCACAGCCTGGGTAGTTCTTGAGTACAAGTTCCGCTAATGCTACTTCACGCCGCGTAGGTGCGCCGAAACTGGTGCCGTTACGCATCGCAGCGCCGACAGCGCTCAGCACATTCGGGTGGGCGTGGCCCAAAATCATCGGTCCCCACGAGCCGATACCATCTATATATTCGTTGCCATCTTCGTCCCATAAGCGTGAACCCTGGGCGCGTTCCATAAACAGCGGTGTGCCGCCGACGCTACCAAAGGCACGTACAGGTGAGTTGACGCCGCCTGGAATAAGCGTTTGGGCGCGTTCGAAAAGAGCTTGCGAGGTCTGAGTTGACATGGGTCTATGCTTGCACGTCTGAG
>ENA-ORXM01004316-ORXM01004316.1-marine-metagenome-genome-assembly--contig:-NODE-4316-length-12667-cov-18.451231_pt1 | contig 12667 bp, 9 predicted proteins | sample MGYA00237867_ERZ511480 | MGnify/ENA primary metagenome ERZ511480 (study PRJEB26309, sample SAMN06266103) | marine metagenome | isolation source: Algal blade | place: United Kingdom:Sidmouth, United... | reverse complement strand
TACAAATGAGTAAGGCTCGGTCCCACCGGTAACGGTAATATCGATACCTCCCGTAGCCTCACTGTTACATGGTGCATCGGTCACGTTCGTTATTACTGCCGATAGAGCTTCGCTCGGTTCAGTAACGGTTACAGCTTGATCAAAGGTACAACCGTTAGCATCAAGAACGACAACGGTGTAGCTGCCTTCGGCCAATTCGCCAAAAGTCCCGTTGGTCTGGTAATTTGCCCCGCTATCAATAGAATATGAGTATGGAGGGATACCGCCGTCGCCCTCAACGGTTACCGTACCTGTAGCGTTACCAAAACAATCCACGTTGTTCTGTGCCGCTATCGACGCGGATACTTTGGTATCCGGTTGAAGTATGGTAGCTGAATTAGTTGTAGTACAACCGTTTGCATCGGTAATGGTCACAGAATAGGTACCTGCTACGACGTTTATTAGATCCTCGTTGGTATCCCCGTTGCTCCAAAGGAACTCGTACTGTGCCGTACCGCCGTTCACGGCCAAGTCCAGGGACCCCGTTGCATCGTCCCTACATAGGATATTTGAGACGGCAATTGCAGAGCTCAGTACGTTAGGTTCATTGATGGTTATTGTGGTACTCGTTGTACATGCCGTTGTTGTATCTGTTACCGTAATGGTATAATCGCCAGCAGGCAGACCGCTGACCGATGTAGTCGTATCAGGAAGCGTATCCCAGCCATAGGTAAAGTTTCCTGACCCACCTGTAACTGTAGCTGTAACGCTACCGTTACTTTCCCCGAAGCAGACCGCAGGGGTAGAGGTTCCGGTAACTGAAAGGTTGTTGCACGTACCTGGGTTTACCGTTACGGTAGCGGAATCGGTACATCCGTTGTCATCTGTTACGGTTATGGTATATGAACCGGCCGTAAGCCCGTTGATATTGGCCGATTCCTGACCTCCTGGAGACCAATCGTAAGTATAAGGTCCCACGCCACCTGTCACGACGGATGTGGCCGTACCATCACTGGTAGCGGGCCCGAGCTCATCGGTTGTTGTAGCTGAAACGTCAATGGCGTTGCTAGGCTCCGTGATGGATATGGTATCCTCCACAGCTTGGCAGACCGTGCCGTCAATGGTCACGCTAACGGTATATACGCCAGCGGACAGATTGGCGAGCGTACTCGTTGTCACGCCTGCATCTACCTGACCGGAAGACCATGTAAAGGTGAACGTAGCGCTAGGGTTTGCCCCGGAATTTGCGGACACGGTCCCCGATCCTGTGGTATCGCCGGTACATAGCACATCGGTGACGTTCGTAATGTTTATTTCGGCATCACAGGTATTTACACATTCGATAACGATGCTCTGGGTCAGTTCACAGCCATTGGCATCGGTCACGGTCACGGTATGCGTACCGTCCGATAGACCGGTCACGTTCGCGGTGGTCTGGCTCCCTGCGGAAGCGCTCCATTGGTACGTATAGTCCGAGGTTCCTCCGGATACGATGGCCGTAGCTTGCCCATTTGCACATGCCTGTGCCGTAGTGGCGTCCACCTTCGTTATATTAAGGCTCAGCGCACTGGCAGGCTCTGAAATAGTGGCACCTATGGACGTCGTACACCCATTGGCATCGGTCACGGTGACATTATAGGCATCGGCAATGACACCCGAAAGATCCTCCGTGGTCGAATTATTTATGTCGTTCCATACAAATGAGTAAGGCTCGGTCCCACCGGTAACGGTAATATCGATACCTCCCGTAGCCTCACTGTTACATGGTGCATTGGTCACGGTCGTTATATTGACAACTAATTTAGGGGGTAATATTAATGTATTGGAGTCACTTTTAACATCGGCTAATGAACACGTTCCAGCTCCATATGATCCAGAATAGGTTAATTCAGCAATAAGATTACCTTCAAAAGCATTGGCACCGGTATAATTAAATGTACCATTTTGAGAATTTGAAATTCCAATTTGATTACCATTCAATTTGAATATCCAAAGAAAAGAATCTGAAGCAGAAGTACACCCACCTTGATTTAAGTTGCTAGAATAATTGAAAGAATCTGTACACTCAATTCTTGAAATATTAGGCGTTATAACTGGGCAGGGAACACATATAGTAGGGTCATTAAATGTAAGATCGGTTACATTGCAATCCGAATCTTCATAATTAATAACAGCGTTGCCTGGGATTTGATTACCACAAGCGCTTACGCCATCAGATTCTATAGTATATTTAAGTGTAATGGTTTCATCAAAAATATTAGAAACAAACCACGATATATTAGAGCCGGAACTGGTAGTAGTACCTTCACTGGCAGTAATAGAACCGGAAACCAAACTAAACCCATTTTCTAATGTATCTGTTACTAACGATTGCCCTGGAAGCTGAGTTGCAGCAGCTACTAATTTCCCTAAAATTTGATTGTAGATCCCAGTTAAATTGGCATTATTTTCTGTAGAAAATGCCCCAGAATTTTGTATACTATTTAATGTATTTAATGCCACATTTTGTTCTGCCCCATCAATAGCACCAACAAGACCGATTGTAAATATTTTTTGATCATATGAAATACCAGAAACTGTAGTTGTTTGAGCATCGATAGCAGCTTGAATAGCATCTGTTTGACAAATAGTAACTATATCAGTATCAAAACATCTTTCTGTACCAAAAGCAACATTCCTATATGATGATACACCATCAGTTAAAAGTATAATACTTCTAGATGTCTTACAATCAAATGTCCCTTGCGTAGTTAATACATTATCAGCTTTTACAATAGCATCCTCAGTGTTTGTTCCACCATCTGTAACTATATTATTAATGACTGAAATAATAGAATTTTTTCCACTACTGCCCGTTAAGCCAATATCTATAGTTGCAGTAGTAGCAAAGCTAACTATAGATATTTTATTTAAACCTGCTGGATTGTTTGCTGGTAAAAAAAAATTATTTACAAAATCAATTGCAGCATCTTGAGCATATTCAATAGGTTTAGGATCAAAACCAAAACTCATACTCCCTGATCTGTCTATTACTAATACAACTTCTTGAGGTTGCGAAGGTGGGTTACCTGTAATTTCAAGTGTAATGTCAAATTGGTTACAATCAACAGCATTTTCAACTGCAAATTTATTTACAATAACTTCTTGAGCAATTAAGGTGTTAATAGAAAAAAACAAAAAAGCAGCTAAGAGAAAGCTGATTGATTGTTTGCTATGTATATTTTGAAAAAGTAATTTATTTCTCATAACTTTTTTTTAAACGAATTCGATTCCAATAAAATTTAATTTTGTGAAGGATCAGGTATATAAACACTTAAGATTATTTCAGCAGATGTAGACTTACAACTGGTAGAATTTGCTTTGACCTGAATGCACCCCCATGTTTTATATGCTGTACCTTGAGGAACAATAGCATGTAATGTAAATTCTTTCGACTGACCTGCACGAAGTGTTATACTGTTATTTTTTTTAGATGTTTCTTTTGAAAAAGAAGTATAGCCAGTATTTTTGAAGGAAGTGTTTAAGTCAGAATTTTTAATTCTTGATTTACTATATGCATTTTCACTTGTTTTATTTGAACATGGTGATAAAGATTTGGATGCTGTTAAATCATAAGTCGTTGTATTTTGAGATGTGTTTTTTAATGTTAATTTAAAATTCGCACCATCTTTATAAGCGGATTTAAAACTTCTGTTTTTTTCAACAGAAAGTTCCGCACTGCAGTTTTGTGAATTTTTAATTAATACATCTTCTTTTGAAGTGAATCCTGCTATAATTACAGCGAAAATTCCTAATATTATTGTTCTTATCATTTTTATAAATTTTTATGATATATCTTATATGACACAAAATTTAGTTTTAGGTCACAATTTATAAATTTAAATTCAATAAAAATATAAAAGTCTGAATTAAAACTCTATATAGTTATACTCAATACTCTTTATTTTAATTCTATATTAAGTTTTTAAATCTTTTTGTTTATTATATTAGACAAATAAATTGAATTTCTTGGATAAAAACAACTTTTTATCGAGTAAATGTGTATTTAATCGATAATATGAAAGATTTAATAATAGTAAGGCATGCAAAATCATCATGGGAACATGATATTATAGATCACCAAAGACCACTTAAAAAGCGAGGTTATAACGATGCTAATTTGGTCTCAAAGTTTTTAAATAAAAAAGGACTTTTAATTGATTTGGTAATTACAAGTGATGCTGTTCGCGCAAAATCGACGGCTAAAATTTTTATTTTAAATTTAAATATAAAAAACAAAATTGTTGAATTTAATCATGATTTATATGATTTTTCAGGTTCAGACCTCTTAGAGGTAATTAAATCCTGCAATGATAGTATTAACACACTCATGCTTTTTGGACACAATCATGCCATAACAGCTTTTGTCAATACATTTGGAAATAAATATATAGATAATGTGCCAACATGTGGCGTGGTAATTATAGAATTTGATATTACTAAATGGCGTGATTTAAAACCAGGGAAAACTTTAAATCATATATTTCCAAGAGATTTAAAATCTTAAACATCTTTTAAAATCAATTCTTCACAAACTTTAAAATTTTACGATAGCTTAACTATTAAAAAGCGCATTTTTTTACTTAAATACAATATATTTGTTTTAAGTAAGATTAAAGAACTATTTAATGACTAAAACTGAAATTTCAAATAATAACAGCTATATAAATAGAGAAATTAGCTGGCTACAATTTAATGCAAGAGTTCTGCAAGAAGCAACCGATGAAACAGTACCTTTAATTGAAAGGTTACGTTTTTTAGGTATTTTTTCTAATAATCTAGATGAATTTTTTAAAGTTCGATACGCTACAGTAAAACGTATTGTTGAAGCTGGTAAAGGTGGAAAAAGCGAATTAGGAGGTATTAAAGCTAAGGAATTGCTCGAAATTATTACTCAAATTGTTATCAAACAACAAAGTGAAAGCGTTGCTATTTTAGAAACTATTGATAAAAAGTTAAAAGAAGAAAATATTTATATTATTGATGAAACGCAAATTGACGATGTTCAAAGTGAATTTATTAAACATTATTTCTATAAAATAGTTAGTCCTGCATTAGTCACCATCATTCTTAACGATTTGGTTGTATTGCCTAATTTAAAAGATAGTGCAGCGTACTTGGCAGTAAGGATGTTAATGTCTGGTGATGATAAACAGTTTGCATTAATTGAAATCCCAAAAACAGTTGATCGCTTTGTAGAGCTTCCTAAACAACATGATAAGAGTTATATCATTATGGTTGACGATGTTTTACGCTATTGCCTAAGTGATATATTCAATATTTTTGATTATAAATCGATCACTGCTCATATGATAAAAATTACCAGAGATGGTGAACTGGATTTTGAAAGTGATTTAAGTAAAAGTTTTATTGAAAAGATTTCTGACAGTGTTAAACATAGGCAATTGGGAGAGCCTGTAAGATTTGTTTACGATAAAACTATACATAATGAAACATTACGGTATTTAATGTCTAAAATGGGTATTGACGATACAGATAGTATAATTCCTGGTGGTCGCTATCATAACAGAAGAGATTATATGGGTTTCCCTAGCTTAGGAAGAACAGATCTTTTGTATGATAAAATTGAAGCATTACCTGTTAAAAACTTAAGTCCACAAAAAAGTATTTTTAAAGCTATTGCCAAAAAAGATTATTTGCTCCATGCACCATATCAAACATTTTCATACGTTGTTAAGTTTTTGAGGGAGGCAGCATTAGATCCAAAAGTAAGAACTATTAAAATTACTATTTATCGTCTTGCTGAAATTTCTCATGTGGCAAGTTCGCTTATTAATGCAGCAGTAAACGGTAAATCTGTAACCGTTTCTATAGAACTACGCGCAAGGTTTGATGAGCAAGCTAATATTAATTATGCGCAACAAATGAAAGATGAAGGTGTAAACCTAATATTTGGGGTTACTGGGCTAAAAGTGCACAGTAAAATGTGTGTTGTAGAGCGTGAAGAAGATAAAAAATTGAAACGTTATGGTTTTATTAGTACAGGAAATTTTAATGAATCTACAGCAAAAATCTATACAGATTATACTTTATTAACATCTAATAAAAAAATACTTAAAGAGGTAAATAAAATCTTTGGTTTTTTTGAAACTAATTATAGAATTTACAGATATAAGCACTTAATCGTTTCTCCGCATTATACAAAAAATTCAGTTTTCAGATTAATTAATACAGAAATTGAACATGTAAAACAAGGTAGAGAAGGATTAATTAGACTTAAAATGAATAGTATATCAAGCTACCCCATGATTGATAAGCTTTATGAAGCAAGTAGAGCAGGTGTTAAAATACAAATGATTGTGAGAGGTATTTGCTGTTTAATCCCTGGGATAAAAGGTATGAGCGAGAACATTGAAGTTATTAGTGTAGTCGATAAGTTTTTGGAGCATTCTAGAATCTATATATTTGGAAGTAATGATGATTCAAAATTATATATATCCTCAGCAGATTGGATGACTAGAAATATTGAAAATAGAGTAGAAGTAAGCTGCCCTATTTATGATAAAGACATAAAAAAAGAAATTATAGATACGTTTAACATCAGTTGGAACGATAATGTAAAAGCAAGAATCTTGAATGATTCGCAAGAAAACCACTATCGTGTCAACAATAAAGAGAAAGTAAGATCACAATTTGCTATCTACGACTATTACATTAATAAACTAGAAAATTAATATGCTCTCAATAAAAAAATATGCAGCCATTGATATTGGATCAAATGCGGTAAGATTACTAATTTCGAATATTATTGAGCAAAAAGGACAGCCTGTTCAGTTTAAAAAAAACTCACTTGTTCGTGTACCCATTCGCTTAGGAGCAGATGTTTTTATTAAGAATAAAATTTCCAAAGAAAACACACAGCGTATTTTGGATACGATGTTAGCATTCAAATTACTAATGAAATCACATAAAGTCTTTAAGTATAAAGCATGTGCAACATCTGCAATGCGAGAATCAAACAATGGGAAAAAAGTTGTAGATTTAGTCTTAGGGCATGCCGGAATACGTATTGATGTTATTGGAGGTGAGGAAGAAGCTGCCATTATTGCAGCAACAGATTTAAACAAATATATAGACCCAAATAAAACATATCTATATGTTGATGTTGGTGGCGGAAGTACAGAGTTCACCGTTATAGATCAAGGCAACCAAGTTGCTTCTAGATCGTTTAAAATAGGAACCGTACGTTTATTAAACGATATGGTAAAAAAAGAAACTTGGCAGGAATTACAAGATTGGATAGGGAGCCATGCCAAAGGGTATCATAAGTTAGATGTAATAGGTTCTGGAGGAAATATAAACAAAATATTTAAAGTGTCTGGTAAGGCAATGGGCAAGCCATTATCTTTTTTTTATATGACATCCTATTACAATATGCTACAAACTTATTCTTACGAAGAGCGTATTACTGAACTATCGCTAAATCAGGATAGGGCAGATGTTATTATTCCGGCAATGCGTATTTACCTTTCAGCGATGAAATGGAGTGGTGCAAAAAACATATACGTACCAAAAATCGGACTTGCAGATGGAATCATTAAAAGTATATATTATGATACAGTTTCTAGTAATACACAGTAAAATTCTGCACTTTAGCTTGTATAATTTTAATCTTTTAAATTTATAATATATCTTCGTACTCTTATAATTAATAAACCCAAATCTATTAATAATTAAATAGGCGTAAAATATTCTTGTAATCTATGACTTCATAATGATTTGGCCTATAATGTCTTATGGATTAAACTAAATAACAACAAACAGATGAAAAAAATATTTTTATTAACAGTGCTATTTGGTTTTACATTTCACGTGTTTTCTCAGGAAGATATCGCGATTAAGGCTTCAAAAAAAGTTCAAGATACTGTAAAAGTTAAAGAAAAATGGTCTGCTTCTAATGGTATAAAATATGGTATTAGAGGCGGTTTTACCATTTCGCACTTAGATTTTGAAGGTGATATAATTTCGAAAAACAAACATAGAAACAGTATGTACGTTGGTTTTTTAGCAAATATTGGGCTATCAAGAACATTATCAGTTGTTCCAGAAATACAGTTTTCTGCTGAAGGAGCAAATGAGGAAACCCTGCATTTGGATTACATACAAATGCCTGTTTTATTACGATTTAGATTTAGCGAAAAATTTCATGCAGGGATGGGACCTCAAATAGGGTGGAATGTTGTGAAATTTGAAGATGGTCTTAGGGATTTTGGATATTCTGCTGTTATTGGTGCCGATTACAAAATTAACTATGCTATTTTTTTGGATGTGAGATATAATTACGGAATAAAAAATGTTTTTGATGATGCCGCAGGTTTTGTTGCAAAAAACAGAAATATCCAATTAGGTATTGGTTTTAAATTTTAATTTATAAATTCCAAATTCGCTAAACACCACGCATTATATTACACCGCTTTTTATTTCTGAAAATTAATGTTTTAGAATTATATATTTATAATAAATTCTAACATTGGTATTAAAAATATAATTCCTTTTTTACATATAATTTTTTATTTTGCTAAAAATTATGCAGTCGTATTTGCATAAAACATTTTACTCCAAATATATAATTAGAAAAAAAATTAAAATTTGCTATATAATATTAAAAGATATTTTGCTAAATTATTAATGCTTTAAAATTAAGCAAGATTTTAAAAAATAAACAAGGATTTTTTAATAACATCTAGTTTTTTTATTAATCTATAAAGTTTTTGTTTTATTTAATTAATATCGAAAAAGCCATTGTTTTTAGATGCTTTTTTTATTTAAATCACCGATATTTGCTTTTAGACAAACCAATTAAAGAAAATGATTATGGCAATGAATAAAAATACAGTATTAGCTTGGGCAACCATTTTAATGATTATTATGGGGGTACTGTTAATTTTAATGGGGGCATATAGGTATAATGATGTTGCTGGCTGGGGCTTTGCAACAGTTGGTATAGGGTTTTTAGCAATTGCTTGGGTGTTTAATGCTTTAAAAGGAAGGGTTTAATGGGCACAATTTTAAGTGGCAGTAAATCCTTAAATACTCACCTCAATGAATGTTTTTATTTATTGAATTAGTATAAATTATAATTTAAATGATAAAATAAACCTTTAAAACTCTAATAATATATTAAATAAAAATGAGTGACGATAAAAAAGTGATTTTCTCAATGTCTGGTTTAACAAAGACATTTTCTGGTGCTAATACACCAGTTTTAAAAAATATTCATTTGAGCTTCTTTTATGGAGCCAAAATTGGGATTTTAGGTCTTAATGGATCAGGGAAATCTACTCTACTAAAAATTATAGCTGGTGTAGATAAGAATTTTCAGGGTGATGTTACATTCTTACAAGATTATTCCGTAGGTTATTTGGAGCAAGAACCAAAGCTTGATGATGATAAAACCGTTATGGAAGTGGTTAAGGAAGGTGCTGCGGAAACAGTTGCTATTCTCGATGAGTATAATAAAATTAACGATCAATTCGGTTTAGAGGAAGTGTATTCCGATGCTGATAAAATGGAGAAGTTAATGAATCGTCAAGCGGAACTTCAGGATCAAATTGATGCTTCAAATGCTTGGGAACTGGACACAAAATTAGAGATTGCCATGGATGCGTTGCGTACACCTGATGGAGATAAAAAAATCAGTGTTCTTTCTGGCGGTGAAAAACGACGTGTCGCATTATGTCGTTTACTTTTAAAAGAACCAGATGTGCTTCTTTTAGATGAGCCTACTAACCATTTGGATGCTGAATCTGTACATTGGTTAGAGCATCATTTAGCACAATATAAAGGCACTGTAATTGCAGTAACACACGACAGATATTTTTTAGATAACGTTGCAGGTTGGATTTTAGAGTTGGACAGAGGTGAAGGTATTCCTTGGAAAGGGAATTATTCATCTTGGTTAGATCAAAAATCAAAGCGTATGGCTAAAGAAAGTAAAACAGCTTCTAAACGCCAAAAAACATTAGAACGTGAGTTGGAATGGGTACGTCAAGGTGCTAAAGGTCGCCAGACAAAACAAAAAGCCCGTTTGAAGAGTTATGATAAGTTAATGAGCCAAGACCAAAAGCAACTTGATGAAAAACTTGAAATATATATTCCAAACGGACCGCGTTTAGGTACTAATGTAATTGACGCTAAAAGTGTTGTTAAAGGTTATGATGATAAATTATTATACGACGATTTAAATTTTAGTTTACCACAAGCAGGGATTGTTGGTGTCATTGGACCAAATGGTGCGGGTAAAACCACCATTTTCAGAATGATTATGGGCGAAGAAACACCAGATAAAGGTGAGTTTGAAGTTGGTGAAACTGCGCAATTGGCTTATGTCGATCAAAAGCATTCTAATATAGACCCTGAAAAAACAATTTGGCAGAACTTTAGTGATGAACAAGAATTGATTATGATGGGCGGAAAGGAAGTAAATTCTAGAGCGTATTTAAGCCGATTTAATTTTTCTGGAGGCGAACAAAACAAAAAAGTAAAATTGCTTTCTGGTGGTGAACGTAACCGTTTGCATTTAGCCATGACACTTAGGGAAGAGGGTAACGTACTACTTTTAGATGAACCTACAAATGACCTTGATGTGAATACATTACGAGCATTAGAAGAAGGTTTGGAAAACTTCGCAGGTTGTGCCGTAGTTATTAGTCACGATAGATGGTTTTTAGATAGAATATGTACGCATATTTTAGCTTTTGAAGGCGATTCTCAAGTATATTTCTTTGAAGGTAGTTTTTCTGATTATGAAGAAAATAAGAAGAAGAGACTTGGTGGTGATTTAATGCCAAAACGAATTAAGTATAAAAAATTAGTAAGATAATTTTATAACATATTAACAAGTAAAACGCTCACTGAAAAGTGAGCGTTTTTTGCTTTATATAAATTAGATTTATTAATCTATCCAAATCGTTTTAGTATTTGTAAACTCACGAATACCATAGCTTGAGAGCTCTCGGCCATAGCCACTTGTTTTAATTCCTCCAAAGGGTAATCTAGGGTCTGAACCTACTAATTTATTCACGTAACTACTTCCTGCTTCTAGTTGTAAAGCGACTTTTTCGCCACGTTCTTTATTTTCTGTAATCACACCAGAGCCTAAACCAAACTTAGAATTGTTAGCTAATTCAATAGCATGCGCTTCATCCTCGGCTTTTATTACGGATGCCACAGGGCCAAATAATTCTTCATCGAATGCTTCCATTCCAGGCTTCAAATCGGCTAAAATCGTGGCTGGATAATAAGCACCTTTTAAATTAGGGATTTTACCACCTATAACTAATTTGCCACCTTGACTGATTGTTTTTTCAACTTGTTCGTGCAATTCATCTCTTAAATCGAGACGTGCTAAAGGTCCGTAGTATGTGTTTTCATCTGTAGGTGCTCCCATGGTTGCTGCCTGCATCTTTTCAGTAAACAACTTTAAGAAATCATCATAAATACCTTCTAAAACAATAAAGCGTTTTGCTGCAATACAGGTTTGTCCATTATTTTGCAATCTTCCGTAAGTAGCTAGTTCAGTTGCTTTTTCTAAATCAGCATCTTCTAAAACAATGTAAGCATCACTTCCACCCAATTCTAGAACCGTTTTCTTTAAATTTTTACCTGCTATAGATGCGACCGATTGTCCAGCTGGTGCGCTACCTGTTAAAGTTACAGCAACAATATGCTCATTTTCAATAATCGAATTCACAACTTCTGATATAATTAAATTCTACAATTCTATTGAACCGACAACAAAGAGATCAACGATAGATTGGAGAATCTATCATCTTACGCAACATAATATCCTTCACAGACTATCAAGAGGAAGGTATTCTCTATTCACATCGAATAAACAAATTTACAAACCTGAGATCGATCGATCAATTAAGAAAATATATTCAAAGATTAAATCGCAATTGCCATTTGTCGATTTTATAGTTTGGCAAACAAAGTGGTTGAATGAATTTATGAGACATCAACCAGGAAAGTTTATAACTGTCATTGAGGTGGAAAGAGAGGTGAAAGAATCAGTATTTTATATTTTACAAGAAAGTGGACAAAATGTTTTCCTAAACCTGACAAAAGAAATTATAGAAAACTACTTGTACAGTGCTAAGTCCCCTATCATAATTCAAAATTTAATTACTGAAGCTCCAACTCAAAAAATCGATAAATTAATGACTGCAACACTGGAAAAAATACTTGTAGATATAATTAGCGACTCAGATTTATTTTCCACCTTTCAAGGAAGAGAGTTACACAATATTTATCAGACAGCATTTGAGAGATACAAAATAAGTCAATCAAAAATGAAAAGATATGCTAAAAGGAGAAGTAAAATGGAGAAGCTTAATAGTATATTAAGCAGAACTAAGATACGGCAACAAGTAAACATAAATGCCAAAACATAGGAATGATAAAAGCGGAATCATATACAGAAGATTGGATTAAAGAAACCGCTGATAAATATAAATCAGATCCGATCCTTGTGTAAAAAGTAATATATGCCTTGACATTATTAGAAAGCATAACCATTAGTGAATTGAAGTTTGTATTCAAAGGTGGTACAGCACTAATGTTATTACTTAAAGAACCGAAAAGATTTTCAATTGATATAGATATAATAATCACAAAGAAGACAGAC
>ENA-ORXM01004315-ORXM01004315.1-marine-metagenome-genome-assembly--contig:-NODE-4315-length-12668-cov-4.157335_pt1 | contig 12668 bp, 9 predicted proteins | sample MGYA00237867_ERZ511480 | MGnify/ENA primary metagenome ERZ511480 (study PRJEB26309, sample SAMN06266103) | marine metagenome | isolation source: Algal blade | place: United Kingdom:Sidmouth, United... | reverse complement strand
GTCGTTGCTGCCGACGACGACGCGCAGCGCGTCGAGATCGAACACCCGCTCGAAGCGCAGCTGCTTCTTCTTCATCTTCTGGTAGAGGCTGTAGAGGTGCTTCTCGCGTCCGGCGACCGTGCCGTCGATGCCCTGCTCGCCGAGCGCGCTCTCGATGCGGGCGGCGGCGCGGGCGACGTTCGGTCCGCGGTTCTCGCGCCGCGCCTGCTCGACGCCGGCGGCGAGGACGGCGATGACGCCGAACATGCCGCCGGTGATATCCACCACGCTCGTGCCCGCCCGCAGCGGCTGCCCCGGCGGGCCGGTCATGTACGCCAGACCGCCCATCATCTGGACCACCTCGTCCATCGCGTGGCGCTTTTCGTAGGGGCCGGGCAGAAAGCCCTTGAGCGAGCAGTAGATCAGGTCGTCGCGGCCTCTGGCGAGGTCGTCGTAGCCCAACCCGAGGCGGCCCATCGTGCCCGGCCCAAAGTTCTCGACGACGATGTCGCCGCCGTTCTACCGGCTGCAGGCACCGGGCGGCCTGCCGGGGAGCGCGACGTTCGAGCGTGACGACACGCTCGGGCACTACTTCAAGCTGCGCGGACGGGGCTCCTCGAGCGTGCCGCCGCACATTCTGTCCCCGCAGCTGCCGATCGAGCTCGGCATCGCCCGCGATCGGCGCGTGCGGCGCGGCGGCGGCGCGGGCAAAGAGTACATGACCTTTTCTGCCTCGTTACTTGCTGAATCTTTAGCCCCAACGTTGGAACTATACGCTGCTATCGTGCGCAGACCCCATCTTGATGAAGGAGAGTTTGAGGGGGCGCGGACGCTGGCACAGCAAGAACTCGAGTCCTTACAAGACAGCCCCACGCAGCAGCTTTTCGAAGCGCTCTCGGGTCAGTATTTTGCCTCACCCCACGGCAACAGCAGCTACGGTACGCATGACGGGCTTGGGGCGATGACGCCAGCCACGCTCAGGTCAGGCTACGAACGGCGCTTCTCACCGCGTGGCGCTGTGTTGAGTGTGGCTGGTGGCGTTAGCTGGGAAAGCGTAAAAGCTATTGCCGAAAAGTTATTTGCCGACTGGCAAGGTGCAGGCACTGACTTACCGAAGGTAAGCGTTCACGCTGAGGGGCAGGCGCATCTCGAGCAAGCGACGCAGCAAGTTCAAATTGGGGTAGCCTACGAGGCGGTCATGCCAGGCGCACAGGGTTGGTACGAAAACGCGCTGGCATTGGGGGTTTTGAACGGTGGCATGGGCGCACGGCTTTTTAGTGAAGTTCGTGAAAAACGAGGGCTGGTTTACAGCGTCGCAGCCGTAAGCCGTGCCATTAGAGGCTTTGGCTATACGCTGGCTTACGCAGGTACGACAACGGAACGCGCTGATGAAACCTTATCTGTTCTACTAGGAGAACTGCGCCGTTTGTCAGAAGGGGTGAGTGAAGAGGAACTCGAGCGTGCTCGTACGGGCCTGCTATCCAAACTCGTTATGCAAGGTGAGTCGAGTGGGGCGCGGGCCTCGGCGTTGGCGCGCGATATTTTCTTGCTTGGTGAGCCGCGTACGATCGATGAGATTAAAGCGGCGCTTACCGCCCTCTCTTTAGATGACGTCAACAGCTATTTGAGCAAGCACTACAACCCAAAATTCACAGTTCTTACCCTGGGGTCTAAACCCCTAGCAAAGGCGGCGCTGGCATGAGCTTGAAGTTTCAAGAAACCACCTTAGACAACGGGCTGAAAATTATTGGAGAACATAACCCCCAGGCGCAGAGCGCGGCGGCGGGTTATTTCGTCAACACCGGGGCTCGAGACGAGACTTCAGACGTAGCAGGTGTCTCGCACTTTTTAGAGCACATGATGTTTAAGGGCACCGCTCGCCGTACACCCGAAGACATCAACCGCGAATTTGATGAATTGGGCGCAAACTATAACGCCTATACAAGTGAAGAGCGCACCGTTTACTACGGCGCCGTTCTGCCCGAGCGCGGTGAAAAACTCCTAGACCTGCTCACCGATATGATGCGCCCGTCCTTGCGGCAAAGCGACTTCGATATAGAAAAGAATGTGATTTTAGAAGAAATTGCCATGTACGAGGACAAGCCGAACTTTCGGGTTTTTGAAATCGGCAACGAGCGTTTTTACAACGGACACCCGCTTGGGAACTCGATACTTGGTAGCACGGATAGCATCAAAACTTTAGAACGCGAACAGATGCAGGCTTACTTCGAAAAGCGTTACGCGCCCAATAATATGCTGCTAACGTTAGCAGGCAATTACGACTGGGACGTTGTTCTAAACCAGGTTACGGGGCTCACCCAGGACTGGCAACCCTCTGAGACGACGCGCACCTATCCCGACCTAAAAAGTCAAGACGGTGTGCAAAGCCTAAACGATAAAACCCTTGCAAGAGTTCACACCGCCCTGTTTGCCCCTGGCGTCAGTGCTCAGGACGACTTGCGTTACGCCGCTGCAATTTTGGCGAGTTGTATTGGCGACTCGAGTGGTAGCCGCCTTTACTGGTCTTTGATTGACAAAGGCTTAGCCGACAGCGCCAGCTTGTCGCACGACAGCGCTGACGGTGTGGGCAGCTTTGTGGGTTACGTCTCGAGTGCGCCCGAGAACTTTGAAAAGGTGTTGGCGATTTATAAAGAGGTCTTGCTCGAGGTTGAAGAAAACGGTCTTGACTCCGAGGAGTGGGCGCGGGCACAGCGTAAGTTGGCAACCTCACTGACCCTGCGCGGAGAAACGCCCTTTGGTCGGCTTATGTCGCTGGGCGCAAGCTATTTGTACAATAAGGACTACCAAAGTGTGCAAGACGTTATAAGCGCCGTGTTTAATACAAGTTTAGACGAGGCCACTAAGGTGCTAGCAAATAAACCTTTTTCCAAACTCTATACCTTAAGTATGCGACCCGAATGAAACATCGCACAGCCTACTCATATGCGGCTTTCATACACTAGCTCTTATGCAGCCTTACTTTTTCAACCACGCTTTCGCCCTGCTGCTCTGCCTTTTTTTAACCCTGCCGCTAGCCCAAGCTGAGGACTTAGCTGCTCTGACGATTATCCCTGCAGGCAGTGAGCAGTTCGACATCAGCACGGGGCTGACGACCTTGCCCGAAGGGGGCGAGGTCATAGACGCCAAGCGCAAGCTCAACTTGAACAGCGCTTATATTCGTTATGAAGATAACAAGTTTATCGAAACGCAAGATTCGGTGGTGACGGGCAAGTTTGGGACCTTGCGCGCCGAGACGCTTAGAATCGACCTCGAGCAAAATATCATTACCGCAAGTGGTGAACTTAGCTTTGAAAATGCCGATATGCTCGTTACCGCCCAGGCCCTCGACCTCTTCTTAGATGACGATGTCGCCCGGCTACAAGGTGACGTCAGCAGTCTTGCGCCTGCTTTTGAAGCGCAGGTCTTACTGCTTAGGCTGAACAAACCCGGCGTCCTGCTTATGAGCCCTTACCAAGTTGAAAACGGCCCCTTTACCCTTACGCAGCGCGGTGATGGCGACTTGCTACAGCTTCGCAGCAAACAAGTGGGGGAGACCTATATTTATAATCCGAGTACCGATATCGAGCCCTTGCTTCTAAGCGTCATGACCCCTTTTATGCCGTAGTGCTGCTTTTTTGCTGCGACTCTCCTTGCTGCAATTTTGTTGTTACGGTTTTATCGATTCGGTGCGCTCATGACACTAAAACGCTTTAGGCTAAGTTGAGATTTGTGCAACAACCCTGGAACCCTTTGATGACATTACGTTTCGTTCTGACAGCCCTTTGGTTAGTTGTGGGCTGGGGCTTAACACAGCCCTGCGCTGACTTTAGCGAAGGCAAACAAGAGTTGGATATTGAAGATTTCGGCACGGCTTATTTTAGCTCGCTGCCCTCTACCGATTTACAAGCAGGTGAAGCGACCCTGGCTGACGGCGTGTGTATTGTTGGTTTAGATGGCTGGGAGTTGCGCAGTGAAACTTTGAGTATCAAGGGGTTAGAGGGTGACTTTAACCTCGAGGCGAGCAATGTCAGCCTTATTTATTTTGGCTGGCGGCTCAACGCTGTGACCCTTATGGCAACGACTGAAACCGTGACGATTGGCGACGTAAGCTTTCGCAATGAATCGGTGGCAGGCAAGGCGCAAACGGCCGTGTTCGACTTGCGCGACAACGTGCTGAGTTTAGAAGCTACGGCTGCCGAGGGGTCAGGCTTTAGAATTCAGGGGGAGAAGGCGAGCTTGCAAGGTGACCTGCTCTTTTTCGAAGACGCTGTTGCTACGACCTGCGTGTGTGAGGGGGGTGCGCTTTACATTATTAAGGCGGGCTCAGCAAGTTACGATCTTACAGACAAAGCTGTCATTATCAATGACGGGCAACTGGTTGTTGGGGGCGTTACCATTGCGCTGCCTGACCTTGACTTGAGCGAGGAAACCCTCGCTAATATCGCCTTTCCCATAACAGTTGAATATGTTGCCGATGATGAGGCAGAAGGCACCGAGGGTACGGGTTTGGGGCTTCGTGTGTCCAACGTGCGTGTTGCGGAAGGCTTACGGCTCGAGCTTGGCATTGTTGGTATAGACCGCGACTATCCCCTTAATGGTGTCTTGGTGCTGCACTACGACGATGATAAGGCGAGTTTCGATTTCGGTCAGACCGCACGTGGATTTCAGGCTGATTTTAGTGTGCGCGAGCCCCTGCTTCCCTGGTTGGACATGAGGTTTAGGATGCGTAACCGCGACTGGAAAGAGGCGAACTTTTTGCACGAGGGTAGCTTGAGCCTCGTAGCGCAGCAACGGTACAGCGTGTCGGGTCACAGGTTTGATTTGAGCCAAGGGATATTTGCAGCCGCCTCGAGTCAAATTGTCAGCGCCGGACGTATCGGCACGCCGCGTCTAGGGGGCTACGCGGCCTCGAGCTACCGCAGTCCCGAGGGTGTTTTAGGACAGTTCAATTTCAGGCTGAGGGCCGAGGCAACCGACTACCCGCTGGTGGGTAAAACCCAGTTCGGTCTGCGTTTACAACCAAGCTGGGTAAAAAGTTTCGACGCTTGGGAGTTAAGTCTTGGCTGGAACCGGCTCTTTACCAACGCCGAGTCCCCCTTTGCTAAAAGCTTAGATAAACTCGAGGCTAGAAATGAGCTTCGCCTGGGCGTAAAAGCTGATGGCAAGCTGAGCGAAAATGTTTCAGCAACGTTTGCTTTGGGGCTGCGCTACGACTTTTTAGCGCCCATAGTAAACGGCACCTTCGGAGAGCAGTTCGACGCCGCCGGATTTAGCGCGAATCTTAACTGGAAGTATAACGACTTTATTCTGCACCCCTTTATAGACGCTGAATTTGCGCCAGTTTTCAATTCAACGCTCACGGGTGTCGACAGTTACATAGAAGGTGGTGTGAATGTCGAATATGGTCGCGTGCAAGGGGGTTTTGCAATCAGGTTCGACCCAGCTCTAGACAGCCCGCTTGAAAAAATTGAGCTGAGTACGTCTTTCCCCCTTGACTTTGAGACGGTGACGCTCGAGCCTTTTTTAGCGTTTGATATGCTGCCTACTTTAAGCAACGGAGACTTTCCGCGTGTATCTGGGCAAGGTTTAAAGCTAACCTGGCGCAGCTGTTGCGGCACGATTATCGCGTCCTTCAAACAGGTCGAGAATGTATTTTCCACTGATTTTGCGTTTCAGTTAAGCGAGCCCTGAGCCTCAAAATCAAAGATGGAGGAGAAAGTAGAAAGGAAAAAGTGGAAGACGGTTAGCTTTTTCCTTTCTACTTTCTACTTTTTCCTCAGATAGTGAGAATGTAAAACGCCTTCTAGCTAATGAGAACTAAAAACTAAGTTGCTCTAATAAACTGTAGTACCCTAAGCAGAGTTTCTATGATGCGTTTTGACAAGTATTTATTCCGCGAGACCTTAGCCCCGCTTGTTTTCAGTTTGCTGCTTTACAGCGTGCTAGCCGTTGTCAGCGTGACCCTGCCGCGCTTGCAGTGGATTGTGGGCGTACCGCTGGGGTCACTCAGCTACTGGCTGCTTTTGCAGCTACCTGCCGCGCTCGTGCAAACGCTGCCGATAGCACTGGTTCTGGCGGTTCTGCTTGTTTTTGGGCGACTGACCTCGAGCAACGAAATTTTGGCGGCGCAGGCTGGCGGTATTTCACTCCTACGCATAGGCGCTGTTTTTGTTGTGTTAGGCACGCTTTTTGCTGGGCTTGCCCTTGGCTTAAACGAATGGGTTTTGCCCACGACCAACGCGAAAGTGGGTAGTCTTTACTGGGAGTTAACAGGTGGCGGGCGCAGCGGTTTGTGGCGGCTTGCCACGCAGAATATTTCCCTCGAGGGCTACACCCTCTACTTTGAAAAACCCGACCCGAAAACTGAAGACCTATTGGGTGTACGTATCGAAAGTTGGGACGATAAGCGTTTGAGCGTCTTTTTTGCCGAGCGCGCCGTATTTAAAGAAGATGGCCTCGAGCTGCACAACTACGAAGGCTCGACCCTCGACTTAGCAGCCCTGGGCGAAGGTGTCACGCAAGACCTTTCTGCACAAGAACTCTTAGAGAGGTTCGTGTTGCGGCTTAACAAACCCCCCAGACCCGACCAAACCTTGCTATTAACCGTGTCCGAGTCGAAGGAAGACCTTGTAACCCGTTTTAGTGGGGGCGGCTTTGAAGACTCGAGGTCTTTAGGCGAGGTCTATAGCGACAGTCAGGAACTGAGCTTGAGCGTTAAAGACCGCCGCAGCGCCGCTATCCTTTTTCACCGTAAACTTGCCGAACCCCTGGCAAACCTCACGCTACTGTTAGTTGCGATTCCGCTGAGTTTGCTCTATGCCCGCAGCCGCAGCGTTGCTTTTGGCCTTTCACTTATTGTTACGCTCGCCTGGTATTTGATGCTGACAGTAGGACAGCTTTTAGCGCAAACAGGCGCTATACCCGTTTGGGCAGGTATTTGGATGGGCAACGCGCTATTAGCGGGTTTTGGGCTTTATTTGCTGCTTGTAAGGGCGCGCCTTCGCTAGGTTCCTGAGATGGGGCAAGGGGTTGTAACCCTTTCAGGAATGAGTTTTCTAAAAACAATTTACTGGACGCTGTTTCTCCAATCACAAATAGGCTTCTTTAGAAAAAGCTATGAGGACATCATAAACTAGCTAAACATCGACGTTTGCCGTAGGGGCGCAAGGCCTTGCGCCCCTACAGTGCAGGAATCTATAAGCGGAATGAACATGAGAGACAATTTTTCTCAAAAACCTACCTCTATGAAGGCTGCAACCTGTTTTTATAAGTCAGTTACAGCTTTTGCAGTAGTAGAAAAGCATTCGGTGCTAGGTCACTGCAAAATAAGATCTTTCCTTACGCGTTGTTCCAGTCAAGATGACACATTCTTTTAAATGCAAGCGACTTCTCGTACGCCGTTTCTCAGCCTAGACTAACCGCTTGCGGATGCTCACTTGCCACCATGTCTAAGGCTGCGGCGCTCGCATTCGATTCTACTTGCTCAACTGTTTTACAACCTGGAATGACGCAGCTTACGGCGTCGTGCTGTAGGCACCAGGCGAGTGCCCAGGGGGCCATGTCGATATCAGCAGGCACCTCTTCTTTTTGAATACGGGCGACCTCACTGAGCTTACGCTGCACCCCCTCACCGTCGTGCCTCGAGCGCACGTCATCTTCTTTAGTAAAGGTATCGCCAGGTTTGTATTTCCCGCTCAAATAGCCGCTTGCCAGCGGTACGCGTGCCAGCACACCTAAATTCTGAGCCTCACACGACGGGAAAACACGTTCTTCAGGTGTGCGGTCTATACGGTTATAGATAACTTGAATTGCGCTTGCACCAACTTCGGTGGCGCGTTCTGTCTGGTGCAGATTGTCATTGCTGCCAATCGAAATACCCAGGTGACGAATTTTCCCTGCCTTGACCTGCTCGGCTAGCATAGACCACAAGTCGTCATTGTCAAAAGCCTCATCAGAGCCTGAGTGAAACTGGTACAGGTCGATATAGTCGGTTTGCAGCGCTTTTAAGGAGGCGTCTAGCTGCTTCAAAACGTCGTCAGCCGACCACAGTTGATTACGCTCGAAGTTACTACGAAACGTATGCCCGAACTTTGTGGCAACAATCCAATTGGCCCGCTCGCCTTTAATCGCTTCGCCAACAAGTTTTTCCGATAGGTGGTCACCGTAACACTCGGCGGTATCAATAAGGTTGATACCCAGTTCTTTAGCGCGTCCTAGCAAGGTCGTGACCTCATCTTGTTCGAAAGCTTTGCCCCATTCGCCCCCAAACTGCCAGGTGCCTACGCCTATCACGGAAACGTTCAAATCGGTTTTACCCAAACGGCGGTATTTCATGCCTTACTCCTAAGTTTTAACTATCTTCAATGACGTCTTTAACAAGACGAAAGCCCATGTGTCCGGTGCTGCTGTCGGGCGTATTTTGGGTGCGGGCGGCCACGCGGTAGCGGTTGCAGTACGACGCATGGCATAAATAGGAGCCGCCCTTAGTCACTTTTGCCTCGCCACTCGGGGGACCTGCCGGATTGTCGCGTGGACCATTCACATGATACGTAGGGCTGAACCAGTCACTGCACCATTCCCAGGTATTGCCCACCATATTGTAAAGTCCGTAGCCGTTGTCATAAAAGCTGTCGACAGGCGCTGTACTCGTAAAGCCGTCTTTTGTCGTGTTGTTGGTTGGAAAGGTTCCTTGCCAAATATTGCAATGGTGTTTCTTGTTGGGAACAAGGCGCTTACCCCAGGGGTAGGTCTGACCCTCGAGACCCCCCCGCGCCGCATATTCCCATTCGGCTTCAGTGGGCAAGCGTTTGCCCGCCCAATTCGCGTAGGCAACGGCGTCATTCCAGGACACATGAACAACCGGATGGTTCTGGCGGTCCTTTAGTCCTGACTGCGGTCCTTCTGGGTGTTGCCAATCGGCCCCGAACACTTGCCGCCACCACGGCGCACTCGCTACGCCTTGCGTGGGCGGGTGGTTGGGGGGTAAGAACTGGTAAAAGACGTACGACCAACCGAAACTCTCAGCCTCGGTGCGGTAGTCAGTTGCGCTGACAAAGGCGGCAAACTGCTCGTTGCTGACAGCGTACGGGTCAATCCAAAACGGCTCGAGCGTGATACGGCGCACCGGACCTTCGCCATCACTGGGAAAGGTCGCGTCATCCGAGCCCATCAGAAAATCGCCCCCCTCTAAGCGCACCATGCCTGCACTCGAGCCTGCTTTTTGAAGCAGCTTAGTTTCTATGTTAGAAGGTGAATCGTTGCCCCTGGACGGGGCGCAGCAGGAATTTGATTCTGTCACAGACCTAAGCTATCACAGGTTTTAAAAGCCGAGGGCAGCTCTGCAAACGTCCAGGCTTGCAGGATAAAAGAGAATGTAGAGTTGAGATTGCTTTTTCCTTTTTCCTTTCCACTTTCTCCTCATTTATCCCATACCTTAAGAGTTTTGTAAGACCCTATTGCCTAAACTACAGGCTATGGCGCAACATAGACTTGGCACAGTTGGAAACGCGCATATCGTTGCAGGTGCAAGCGCACAAATCAATACTGTTCCTAAAACGTCACAGTTAGAGGCGCTCGAGAGCATGGCAATGGCCTCGGAAAGTCGTGACCCGAGCGTGGCAAAACACAACCAGCGCGTCGGCTATCTGTCGGCGATGATGGGCGAGAAACTTGGACTACCCGACGCTGAGGTCGAACTGTTACGCCACGCTGCGCCGCTACATGACATTGGTACACTGTTTATTCCTGAAAGTATTTTGTATAAACCAAGCCGCTTGATGCCCGAGGAATTCGAACTCGTCAAAACCCACGTCAGTATCGGCTCGAATATTTTGCAGCAAGGCCGCAATGACCTTTTAAAAATGGCGCAAATTATCGTCGAAACGCATCACGAACGCTTTGACGGGAGCGGTTATCCTTATGGACTCAAGGGTGTAAGCATTCCCCTGTGGGGCCAAATCGTCGCCGTTGCTGACGTGTTCGATACCCTCGTTCACGACCAACCCTACAGGGCTGCCTGGTCAACGAGCAAGGCTGTCAATGAGATTAAGGGGCAGGCGGGTCACAAATTCGACCCTTTTGTGGTGGAAGCCTTTTTAAAGGTTGCTAAAGAACAGCGTTGGGGCTCATCGAAAGCTTTAGAAAAGCCAAAAGTTCTTATCAAAGGAAAGCTCGGCGCGGTCAGCCTATTTGATATGATGACGTCGTTTACTCAAAACGGGCAGAGCTGCAAATTTTACGTGTATACGGGCTATTCAAAAAGTCTACTACTCTTTTTTGAAGGTCGACTCGTTCACGCCGAAGTCGACGAGCTTGTCGGAGAAGCGGCAGTTGCAAAGCTAGCGCAAAAGGTCGAGTTACGCCCCGACGCCAAGTTTACGGTCGAAGCCTGGGAGGCGGGCAGCTTACACAACCAGCGCACCAGCATCCAAACAACGACCGAAAAACTCCTCTTAAATATCGCCGTATCCCTTGACCACCAGCAGTTGAAAAAGGCGAGTTAGCGCTTAAACAGCGGGGTCTAGACAGCCGCAGTGCGGTTGGCGCGTTCGCGCTGGGTTGGGTCGAGGATAGTCTTGCGCAGGCGAATGTTCTGCGGCGTGACCTCGACAAGTTCATCGGCGGTGATGTACTCCATCGCTTCCTCGAGTGTCAACTTTTTAGCAGGCGCAATCATGGTGTTTTCGTCTTTGAGTTTCATGCGCACGGCGCTTTGTTTCTTATTTTTGCAAACGTTGACGTTTAAGTCCTGCGTTTTGCTGTTCGCCCCCAAAATCATACCGACGTAAACCTCAGCGCCCGGTTCGACAAAAAAGATACCGCGGTCCTGAAGTTTGTTGATGCTGTAGGCAAAGGCTTCGCCTGTTTCCATTGACACGAGGGAGCCGCCCTGACGCATTTTCAGGTCACCTGCAAAGGGTTCGTAACCATCAAACGTGTGGTTTAAAAGGCCCTCGCCCTGCGTCATTGACAAAAACTGGGTACGGTAACCAAATAGGGCGCGACTGGGGATGGAGAACTCGAGCCTGGCGCGCCCCGTATCGTCTTGCGCCATATTGACAAGCGTGCCCTTACGACCGGACAGTGACTCGATAACCGAGCCCATCGCCTCAGCGGGAACATCGGCAACAACGTGCTCATAGGGTTCATGCTGCACGCCGTCAATTTCTTTCATAATGACTTCGGGGCGTGACACGCTAAATTCGTAGCCTTCGCGGCGCATTTGTTCAATCAGAATAGACAGGTGCAACTCGCCCCGCCCTGCCACGCGAAAACTCTCGCTGCCCAAGTCCTCGACTTTAAGCGCAACATTGGTCAAGAGTTCACGTGTAAGCCGCTCTTTAATGTGTCGAGAGGTCACATATTTACCCTCTTTACCCGCAAACGGGCTTGTGTTGGGGCTAAACGTCACGCTTACTGTGGGCTCATCTACGGCAACGACAGACAGCGCCTCGGGTGCTTCGGGGTCGGTCAGGGTATCGCCAATTTGGACATGCTCGAGTCCTGTAATCGCTACGATATCGCCCGCCGTAACCTCTTCGGTTTCAACTTCGTTCAGGCCCATATAGGTATAAACCTTGGTGATGCGGGCCTGCTCGCTAGACCCGTCCCGCTTGATACGCGTTAGCATTTCACCTTTTTTCGCCTTGCCACGCACAACGCGGCCCACCGCGATGCGGCCCAGATAGTCCGAATAGTCCAGGTTGGCTACTTGCAGTTGAAAGGGCGCGTCCAAGTCCACTTCGGCTTCGGGGCTGTGCTCCAAAATGGTTTGGAACAGCGGCGCTAGATCCTCTTTAGGCTCGTCCAGCTCGAGCCAGGCCTTACCGTCACGCGCTACCGCGTAAACAATCGGAAAGTCTAGCTGCTCATCATTAGCCCCAAGTTCAACCATTAGGTCAAAAGTGAGGTTCACGACCTCGTCAGGCCGCGCGTCTTTACGGTCAACCTTGTTGATAACAACAATCGGTTTTAAGCCAAGTGCCAGCGCTTTTTTCAGCACAAAGCGCGTTTGTGGCATGGGGCCTTCGGCGGCGTCAACGAGGAGCAGGACACCGTCAACCATATTGAGCGCCCGTTCGACCTCGCCACCAAAGTCAGCGTGACCGGGCGTATCGACAATGTTGATTTTGACGCCCTCCCACTCGACAGCCGTATTTTTTGCCAGAATGGTAATGCCGCGTTCGCGCTCTAGGTCGTTTGAGTCCATCACGCGTTCAGCCACGACCTGGTTGTCACGGAAAATGTGCGATTGCTTGAGCATGCCGTCAACCAGCGTCGTTTTGCCGTGGTCGACGTGGGCAACAATAGCGATATTGCGGTAGGTCATGATAAAACCAGGTTGAAGATTAAAGGTTGAAGATTGAAGATTGGGTTCATGTTAATGCCTTCTAAGTCTCGAGTTTCAGCGTGAACCGTAAGGTTTACCGGCGCAACTGAGGTTCGTTTAGGTCTGCGCGTGTGCAGCCCCGTTTCGTGCCAGATGGCACCAAAGAGCCAGTATACAGCCTTAAACTGCAAAAGCCTTGTAAAAATGCGACTTAGCACTGATTAATACTGAGAAACGTCGAGGTCGTTTGTTTCCCACCGTAGGTTTCAGATAAACCGTATAGTCCAATTTATGGACGCTGTCAGCCTTGGTCCCGTTGTGTTATCTATGGAGCGCTTTAGTGCTCTTGTGGGCTTTGTAA
>ENA-ORXM01004314-ORXM01004314.1-marine-metagenome-genome-assembly--contig:-NODE-4314-length-12670-cov-3.839196_pt1 | contig 12670 bp, 13 predicted proteins | sample MGYA00237867_ERZ511480 | MGnify/ENA primary metagenome ERZ511480 (study PRJEB26309, sample SAMN06266103) | marine metagenome | isolation source: Algal blade | place: United Kingdom:Sidmouth, United... | reverse complement strand
GTCGACGGCATGTCGTCCCGCGAGGCTCCAGACGTCGGCGAAGTCCCGGTCGCGCGTGGTGGCAGCGGCCCGCTCGACCATCGTCACCGGCTTCTCGGCGAGCACGGTCTCGATCGGATAGCCCATCAACGCGAACGGCTCGCCCAGGAGCGCTGGGTAGGTGACTTCGACCGGCGCGGGCGTGGCCGGATCGCCGACGTTGACGTCGACCTTCAACATCACCGCCGCGGAGGCGACGAGCGCGGGAACGGCCACTCGAACCGTCGAGTACGCCTCCTGCTCGCGGATGGTCGCGCCCGACATCCGCTCGACATCAAACGCCACACCGTCATCGACCTCGATCGCGAGGATCCGCGCTACCAGGTCCTCGACCGCATCGACGTCATTCGGCAGGGCCACCGCGAGCAGATCGACGTCCCGCGTCGGGCGTCGCAAGTCCAGTGCCGCGAGCAGCATCCCACCCTTGAGCACCAGACGGTGGCGATGCTTTGACATCGACACCCGGTACAAGAACCGCTCGAGCACGTACAGGACGAGCAACTCGTCCGTGCCACGCCCCGAGGCTCGAGCGAGCCGGCGCAGTTCGAGGTAGGCCCTGCCGGCGGCCGTGCCGCGGATCGGACGGCCGCTCACGCTTGCAGCACCTCGAGCGCGTCATACATCGCTCGCCAGGCTCCCAGGGTCTGCGCCAGCTCGGTGAGCCGCGGAACGTCACGACGCCGGCTGCGCCAGTACCGGGCAAGGGCCTGCATGGCCAGGTCCGAGCCGACCCGGTGCCGCAGCCGGAACACGTCCACGACCGTGCGCTCCGGATCGGTGACCCGGAACCGCTCCCCCGACGGGCCATCGATCTGCCGACGACCCAGCCTGAACGCCTCGGCCTTGAACACGTGCACGCACGTGGGCGGATAGTCAATCGTCGGGCGATGTGCACCGGACGGGACCGCGACATGTACACGTCGGGGGATCTGATCGGTCAGGTCCCAGTACTCGAGCGCCGAGACGAGGCAGATCATCCCTTCCGGCACGCGCGCGCAGACGGCGACGTAATCGACACGGTCGAAGACGACGTCCGCGAGCTGGAACACGCCGCGGGAGATCTCGAGCAGCTCTCCGGCGTCCCGCAAGGCGTAGAGATCCCGCCACGACACGCCAGCGGCCACCGCCTGGGAGGATCGGAACACGGGCCCCAGCCTCCGGAGCTCGTCGAGGGGTGTCGGTGCCAAGGTGTATGAAATGCTACATCACATACCCGGCAAGTTGCAGATATTCATACACGTCGGCATCTACTCGAACGGCGCTCTGCACGACGAGCGCGCAGGAGCCGCCCAAGCCCGAGCGGCGCAGCGCGATCGGCTGCACCCGGACGGCATAAAGGCACAGCGCCTGCGACGCGTCAACGGCCGCGACATCGAGCGCTGTGCGGCCTGCGGCGGAACGCTTCGGGTCATCGCCTGCATCGAGGATCGTGCCTTGATCGAGACGATCCTCGTGCACCGGCGGCGCGCAAGTCTCTCGGCGAGCGGCGCGGCCGAGGCGCGTGGGCCGCCGCCCACCTCGCCTCCCGGCTGAAGCCCCCACCTCAGCATCGACGAGCACCCGGAGGGCACAAAGGCGCCGAGCGGCGGCCTCGGCCCAACCCCTGTGCCCGGCTTTCTGGCACGAGCGAGGCGCGGCGCCCTTCGGGGCGGTTGGCCTGAGCTTGGCGCTCCTTCTCACCCCCGCGCATCGCCTTGCTGGCCCCCGTGGCGTGCTCCCTGCCGCTCCGTCGCGTGCTGCTCGATACCGCGATACCCCGCCACGACCGCGCCCCGGGTCAGGGACACAAGCCCTCTATACGTTCCTATACCCTTTTCGATCGAAGCGCCCCTTCCAGCGAAGGCGTGGCCACGCATCCGCGATTGCCGAGGACCGAGAACGCGCATCTCGACGAGCGTCTCTCTCGGATCGGATCGTCGCGAGCAGGTGGCGTCGCGCGGGCTCGGGCAGCGCCGACGGCGCATCCCTGCCTGCCGGCAGGTGCGAACGGTGCCCGGGACATCGACTCAAGGTCGTGACGGGCACGGTCGATAGCTGACCGAGACCGCTCGCAATGTGACCGATCATGCCCTCAGGCCCGTTCCCGTCGGCTTTCGCCGCCCTGCTGCTGCCCATGCTGTTCCTCGCCGCCTGTGGTGGTGGCGGCACGAGCGAGACCCGTGACGCCTCTGATACCGGTGGTATAGACGAGGTTGCCGACGTCGATGACGTCGACGGCACCGGCGAGGATGCCGACGTGCTCGATGCGGCGGCCGAGACACCGGCCTCCGATCTCGACGGGCTGTCCATCAGCCGGGTAGGGCTCGCCCGGTTCGTCGTCTTCCCGGTGTGGGAATACACCGATTTCACCGGCACCAACACCGTCTCCGGTACCGAAGCCATGGCCGATCGCGGCGATCACACGCGCGTCGAGCTCGCTTTCACGGCGCTGAACGCGCCGCTCGACGGCGAAGCGCTCGCCCGCATCGCCGCGATGCCGTCCGCACCCGCAACCGGGCGTTGCTACCTCCTCGGTGAGGCGGGCGAGCGCTCGATCGGCGCGCTGCTCGAGTCCCTCGGCTCCCCTCTCTACGCGGGCGATGTCGTCACCGTGTCGAGCGCGGCGGGGAGCTGGTTCGAGTTGCACGGCATCGACGACGAGCTCGACGGGCCGGAATACCGCGTGGCCCACACCTCAGGCGACTTCGCCGACGCTGTCGTCCTGAGTTCGGGCGTGGAGGGCAGCGTCGAGCCCGGCACGACCTTCGACATCCCGGGCGACGCGTATCCGGCGTTCACCGCAGTCGATGTCCCACCCATGGCTCGCCTGTCGGACCTCGTCGAGGGCGGAGCGGACGTGCGCTGGAGCGCCGGCGCCGACCCAGAGGTTCCGGTCGTCATCGACGTGACGTTCCGGGACTACGTCGAGATCGCTCCCGAAGAAGGCGGTGCGGACGGTGCGTCGGCCGACGAGGACCTCGGTGTCGTTACCGGCGACGACATTCGCACGCTCGTCGAGGCGCCGGCCGGCATGCGCTGCGTGACGCGGGACACCGGACGTTTCGTCTACCCCGAGGAGCTGCGCTCGACGATGGAGCGCTTCGCAGCGGCGGGACGTGCGGTCATCGAGCGCATCGCGCCGGGTTCCGATCTCGAGGATGAGGCCGAGAGCGACGTGGACGGCGGCCTGACCGACGTCGACGAGATTTCCGTCGATCAGGGAACACGTATCGGGGTCAGCCGCGTGGCGACGCGCTACCGGGTCGAGGGCGACGCGCTGCTGATCGTCCAGAGCACCAACGGCGGCACGCTGTAGGGGCTGATCTCACCGTCCTCCCCGAGCTCCGCGAGGCGCGGTCCTGTCCACCGTCGGAGCAGCGGCGATTCAGCAGGGACTGAGCGGCGGCTCGCCGGCGAGGTGGTGGTCTTCGCCCGAAAAAGTGGACACCGGACTATTCGAATGGACGGTGTCGAAAGAAATCGTTCCGGAATCGCCGGCGTAGAATGCGTGCGGACTCCCGTAACGACAGTTGCAACGATGCATCGAACTATCCGAGAGAAGCTGTTTCTGTTGGCGACGGTCGCCGTGTTGGCTGGCGGCTGCAGCAACGATGACGACGGGGGGGCGAACGATGCGTCCGATCCTACGGCACCGGATTCCCCGCTTGCCGACCCGGCCGAGTCCGAACCGGCCGAACCCGATCCGGTCGAGCCCGACCCTGCCGAGCCCGATCCGGCCGAGCCCGATCCGGCCGAGCCCGATCCAGTCGAGCCCGATCCGTCGACTCCGGGCACCGTCCGGACCGACATCGACATCACGGTTCCCGTCTACCAGTCCGATGCCTTGCAGGTGAGACTGGTGGTGGACGAGACGACGACTGCCGAGGCCCGCTGGCTCGGCGGTCAGTCGTGGGAGGCGTCCGTCGACGTGCCGGCCGACACCTTCTTCAGTGCGTTGGTCCACTTCTTCGATCGGAACGGCGAAGTGCTCATCGCTTCCAAGGCGTCTTTCCTCGAATTGGAAACGACCGGGGGGAAAACGCTGCAGATCGATGGTTCCGGCTACCGCTTCTGGGACACCGATCGGGATGGCGTGAACAACGGTGACGAGCTGCAGGCCGGCACCGATCCTTTCGTGGACGAGGAGGGCACTCCACTCGAAAACTTTCCCGGCGGCACGGAGTTCTCGGAGCCGCTGGACACGCTCTCGAGGGCGTCGCGGTTCTTCGAAGCGGACACCCCCGCAGAGCGCCCCTACATCGAACGCCTGGAAGAGCGACCCGACGGTGACGGAGAGTTTCTCGAGGGGATCACGCGCACGTTGTCGATCGACATCGACGAGTCCGGCAACGGGACCTTCGCGGACGATTTCTCCGAGATCACTCCCGCAGGGATCAAGGAACTCGAAAGAACCGCGACGCGAAGCCGCGGTGCGGGGTCGGTGACGTGGGAGGGTTCGTACACCCTTGTCGATCAGTCAGACGGTCTCCGCGAGACGATCGAATTCACCACCGAGACGCGACGTCCGAATGAGCGAACCTACCGACAGGACGGTACGGTCTATCGGGATTTCTCTGCCACCTTCTCGCGAGAGGACGAGATAGCGTACAGCGTCAGCGGAGGCGACAGCGGACAAGGGGAAGGCACGTGCGACATCGTCGCCGGAACGATCACCATCGCTGAACTCTACAACGTGAACGGCAGCGAGTTCCTTCCCCTCGTCACGACGGTCGAGAAGTCGGCGGACGAGCCTTTGTCGAACTGGCGGGTCACCGTCGTCAAGGATGACGTGTTGCTGGAGGACTACGAAGTGGCGGACCTCGAAGGGACCTTCTACTGCGACTTCGCCGATCTGTAGCGGCGCGAAGGCGGTAGCGAGTGGCCACGCCTCAGCGGGTCTGAGCGGCGGGCCGCGTTCGGCGACGGGGAGACGTGGGGCGAAGCGGTGGAGGGGACGCTGCCGGCGGCGCTGGCCTGCCGCGAGGGGGGCGAGACGCTGGTGTTGCCGGAGGCGAACCTGGCCGAGGCGATGCGCTGCCGCGGAGGGCTCGTCCGCGGCGTGCCGACGCTTGCCGAAGCCTGCGCGGCGCTGGCCGCCGGAGCGGAGTCGCTTGGCGCTGTCGAGGGTGGCTCGAGCGAGGCGGCAGGGACGGTGGAGGGCGAAGCGGCGCGGCGGAGGGGGGCCGGGGGTGTGCCGGATCTGGCCGAGGTGGTGGGGCAGCACGGGGCGCGCCGGGCGCTGGAGATCGCCACGGCGGGTGTGGGTTCTCAGATTCAATGCGACTCGCGCGAATGTTATGAGAGTCTGAGCTAGACGACCCTCCGTGGATGCGCAGGCGCCATGCTCTCGGCGGTCTCCTTGCCGGTGTCGTTCGAGCCCGTCGAACGCTCGATCGGCATCGATACCGAACTGCCCGAAACCGACGCCGCCGGCGCCCCGGCCGAATGGGTGGCGTGGGGATGCCACGGGTTCCTCAGAAACACCGACGCCCCCTCCCAGACCGATGCGCGCGTTGCGTTCCGCCGTCTCGGCGACGGTGAAGTCTACGAGGAGGTGCTCCGCACGGTGCCGGCCGCCGCCCTCGGTCTGATGCCGCTCGGTTCGGTCTGGCAAGGAAACCGCTCCGAGCGCCAGATCGTGCTCACGACCCGTGCCTTCGACGTCGACCACGTGGAGGGGCAGTGGTCGTTCACCTCTTTCGCGGAAGCCGCGGAGACAGGCGGCGCGCCGCCATTTCCGAGAAAGCGCGCACCGCCGCACGAGAGCGCCGAGCGCATCCGCTACCTCGTGCTGAATCTCGCCAGCGGTGGCCGTCTCGTCATCTCCTGCGCCGAGTACTTCACGCGCCTCTATGGCGTGTCGCACTACCTCCGACAGGTGCTGCTCGGGTACCCGTGGGTCAGCGAGGGGCACCCGAAGAACCGTCTGTACGGCAATCCTCGGATTGCGCTCGAGCCCGATGCTTGGGCCGTGCGGCTTCGACCGAGGCTCGATGATCGCGACGCGATCTTCCTCGCTCACGCTAAGTACGACCCGTTCACCGCACGCGCGGCGAAGCGGCCGTACGCGCCAGGCTCGAGGCATCCTTCGATCCGAAGGCTTCGGCTGCGCCGATCAGCTGCGATGCTGGCCCTTGGCACCCGGGGCGGGCGAAACCAGGTCCCATCGGTTGTTCTCGATGTCGTCGTAGACGCTGCCTGGCGTCGGATAGACCTCGGCTACGCCGACGAGGTCCCCACTCGAGAGCTGTCCGTTGGGCGCGATGCACCATGGCGGCCGCGATGGGCAGACCGAGCTCGAGAGCCGCCTCAAGCTCGACAAGCTAACGAGCTAGCTTGAGACCGGCCTGTTGCCAGGCGATTCGCGTGCCGGCCCACCAGCTCTCGTGATCGAGACCTTCAGGCGGCGTTCGATGGCGCGGATCGGTCCAGCTCAGGTGCCGCCCCCGCGAATCGGCGGAACCGAGACCTCAACAGTTGTCGTCGCGGTTGGCGGTAAAGTTCAGGACCCTGGAGATGCGATCGATCGTCGGCCCGGTCGGCAATGCCAGCTCGCCGCCGAGGTCGCCGTTCTCGACGCTGACCCGGTAGCTCGACCCGTCGCCGCCGCGCCAGTCGAGCTCGAGACGGCTGCCATCGTCCGCGGTGACGCCGACGCGTCCGGTCAGCAGCTCGGCCCGTCCGCCCGATTCGCCGCCGGCACGGAAGGCGACCAGCGGATCGAGCACGCGCACCTCGAAGCGCCGCCCGTTCGTCAGCGGGGAACTGAACGAGAGCCGGCCGGTGATCCGCAGCGGCGTCTCGGGGGTGCAAACGACGGTGGTGTCGACCTCGCGCAGGCTCAGCGTGCCGTTCCGGTCCCCGATGTCGACCGAGTCGAGGTCGAGATCGATCCTCAACCCCGCCGAGAACTCCTCGAAGGCCAGCCGCCGGGCGTCTCCCTCCCAGACCAGCCGGGAGACCGAACTCGTCACCGTCAGCGGTCCCCTGGCGCTGTAGGAGAAGACGATGTTGTTCCCCGGCACCTGCGGCGAGGCCGGAGCGGAGGAGTCAAAGGTGCCGCTGGTGGCGGTCAGCTCGCCGGTGTAGGTCGGCACGATGTCGCGTGTACGCGGGATGCCGCAGCCGTCGAACCGGTAGTCGGTCGTCCGCTCGGCCGCCCCATCCACGCTCGTGAACGACAGCGTGCCGCTGTCCGGACAGCTCAGGGTGCCGCTGTCGGCGTCCGCCAGGCCCTCGTTCCAAAGGAGCTCGTTCGGGGGCCGAACGAGTCCGAACAGCGCTCTGCGGTAGCCCCCGCCGACGAGCACGTCGATCACGTGCGTGGACAGCCGCTCGGCGTCGGCCAGCGAGATGACGCCGCCATTGCCCAGCGTCACCGTCGTCGCCCCCGAGCGGCGCCCGAAGGGGTCTAGCGCGACGATCTCGTAGAGATAGCTCCGCCCGCGCTCCAACGAGTCGTCGTAGAAGGAGACACCGTTGACGGTGCCGAGCACCTCACCGCCGCGGCTGACCTCGTAGCGCAGTGACGGTACCGTCGAGCGCTCCCAGAAGATCTCGCCGTTGCTCGGCCCGTAGCGTGTCGCCGTCAGCCTGCGGGGTGCCGGGGGGCTGGCGTCGCCGAACGTCGTCAGCGTTACCGTCGAGGCGTCCGAGCGGCGCCCTCCCGGGCCGATCGCGACGACCTCGAAGCGGTACTCACGCCCGGGCGCGAGCGTATCGTCGAAGAAGCTCCGGCCGTCGGTCATCACCACCCGCTCGCCGCTCTCGCCCACGCGTCGCACCTCGTGACGGATGCCCGATTCCTCCGGACGCATCCAGAAGATCTCGGCGGCCGTGGGCGAGTAGACCCGCCCGGTCAGCTCCGCCGGCGCGGCCGGCCCCGTCCCGTTGCCGAGCGTGGTCAGCGTCACCGCCGCCGTGTCGGAGCGCTGTCCGGCGTCGTCGATCGCCGTGACCGTGTAGCGATAGCTGCGCCCGGCGCCGAGCTCGAGATCGACGTAACTCAGCGCGTCGAAGGTGCCGAGCGCCTCCCCGTCGCGCGTGACGGCGTAGCCGACGACGATCCGGTCGTCCGTCGAGCGCGACCAGCGGATGGCGCCGGCCGTGTTCGAGTAGGGTTTGGCGACGAGATCGGCGGGAGTCGACGGCGGTGCGTCGAGGCCCTGCGCCAAGGCGGCGGTGCCGACGGCGAGGAGGAGGAGGGTCGGTATCATCGAGCGCATCGGTGCTTTCTCCGGAAGGTCACGGTGCAGCATACCCAGTCCGAGAGCGGCCGGACACCTACTGCTAATCGCCGTTGGAGACGGTGAAGGTGCCGCCCGTCATGTCCTCCACGGCGAGCTTTCCGCTCCTCACCTTCTCCGCGTACGAGCCCGAGCGGCGCAGCGCGATCGGCTGCACCCTGAAGGGCATGAAGGCACAGCGCCTGCGACGCGTCAACGGCCGCGACATCGAGCGCTGCGCGGCCTGTGGCGGGACGCTTCGGGTCATCGCCTGCATCGAGGATCGTGACGTGATCGAGATGATCCTCGCGCACCTGCGGCGACGCACGAGCGGTTCTTCGGGCTCCGGCTCGGCGGCCGAAGCGTATGGGCCGCACGGTCGCGCCCCGCCGCCCACCTCGCCTCTCGGCTGACGCGCTCAGGGGCGCGCCGCTGACGCTCAGACCACCACCCACCCCTCCAGCACCAAGGACAGCGCCGAGCCGCCGCCTCGGCCCGACCCTGCGCGCGCCGCGCCGGGGCGAGCAGGGCGCGGCGCCGCTCGGGGCGATTCGCCCGACTTTCGCCTCCCCAATCGCCCCCTGCGCGGCGACTGCTTGGCCCCGCGGCGTGCCCCAACCGCTTCCTTGTGCGCTCAGCGGCGCTCTACAGCGCCACGACGGCGCCTCGAGGACGGGACAGAACGTCCTTTATCCTTCCTATACTCCACTCCCTTTTCCTTGGCCGCGTCGATGTCGATGCAGTCGAAGCCGGTCGCGGCGACGGCGATCAGCTTCAGATCCGGACAGGCCTCGAGGGTCGCGGCCCGGATCGGCGCCTTGTTGGTGATCGCGATGGTGGCGCCGGCGAGCCGCGTGGCGACCTCGTCGGCGGCGGTGCGCTCGTGCTCCGCCCAGTCGTGCTCGAAGGCGGGGCGGCGCACGGTGACGCCCGGCCCGATCGTGGCCTTGTCGAGAAAGGCGATGGATTCGCTCATGGGTTGCTCCCCTGTTCCTTCGCGCGCACGCGCAACTCGAATTTCTGGATCTTGCCGGTCGCGGTCTTCGGCAGCGGGCCGAACACGACGCGGTGCGGCTTCTTGAAGCGGGCGAGCCGCTCGGCGCAATGCGCGATCAGCGTCGCCTCGTCCACCTCCCCGCCCGGCGCGAGCTCGACGAAGGCGCAGGGCGTCTCGCCCCACTTCTCGTGCGGCATGGCGACCACCGCCGCCTCGCCGACGGCGGGGTGCTTGTACAGCGCGTTCTCGATCTCGACCGACGATATGTTCTCGCCGCCCGAGATGATGATGTCCTTGGCCCGGTCGCGGATCTGTATGTAGCCGTCGGGATGGCGCACGGCCAGGCCGCCGCTCCTGAACCAGCCGTCGCCGAGCGCCTCCTCGGTCCGCCACGGTGCGAGAGCCAAACACCATGGCGAAGCGATGCCGCAGAGGTGCTACCAAGGTGCTACCATGGATTCATGTCTGTCAGAAAACTGTCCGTGGCGTTGAACGAGTCGATCGCCGAGGGAGCCGCCGCCGCGGCCGAACGTCATGGCGTGAGCCTGTCGGCATGGCTCAATGCGGCGGCGGAACGTGCACTCGTTGTCGAGGCTGGTCTCACCGCGGTGAGCGAGTGGGAGACCGAGCACGGCGAGCTGACGGCGGAGGAGCTGTCCTGGGCCGACGGCATCCTCGGTGCGACCGACGATCGCAAGAGCGCCTGAGCCGTGTCCGGCATCACCTACGACGCGGGAGCATTGATCGCCGCCGAGCGAAACGATCGGCATGTGTGGGCCTTGCACCGCCGTGCGCTGGAGCGCGGGCTCGTGCCGACCGTTCCCGCAGGCGTGCTCGGGCAAGGGTGGCGCGGTGGACCCCAGGCGCAGCTGTCGCGTCTGCTCAAGGGCTGCCGGGTCGAGCCACTCGACGAGGCACGGGCACGCGCCGCTGGCGTCGCGTGCGGAAGGGCGAGAAGCTCGGACATCGTGGACGCGTCGGTCGTGGTCGGCGCCTCGGCTCGATCGGACCTCGTCGTCACGAGCGACCCAGGTGACTTGGAACAACTGCGCGACGCCCTGCACGTCGGACTCTGTCTTCAGCCGATCTGATAGCTGAACACAGCGCTCGGCTCGCTGCTTGGCGATGCTCCAGCTAGACGTCCTGGAGAATGGGAAGCACGTCACGAACCCTCTCGAATCTGACACACTCACGCGCTCATCCGCAGCGAGAGGTCCGCTCGTGATCACCGGCGAGCTGAAATCGAAGGTCGACAGCATCTAGGACACGATGTGGTCCGGCGGCGTCTCGAACCCGCTGACCGTCATCGAGCAGCTGACCTACCTCCTGTTCATCAAGCGCCTCGACGAGCTGCACACGCTCGCCGAGAACAAGGCGAACCGCACCGGCAAGCCGATCGAGTCCCCCGTCTTCGCCGACGACCAGCAGCACCTTCGCTGGTCACGCTTCAAGGACGGTGCCCCCGAGCAGATGTTCGAGACGATCCGCGACGAGGTCTTCCCGTTCATCAAGGAGATCGGGCGGACGGACGACGACGCCGAGGACTCGACCTACTCGACGCACATGAAGGACGCGCTGTTCGTCATGCCGTCGGCGCGCGTGCTCGCCAACGTCGTCGACCAGCTCGACGCGATCGACATGACCGCGAGCGACACGAAGGGCGACCTGTACGAGTACATGCTCGGCAAGATCGCGAGCGCCGGGCAGAACGGGCAGTTCCGCACCCCGCGCCACATCATCGAGCTGATGGTCGACATGACCGCGCCGACCCCGTCGGACGTCATCTGCGACCCCGCCATCGGGACGGCGGGCTTCCTCGTCGCGGCTTCCGCCCACCTGGTCGAGCACCACTCGGAGGCGATCTACAAGGACGTCGCCAGCCGCCGTCGCCTCGCCGACGAGACCTTCCACGGCTTCGACTTCGACACCACGATGCTCCGGATCGGCAGCATGAACATGCTGCTGCACGGCGTCGAGAACCCCGACATCCGCTACAAGGACTCGCTCGCCGAATCCGCCGCCGACGACGCCGAAAGCTACACGCTGATCCTCGCCAACCCGCCGTTCGCGGGCTCGCTCGACTACGAGTCGACGGCGAAGGACCTGCAGCGCGTGGTCAAGACGAAGAAGACCGAGCTCCTGTTCCTCGCGCTGATCCTTCGCCTCCTGAAGACCGGCGGGCGCGCGGCGATCATCGTGCCTGACGGCGTGCTGTTCGGCTCGAGCAAGGCCCACAAGTCGCTCAGGAAGACCCTCGTCGAGGACCAGCGCCTCGACGGCATCGTCTCGATGCCCTCGGGCGTGTTCAAGCCCTATGCCGGCGTCTCGACCGCGATCCTCCTGTTCACCAAGACCGACTCCGGCGGCACCGAGGACGTCTGGTTCTACGACATGAAATCCGACGGCTTCTCGCTCGACGACAAGCGCACGCCACAGCCGGACAAGACCGACCTCCCCGACATTCTCGCCGGCTGGCGCGACCGCGAGACCGAGGCCGAGAACGCCCGCACCGATCAGAGCTTCGTCGTTCCGAAAGAAGAGATCGCGGCGAACGACTACGACCTGTCGCTCAATCGCTACAAGGAGGTGGAGTACGAGGCGGTGGAGCACGAGCCGCCGGCGGTGATTCTCGCGCGGCTGAAGGAGCTGGAGGCGGAGATCGTGAAGGGGCAGGAGGAGTTGGAGGGGATGCTGGGGTGAGCGTTCCAACGCTTCCGCTGGGCGAGATCGCAACGATCGACCGTCGTGGCGTCTCGCCGAGCGATCTGCGTGGAGACACGCCGTACGTTGGTCTCGAGCACATCGACCGCCAAAGTGGGGTTCAGGTTCGGGAAACCGTAGAATCGGAATCTGTGAGAAGCACGAAGTTCGCGTTCACTTCTTCGCACATCCTCTACGGAAAGCTTCGGCCCTATCTTGCGAAGATCGCGATCCCATCAGTCGACGGCGTTTGCAGCACCGACATCCTTCCGATACTTGTTGGCCCGAGAGTCAACGCGCGGTACTTGCTTCATTTCCTCCGTTCGCCCTTACAAGTGAAGCTTGCGGAGCAGCGCTCATCCGGCGCGAACCTGCCGCGCCTTAGTCCGCGTGAGCTCGCTGCTTTCAAGGTGCCCGTGCCTGCTGCAGACGAACAGAAACGCATCGCCCGCATCCTCGACGCCGCCGACGCGTTGCGCGCCAAGCGGCGCGAATCGATCGCGCAGCTGGATGCGCTCGTGCAGTCGATGTTTTTGGAGATGTTCGGGGATCCTGTTCGGAATCCGATGGGATGGAAGACTCGAAATCTAGATTCGCTCTTGGAAAGTGTTGAGGGCGGATGGAGTCCGAAGTGTCTGACAAGACCTGCTGCTCATGACGAATGGGGTGTCCTGAAGCTCGGATCGGTGACGTGGTGCAGCTTCGACGGTTCTGCTCAGAAAGCACTTCC
>ENA-ORXM01004313-ORXM01004313.1-marine-metagenome-genome-assembly--contig:-NODE-4313-length-12675-cov-2.901651_pt1 | contig 12675 bp, 4 predicted proteins | sample MGYA00237867_ERZ511480 | MGnify/ENA primary metagenome ERZ511480 (study PRJEB26309, sample SAMN06266103) | marine metagenome | isolation source: Algal blade | place: United Kingdom:Sidmouth, United... | reverse complement strand
TCATGATTTAGTTAATGCCTATTTAACTGATGCTAATGGTTTACCATTAACAACCCCTCCATCTGATCCTGCAGATTATGTAGTAAATGTAGATCCAGCCGATATTGTTGGTGGCCTCCCAAGAAATTCGCCAGCTGAATCTGGAGATGGAAATTCTAATACAACATCTAGTATATTTCCAGAAGAAACTAGAAACCTAGACCCAAGGTTAGATTGGACTGTTGCAAGGCCAGGTATTCCATTATTTGATCGTGGAGATTTTAAACTTGCCTATGCTCGTGATGCCTCTAATGGAGGTACATACTACAGCAAAAAATTACTTTGGAGTCTTGCGGATGATGGCCTAGCAAGAGTAGCTGGTGGATGGGGACAAAACATCCTTACTATTCAAACAAATCTTATACGCTACTCAGAAATTTTACTTTGGAGAGCTGAAATAGCTGCCTCTGAAACAGACCTATTAACAGCAGCTACTCTTGTAGATCGAGTAAGAGCAAGAAATACAGATCCAGAAAATTGGGTTAAAGAAAGTGATGGAGTAACCAATGCGGCAAATTATGCTATAGGACTTTATTTAGATAATGGTGGCTTTCCAGATGCGACATTTGCAATGAATGCTGTACTACATGAATATCGTATAGAAACAGCAATGGAAGGACGTCGTTTCTTTGATCTTGTTCGTAGAGGAGGAAGTGTAGCTAAACAAGTTTTGGATGGTTATACATCACGCCCTCAATTTAGAGGATATTTAAGTGGTATTTCTTTTCCTACTACAAGAGGAATTTATCCAATACCACAAGAGGTAGTAGATCTTTCTGGAGGAACAGTGCAACAAAATTCTTATTAACAAATTAAGTTAGTTTAGTTTTTAATTAACAGGGTGTGTACACACCCTGTTTTTTCTTTTTTACATAAAAGCATATAAAATGATGAAATATTTTTATTTATTTATTATTATTCTCGCTATTACTTTTAGCTGTAATAAAAAAGATGATTCCGTAAAAATATTTAATAGTCTAAGTGCAAAATATTCTCATGTTACCTTTTCTAATACTATTGTTGAAAACGATTCTCTAAATTATTTTACATACCCTTACATTTATTTAGGCGGCGGAGTTTCTGCAGGAGATATAAATAATGATGGCCTTATAGATTTGTATTTTACAGGCAATATGGTGGAAAATAAGTTGTACCTTAATAAAGGTGGGTTACAATTTGAAGATATTACAATAGCAGCAAAAGTTTCTGGAGATTCAAGATGGTATACAGGAACTACTATGGCTGATGTTAATAAGGATGGTTTTTTAGACATTTATTGTTCTGTAGGAGGTAAATTTTTACCAAAAAAAAATCAACTCTTTATAAATAATGGTGACAATACTTTTACTGAAAAAGCAGAGGAATATGGTCTTGCTGAAGAAGGAAATAGCATACAATCTACTTTTTTTGATTATGATAATGATGGAGATTTAGATATTTACATTGCCAACTATCCAGAAACAGCATTTAATGCACCTCCTAGCCATTACGCATTTAAAATGCAAAACCATCTACCAAAAGAAACAGATAAGTTATATAGAAACAATGGAGATAATACTTTTACAGATGTTACCCTTGCTACAGGTTTAAGTTCATTTGGGCTAACGCTAAGTGCTACTGCAGCAGATTTCAATAATGATGGATGGGTAGATTTATATGTGTCTAATGATTTTAGTTCACCAGACTTTATGTATCAAAATAATAAAGATGGCACTTTTTCAAATGTTTTAAAAAAAGCAACGGAGCATACCTCACATTTTGGTATGGGAGTGGATATTGCCGATTTTAATAATGATGGGCTTTTAGATATTCTTCAAGTGGATATGGACGCAGCAGATAATAGGAGAGCAAAAGCGAATATGGCAAGCATGAATCCTAAATTATTTAGGAGAAGTATTAACGCTGGTTTTAGTCATCAATATATGCACAATACTTTGCAGCTAAACAATGGCGTTTTAGGTGATAGCACTCCAAGGTTTAGTAATGTTTCAAGACTAGCAGGTATATCTTCAACAGACTGGAGTTGGGGTCCATTATTGACAGATTTAGATAATGATGGATTAAAAGATGTATTTATTACCAATGGTACAAGAAGAGAAATAAATAACAAGGATTATATTAAAATACTTAAAAAAAAGGTAAATAATAAAGATAGTTTGTTAAAATGGAATCTTGAAATACCTACAGAGAAAATAGACAACTTTGTGTTTCGTAATAAAGGAGACTTATCCTTTGAAAAAGTAAATAAATCTTGGGGATTGTCCTTTAAAGGCTTTTCAAATGGAGCAGTTTATTGTGACTTAGATAATGATGGAGATTTAGAAATCATAACAAATAATATTGATGATAAGGCATCTATATTTGAAAATAAAAGTTCTGAAAAAAACAATTACCTCACTTTAAAATTTAAAGGGACAGTTAAAAACCCTTTAGGTATTGGAGTAAAAGCATATTTAAAAACAAATAATACTACGCAATTTCAAGAAATGACCTTAACCAGAGGTTTTCAATCTTCCGTTGCGCCACAATTGCATTTTGGTATAGGAAAAATGGAGCGTATAGACTCTTTAAGAATAAAATGGCCAAATGGAAAAATAGAAATACTTACCAACATTAAACCAAACCAAACGCTAACATTAGATTATAAAAATTCAATTAAAAAAATAGAAGAAAAAAGTAATATATCCCATAAACTATTTAGTACAGAAAAAGATACAGCACTAATAGTTAATCATGAATATATAGAGAATAGTTATAACGATTTTTCTAAAGAAATTTTATTGCCTCACCAAACTTCCATGTTAGGGCCATGTCTTGGAGTTGGAGATTTAAATGCTGATGGATTAGAGGATATTATTATAGGAGGCTCCTCCAATAATCAAGCAGCTGTATATTATCAAACATTAAAAGGGTTTGTAAAAAAGGAAATAAAAGATTTAGCTAAAGATAGTGGCTATGAAGATTTAGGAGTAGAGATTTTTGACGCTGATAATGATGGAGATAACGACCTGTATATAGTTAGTGGAGGGAATGAATTTGAACAAACATCTAGCATGCTCCAAGATCGGTTGTATATAAATGACGGAAAAGGGAATTTTAAAAAATCTAGTACTGCGTTACCAAAAATGATTACAAGTGGTAGTAGGGTTCATAGCTTTGATTATGATAATGATGGCGATTTAGATTTGTTTGTGGGTGGAAGGTTGGTTCCTGGAAATTACCCTTTGCCTGCTACTAGTTATATTTTAGAAAATATAAGTTCCTCTGGGAGTCCAAAATTTACGGATGTAACTAAGAAAGTAGCTCCGGAGTTACTAAAACTAGGAATGGTTACTGATGCCATGTGGACAGATTATAATAATGATGGTTGGATAGATTTAGTGGTTGTTGGAGAATGGATGCCTATAACATTTTTCCAAAATGAAAATGGCGTTTTTAAAAATGTAACTAATAAATTAAATCTAGACAATACTACAGGGTGGTGGTTTAGTGTTAAAGAAGGAGATTTTGACAATGATGGTGATAAAGATTATATCGCAGGAAATTTAGGGCTCAATTATAAATATAAAGCAACAAAAGAAGAGACTTTTGATATTTATTTTAATGATTTTGATAATAATAAAACGAATGATATTGTTCTTAGTTATTTTAACGATGGCAAAAAATATCCATTAAGGGGTAGAGAGTGTTCCTCCCAACAAATGCCAGCAATTAAACAAAAATTTAAAGATTATAGTTCCTTTTCTGTAGCAACCTTAGAAGATATTTATACAGAAGATTATTTAGAAAATTCTTTACATTATAAGGTAAAATCTTTTGCTAGTATTTACTTAGAAAATAAAGATGGTAATTTTATAACACATGATTTACCAACTATGGCACAAATTTCTAGTATTAATCAAATTTTGATTAATGATTATGATAAAGATGGAAATTTAGACGCTCTTATTGCAGGAAACTTATACGCTTCTGAAGTAGAAACACCAAGAAATGATGCTGGTTACGGCATGTTTTTAAAAGGAGACGGTAAAGGCAAATTAACAGCAATCTCAACTACAAAGAGCGGGTTGTATGTACCTGGAGATGTTAAAGATATGGCTAGAATTTATATAAATAATCAAGAATATATTATAGTCGTTAAGAATAGTGATTTTTTGCAAATGGTCAAGGTAAATTAATACACACATAGAAAAGAATATCTATAAACACCTTTTTTTAACTTAAAAAAAGGGCTGATATTTTCAAGATAATAGTTTGTACTATTAGTTTAGAGTTAGTTTTTTTATAACAGGGTATCCTTAATGCCCTGTTTTTTTTGTTATAATAATGCAACTTGGTTACCTTAGTAGATCTCAATTTTTTCTTATGAAACTCATTTCAAAATGCTGCTTTTTTATACTACTTATTAATCTTTTTAATTGCTCTGATCAAAAAAAGACGCTTCCTAGCAAAGCAAAAAAAATATTTACCCAACTTTCTTCAAACAAATCTAATATTTCCTTTGCAAATACCTTAACAGAGAATGACTCTCTAAACTACTTTACCTATGGTTATATTTTTATGGGTGGCGGTGTATCTGCAGGAGATATTAATAATGACGGACTTATAGATTTATTTTTTACAGGAAATCAAGTCTCTAATAAGCTATACGTAAACAAAGGAAACCTTGAATTTGAAGATATCACCGAAAAAGCAAATATAACAGGAGATTCTAGATGGTACACTGGTGTAACTATGGTAGACATTAACCAAGATGGCTTCCTAGACATTTATTGTTCCGTTGGTGGTAAATTTGGTCCAAAAGAAAATCAATTATTTGTTAATAATGGCGATAATACATTTTCTGAAAAAGCGGAGGAATATGGTATTGCAGAGATAGGGAATAGTGTACAGTCTACCTTTTTTGATTATGATTTAGATGGTGATTTGGATTTGTATGTGGCTAACTATCCACCAACTCCTTTTAATGCTCCAAACCAATACTACCGTTATAAAAAAGATAATCCTAAGGGTAAAGAATCGGACAAGTTATATAGAAATGATAATGGTATTTTTAAAGACGTTACCAAAAAAGCAGGACTTCGTAATTTTGGGCTTTCTTTAAGTGCAACCGTGGGCGATATAAACCAAGATGGCTGGCCAGACCTCTATGTTTCTAACGACTTTAGCTCTCCAGATCATTTTTACATCAATAATAAAAATGGGACTTTCTCTGAAATGTCTAAAGAAATAACTAAAAACACTTCTTTCTATGGAATGGGTGTAGACATTGCCGATATTAATAATGATGGCCTTTTAGATATTTTCCAAGTAGACATGACGGCTCAAAACAATAGGCGAGCTAAAGCAAACATGGCGTCTATGAATCCTAAACTATTTTGGAGCACCGTTAATTCTGGTTTTCACTACCAGTACATGCAAAATAGTTTGCAATTAAATAATGGTATTGTTAATGATACCTTACCAAATTTTAGTAATATCTCTAGACTTGCAGGGGTTTCTTCTACAGATTGGAGCTGGGGACCTTTGTTAGCAGATTTAGATAATGATGGTTTAAAAGATATTTTCATTGCAAACGGTACCCGAAGAGAAATTAACAATAAAGATTATTTTGACTCCATAAAAAACGTCTGGAATCCAAATAAAAACTTACTAAAACAAAGCTTGGCTATACCTTCTGAAAAGATTGACAATTTTGTTTATAAAAACAATGGCGACTTAACGTTCAGCAAAAAAAATAAAGACTGGGGTATAAGCTACAAGGGCTTTTCTAACGGTAGTGTTTATGCCGATCTAGATAATGATGGGGATTTAGAAATAATTAGCAATAATATAGATGATACTGCAACAATTTTTGAAAACAAAAGTGCAGATTTTAATAACTACCTTACTATAAAACTAGAAGGAACAAAACAAAATTTATTAGGAATAGGTGCCAAAGTAACTGTTAAAACTAAAGAAAATACACAATTTCAAGAACTAACACTTTCTAGAGGTTTTCAATCCTCGGTAGCACCACAATTTCATTTTGGAATAGGAAAAATAGATACTATTCAGAGCTTAGAAATTCAGTGGCCAGATAATACCTTTCAGAAACTAAAAAACATCACTGCAAACCAAAGTGTTGTTCTAAATCATAAGGATGCAAGTAGCTTAGAAAATAGCACAACACTTGTAAGTACTTTATTTACATCTAGTAGTAAAGACAGTATAATAAATCACCTACATATAGAAAACATATATGACGATTTTAAGAAAGAGGTCCTTATACCACATCAAACTTCTAGATTGGGTCCCTTTGTAGCTGTTGGAGATTTAAACGGAGACTCTTTAGATGATGTAATAATTGGCGGAGCATCACAAAACCAAGCTGGTATATTCTATAAGACCAAAAACGGATTTCTTAAACAAGAAGATTCAAAATTAGGTTTAGACAGTAGTCATGAAGATATGGGTATTCATATTTTTGATGCTGATAAGGATGGCGATAATGATGTTTATATAGTAAGTGGCGGTAATGAGTTTGAACCTAACTCTGTAATGCTCCAAGACCGTTTATATGTAAATGATGGGAAAGGAAACTTTTCTAAATCTATAAATGCACTACCAGAAATGCTAACAAGTGGGTCTAGGGTTTATAGTCATGATTATGATAAAGATGGCGATTTAGACCTTTTTGTGGGTGGAAGATTAGTTCCTGGAAACTATCCGCTACCAGCAAAAAGTTATATTCTAGAAAACCAAAGTATAAAAGGTGCTCCAAAATTTATAGATGTAACAACTAAAGTTGCTCCAGGGTTAGAAAAGCTTGGTCTTGTTACCGATGCTTCATGGACAGATATTGATAAAGATGGCTGGACAGATTTGGTTATTTCTGGAGAATGGATGCCAATTACAGTATTTATAAACAGTAAAGGTACTTTTAAAAATAGTACTAAAGAATTAGGTTTAGAAGACACGACAGGATGGTGGTTTAGTATTAAATCTGGAGATTTTGATAACGATGGTGATATTGACTTTATAGCTGGTAATTTAGGTCTAAACTTTAAATACAAAGCCAATGCAGAAGAAACTTTTGATATTTATTTAAACGATTTTGATAAAAATGAAAAAAACGATATTGTTCTAAGTTATTATAACGATGGAAAAGAATACCCACTAAGAGGAAGAGAATGTTCTTCCCAACAAATACCAACTATTAAGAAAAAATTTGAAGATTATGCCAGTTTTTCTACCGCTACATTAAATGACGTTTATACTAAAGAAGCTCTAGAAAACTCCTTACACTACCAAGTAAAATCTTTCGCAAGTGTGTATATAGAAAATAAAGACGGAAAACTTATTTTACATAAACTACCAATAGAAGCACAACTATCTAATATAAACCAAATAATAGTAAAAGATTTTGATGGTGATGGTAGTTTAGATGCAATTACAGCAGGAAACCTATATAGTGCGGAGGTGGAAACCCCTAGAAATGATGCTAGTAATGGTTTACTATTAAAAGGAGATGGTAAGGGCGGTTTTAAAGCCATAAAAACATTAGAAAGTGGTTTGTATATTCCTGGCGATGTTAAAGACATGCATACCATATCTGTGAATAATCAAAACTATATTATAGCTACTAAGAATAATGATTTTGTGCAAGTGATACAGATTAATACTCCTTAGATAGTAAAAGAAAAACATGTTAAATACGCTTCTTTCTACTAGTAAAAAGAAGCGTATTCATTTCTTATGTTTAAAAATGGATAACATATGATTCTATTTAAGGCTTTATAAATAACACCTCAACTTGTTTTCTTAATTTGTAGTCATTCATTCAAAAACTCTACTATAGTATGAAAAGAATTGTATTATTGTTATTATTTATAAGCCTATCCGCTTTTCAGAAAATAAATAGTCAAAATTTACCGTATGGTTTTCCAGATACGGACCGCACAAAATTAAGCCTTAATCAAGGGTGGAAATTTCATTTAGGAAACCCAGAAGCTAAGAACTTTACAAAAGAATTAAACGATTCTAATTGGCAAACCGTAAACGTTCCTCACACTCTAGAACTTACTTCTTTAACTTTAGATGGTTTAGAGGATGATAAAACACAATTGGTATTTCATAGAAAAGTAGGGTGGTATCGTAAAAACATTGCGGTTGCGAAATCAGACAAAAAAGTATTTCTAGAGTTCGAGGGTGCACATCAAGTAACCAATTTATGGGTAAATGGTAAGCACGTAGGGCAGCATGCTGTTGGCGGCTATACTCCTTTTCATTTTGATATTACCAATTTTGTAACCAAAGGACAAGAAAACCAAATAACCTTATTGGTTGATAATAGAAGAAATGAAATGATTCCTCCTGACCCAGGACCGTTTGATTATGTAAAATTTAGTGGCTTATATCGTGATGTATATTTGGTAGAAACAAACCCCGTTCATGTTACTTTTAATTGGGAAACATTAAACTCTGGCGTTAATATAACCACACCAACCATAGATCCTGTAAACAAGAATGCAACTATTAATATTAAAACATCGGTTAAAAACGAAAATAAAAATGAAGTAAAATGCGAAATAATTACAAGAATATTAGACAAAGAAGGTATTTCTGTATTGCGCCTTGTAGATACTGCTTCTATACTTTCTGGTGAGGAACATCAATTTAATCAAATAGGTAGTTTAGAAGACAATGTACAATTATGGGGAATAGACAATCCGTATTTATACCGTGTAAATAGCGTTGTAAAAATTAATGACAAAGAAATAGACTTTGTAGAAACTAAAATAGGGCTTCGAAAATTTGAACAAGACCCTGTCAGAGGCTTTTTACTAAACAACGAGCCAATAGAGCTTATTGGAGCAAATAGGCACCAACAATACCCTTATATAGGAGATGCTGTACCAAATTCTTTACATTATAAAGATATGTTGCAGTTTAAAGAATATGGATTCAATATTATGCGTACTGCACATTACCCACAAGACAATGCGTTAATAGAAGCCTGCGATGAACTTGGTATATTAGTTTATGAAGAAGCGCCAACTTGGATTTCTATATCGGACAAAGATGAATGGTGGAATAATCTAGAAAAATCTGCCAGAACTATGATTCGTAACCATAGAAATCATGCTTCTATAATTATGTGGGGCGCAGGGGTAAATCATAGAGGGTACGTGCCACGTGTTCATAACACCATAAAACAAGAAGACCCAACAAGACTTACGGCTTCCCAAAGTGCAAGATGGACGGGCTGGCAATCTTCTGGTTTAACAGATATAAATGCAAATATGCTTTACGGACCATTTATTTGGGATCGTTCGGAACCTATGTTTGCCATGGAAGGTCGTAAGGGAGCAGCTGCTGTTGCCCCTTTTAAAAAGGATCCTTTAATGACAGGATTAATTTCATGGACTGCACATGCATATTATACTTTTCACCCAACTCATAATAAAGCAAAAGATAAAATAGACCGTACCCGTAGCGGTATGATGACTATTTTTAGATATCCAAGACCAGAACTAGAATGGTACAAAGCAGAAATGCTAAAAACTCCGTTTGTAAATATTCAAGAAGAGTGGCAACCTGGAACAAATGAAATTACCGTTTTTAGTAATGCAAAAGAGGTAGAATTGCATTTGAATGGCAAACTATTAGAGAAAGCAACGCCAAGTAAAGACACTATTTATGATGGATTAGAGCATGCTCCTTTTCATTTTAAAAATATAAATTACGCTTCTGGAAAATTAACCGCTAAGGCTTTATTTACTAACGAAAAAGTTCTTGAAACTTCAAAACAAACTGCTGGAAAAGCTTACGCAATTGCCCTGAAATTAGATACAGAAGGCAGACAATTTAAGGCAAATGGCTCTGATATTTTAATGGCTTACGCTACCGTTGTAGATAAAAACGGAACAAAAGTTCCTAATACAAAGCATTTAATAAAATTTGGGGTTAAAGGAGACGCCTCTGTTATTGGAGACAAAGCATCTATAAATGCTAATCCAATGTTTACAGAATACGGTGTTGCTCCCGCCTTAATTAGAGCAGGAAATACCGTTGGAAAAATAACAATTACGGCTAAAGCTAAAGGGTTAAAATCAGCCAGTGCTAACACTAATCTAGTTTCATTTAGTACTAATACCCTTGTAAACAATTCGGCTCCAGTCTATGATTTTACAAAAGAGCGTGTGGATTTAGGAGCTAGCGACCAGTTATTGCAATTTGGTTGGAATTCATGGTATGGGACAGACGAAGCTAATAACACCTATACCTTTACATCATTCAAAGGTGTTACTGCAAGTATAGAAAAAGGCTCTACAAGTGGTATTAACCGTTGGTTAGGAGAAATGAATGTTATTGGTAAATATGGCTACGCCTATGGCGATGGTGTAATTGCAATAGATGCTAATGGGGTAAATTTAGTTTTTAAGAATCTCCCTAAAGGAACCTATAAACTAAAAACATGGCACCATGCTCCTAGTAGTAATTCTGATGTAATGGATCCTAATAAAGACAAATTAAAATCTGCTACTATTCACAAATTACCTTTTGAAAGTAATATAAGGATACATTCTGATGCTCTTATTGGTGATAAAACTAATACTACCAAAGTAACTTCGGGGAAAGAAATGCAATGGGAAGCTCCAGGAACAGGGGAAGTAATTTTTACATCAGATGGAAAAAATTCAGTAAAAATCAATTTTAATGGTAAAGGAAATAAAGGCGTTTGGCTAAATGCTTTTGAGCTTAGTGAGTGGGGTAGTTTTAAATAATAATTTAGAACTTCATTAAATTCTGCCGAATAAAACAAGTTAAAAGGGATATACAGCTTTCTAATCTTGAAAAGCTTTGTGAATATTTTTGAAATATCATTGAAGGAATTTTTTAATGATTCTTTTGAACTCTAAATATAATCAGAGGTGTAAATTAATACGGTTAAAAAAATAGCAACAGTAATTATCCATAAAATAATATAAAGCCATCTTCTTTTATTAAGGAATATTTTTTCAGATTCAAACTCTTTATCTCCTTTTAACAACTTCTCTATATCCTGCTCAACCAGTATATCTTTGGCTCGTTCTTTAACATCTTCATATTTAGATATGATTCTCTTTTTTTCTAAATTAAGAATCATGTTAGAAAATAACATAAAAATCAAAGACAGTCCCAATAAAGCAACAGCCATATAAGTTAATTGCTTACTAAAAATCACCGTTACATCTATTTTCGCGTAGGTCCTAATCACAAAAATAGAAAGGTAAAATGAAATAAAGACGAAAATGCTTTTTTCAAAATTACTATAAAATGAATCCAGTGCTTTATTAACTCTATCTGAAAGTTGTTCTAATTGCTCATGTACCTTATTCCTTACTTCTACATACTTAGAGATATTTCCTTTAATATATGTATTGTTTGCAGATAAAATTGAACTAAACACATCCATATTAACATCCAAATTTTCTTTCTCCAAGTACATCGACAAAATGTTCCTTGCTATACCAAGCTTATCTTCCACCTTACTGGTTTCTGAATATATCCACTCATAAATTTTATAATAAACATTTAATGACCTTACTTCCAGTTTGTCAAAATTTAATTCATATTTAAAGGATTTATACCCATTCAATTTTGTTTTAAACACATTATCATTAATCTCAGTATTATCAAAAATATAAACTATTAAAAGCACAAAATGTAACTTATTTAAAAGCTGCAGTATTGGGTCATTTATAGGGTTTTCTAATAAATGAAAGTCCTCTGGAACAAATTTAAAATCTGAATAATTAGTGAAGTTACACTGTGGACTTATTTCAAAATCAACTCTTTCATTCTCATTAATCTCTTTATTAAAGCCTAAATAGCCATTTGACTTTTTTACTAAATTATTTGAATTTAAAAAAACAACTCCATTAATTTTACCTTTAAAATAAGAAAGCATTGAATGTAAACTTTCTGAATTAATGTATTCAAAAAACTTGTCCTCGTTAAATACGACTACTTGGTTACCTTTTTTAAAAATCTTTACCGTTACAGTAATTTCTTCATCATCTTTAAAATCTAAAAAATCAACTTTATTATATATTGTGTCACTAATCGACCAGCCTAGCTCGTCAACTTCTAAATTCCATTGATAGCCTAAATCAGTTAATTTTTTATTTAGAGTATTATAATCTTCATTAGAAAATGAGCGTAATTTTTCTTTATTTAATAGAGCAGTATACTCTCTCTCATACAAAGAGAAATTATCTTTTTCTCTAATCTCTTTTGAAACATCAAAAAGATTGTAAATTGTATTAATCATCTTTATTCAGGAGATCTTCTAATTTATTATAACCTATTTCGGATTGAATTTTAACATATTTATTACCCCCTTCTTCCTCTAGTGAAATTATGTTTTTCAATTGATTCACAAAATCGTCAATATTCAAAAACAAATTACTGGCAAGTCTAATACTGGTTTTTTGCCTCTTGTTTATCTTTGATTTTATTATTGAAAAAGATGTGTCAAATGTATTTTTCGAAGGCAGTTTATTAATTGAAGTTAATAATTTTTCTTTTGGAAATTCTTTATTTAATGGCTCATAGTTTTTAAAAACATCATCTACTAAATCAGTAAAATTTAGTGTGTTCTTATTTCTA
>ENA-ORXM01004311-ORXM01004311.1-marine-metagenome-genome-assembly--contig:-NODE-4311-length-12676-cov-3.601000_pt1 | contig 12676 bp, 8 predicted proteins | sample MGYA00237867_ERZ511480 | MGnify/ENA primary metagenome ERZ511480 (study PRJEB26309, sample SAMN06266103) | marine metagenome | isolation source: Algal blade | place: United Kingdom:Sidmouth, United... | reverse complement strand
AGTGAATAGCGTTATATATTAATTAAACACTGTTTAAACATTAATTGAAAGCGACAAAAGCAACCATTAAACCATTGTTATTTAATAAAAAACTCTGAAGGCTTCCTTATTTTTGTAGGCTTCAAAAATGGGTAAGTCTTCAATTGGTATTGTATAAATTACGTGATACCATCATATGTACGGATTTCCATGCCTATTTTTTTGTACAAAGGGCTCCATTCGGAAATGGCCTTATAATAATCTTCTACATCTTTTTTTATGATTCGACCGTTATCTCCAGAACCGTTTACCTCTGCCAAGCTGATGCCCTTATCTTTAGCTATTTTCTTGGCCAACGGAGATGCGAAAATTCGCTGCCCGTCATTTACGGCTTTGGTTTCGGTGACAGCGGCTGGCGCGGATGTCTCATTCTTTTCTGTCGGTTTCTCGTCGACGGGGGCAGCACTACCCTTCTTAGCGGATGGTCCGGCCTTCAAAACAGCATCGACATCAGTACCTTCAGGACCTATAACTGCCAATACTTCATCTACTGGAGAAGATTCCCCTTCTTGAATTCCGATGTATAAAAGTGTACCTGAATAGAAAGACTCGAACTCCATCGTCGCTTTGTCTGTTTCTATTTCAGCCAAAATATCACCTTCTTCAACCGTATCGCCTACTTTTTTCAACCAGGCTGCAACAGTACCTTCTTCCATGGTATCACTCAAACGAGGCATTTTAATAACTTCAACACCATCAGGAATTTCAATTGCTTCAGAACTTGCCGCAGAGGCATCTTCTGATACAGCCTCTGTTTTGGTCGATTCTTCTTTGTCCTCGGCAGTAGCCGCACTTCCGTTTAGCAATGCTGAAATATCTTCACCCTCTTCACCAATAATCGCTAACAAAACGTCTACTGGAGCTGTGTCTCCCTCAGCTACACCTATGTGAAGTAAAGTTCCTTCATTGAAAGACTCAAATTCCATGGTTGCTTTATCCGTTTCAATTTCAGCTAAAATATCGCCTTCTTCGATTTTGTCCCCTACTTTTTTCAACCAAGCGGCAACAGTACCTTCTTCCATGGTGTCACTTAAACGGGGCATATTTACTACTATCGCCATCTACTTAATTATTTATGTTCTACAAATGGAAAATCTTCTTGCTCATAAACCATATCATACAACTGTTTCACAGGAGGATAATCTGATTCTTCAGCAAATTTCTCACATTCCGCAACTCTACTTTTAACTCCTTTCTCAATCGACTTGATTTCATCATCAGTCGCATATTTATTCTCTTTAATGATATCTAATACTTGAGTAATCGGGTCAATTTTTTTGTATTCCTCAACTTCTGCCTTTGTTCTATAATGCTGGGCATCAGACATTGAATGCCCTCTATATCGGTAGGTTTTCATTTCTAAGAATGTTGGTCCACCACCACTACGAGCACGCTCAATAGCTTTGCTCATTTCCTCAGCGACTGTTACAGGGTTCATACCATCTACAGGACCACAAGGCATTTCATACCCTAAACCTAACTTCCATATATCCGTTGAATATGAAGTCCGTGCTACTGAAGTACCCATTGCGTAGCCGTTATTTTCACAAATAAAAACCACCGGTAATTGCCAAAGCATTGCCAAGTTTAATGCTTCATGAAAAGCTCCTTGTCGAACGGCCCCATCACCCATATAACAAAGAGTTACATTATCTCTACCTGCATATTTATCTCCAAAAGCCATTCCAGCACCTAGTGGTATTTGCCCACCAACAATACCATGTCCACCATGAAATCGATGTTCTTTCGAAAAGATGTGCATAGAACCTCCCATACCTTTAGAAGTTCCAGTAACCTTGCCATATAATTCAGCCATTACTCTTTTTGGATCTACGCCCATACCAATGGGCTGTACATGGTTTCTATATGCGGTTATCATACGGTCTTTGGTTAAATCCATTGCATGCAGGGCTCCAGCTAAAACAGCTTCTTGCCCGTTATATAAATGTAAAAAACCTCTAACTTTTTGTTGAATATAGACCGCAGCAAGTTTGTCCTCGAATTTCCTCCAGAACAGCATATCTTCATACCATTTTAAATAAACCTCTTTGGTGATTTTCTCCATGTATCCAATTTTTGATGAATTCCCTAAAAACGGAAAACAAAAATACATATTAAATCAGTAGTGAAAAAAAATTGAAGAAAAAGCTTTGATGAAATTGACTACTATAACAAAGCTATATTAAAATGTATTTTTAATAGCCTGCCATTACAAGTATGAGCTATCAAAGGCTAGAGGGAGAATATCAGCAATGGAATTACATTTTAAAACTTCACCAGTCTCAGCCATCATAATTACTGAAATAGGTTTTTTTTGTTTCATTTCATACTCTGATATTGATTGTCTGCAATTACCGCAAGGCGCAGCTGGCTTATCAATTATGTGATTTATTGAAGTTGCTGAAATAGCAATTGATGTAATACCTACATGGGGGAAATTTGCTCCCGCATAAAATAGTGCCACACGTTCAGCACAAAGCCCTGAAGGATAAGAAGCGTTTTCTTGATTGTTTCCAGTTACTATTTCTCCGTTTTCTAAAAGAACCGCTGCGCCAACTTGAAAATTTGAATACGGTGCGTACGCTTTTTTACGTGCTGATACTGCTGCAATCATTAAATTTTTATCCGTTGCTAAAAGTTCTTCGAGGGAATCAAAGACCGCAAGTTCAAAGCTTATGTTTTGTTTTCTCATCTATTGGTTTAGCTAACTTGATCTTAAAAATAACAAAACCCACGCTTAGGTGGGTTTTGTTATTTAAAAATGTCTTTTTTAATCATTAAAATACTCGTCACCTAAACTAAAAGTAAGTGAAAAGCGTAATGTATTCTCTAAAGGGTTTCGAACTTGTGATGTGGAAAATAAATAAGACAAATCAATTTGAGCAGCCTTAAATTTGAAACCAGCACCCAAAGTGAAGAATTTTCGAGAACCTTTTTCTTCGCTTTCATTGAAATAGCCCGTACGAATCATGAAAGAATCTTGATATGTATATTCAGCACCCAAGGCCCAAGTAAATTCCTTAAGCTCTTCTCCAAACCCATCAGGTGCATCACCAAAAGATTTAAAAATTCCATTAAAGAACCCTATCGACTGGTACTCATCATTATCCAAGGCATCTATAGAACCATCACCATTAAAATCTTGCGGTGTTGGCACTAGTAATTTGTTAAATTCTGAGGTAATACCTATAACATTATCTTGATCTAATATAAAATCAAAGCCCACACCTGCTTTCAGGTTAGTTGGTAAAAAATTTTCTTGACCACCAGCATCATACTGAATCTTTCCGCCTAGGTTTGAGAAATTGAAACCAGCTCTCCAACGTCCATCAAAACTATTGTATGCTTTCTCTCTTGAGCGATAGTATCCTGAAACGTCAACCGCAAACGAACTAGCTGCCTGCGAGTCTACATCTCCATTTTGTGGTAATCTGAGATTTGACCGAATATAACGACCACCAACCGACATAGAAAAAGTTGGACTTAATTTTCGAGTATAAGAACCATCGAAGGCCAATTCATTGGGCTTAGCTACCGTGCCTGGATCATTTGCAAACTGTCTCAATTCAATCTCACCTAAGGTAAAATAGCGAAGACTTAAGGCAAAAGCGCTTTGATCGTCAATTTTGTTATAAAAACTTGCATTTAAAAGGGAGATATCAGTAATGATACTTTCTAAATAAGGAGTATAACTCACTCCGATTCCCATTTTGCGTTCGGCAAAGGCAAATTTTGCTGGATTCCATTGTTGTGAAAACGCATCCGTGGAAGTTGCGACTCCCATATCACCCATACCAGCAGATCTGGCATCGGCGGCAATGGTTAAAAAAGGAACAGCAGTTGTAATAACCCGCCCATTATCTTGGGCTGATAATTTGCATACTAAGGCAAGTAAAACTACTAATGATAATTTTTTCATTTCTTCTAGCTAAGTTTAATTGGCAAAGGTTTAATAATACCTTCGAATAGAAAATAATATTGGTTGTATGACACGTAAACGGCGATTTTAAAGATATCTTATATGAAATAGGCATTATTTTTTGATAATTTAGAATAGGTTTTATCAGCAAAACCCAGATGAGACGACATCTTAATTATGTTAGCTTTAACTTTGTACTATACCAATAACTATATTTTCACTCAAAAAGAAACTGTACCCACCATACTATAAAGCTTAATATTCCGTTATGTGTTTTATATGAAGTTACTTTGATTTTAAGGCGCTTGATTTCATATCAAAAATATTTTTCAAAGAATGAAATATAATATGCAAATCATCGTTTTATATGCCGAAAGTGATGCTTAATTAATCAAAATCCAAATTACAAATTGCCTTAAAAAGCAATTAACTTATTTGAATCTCAAGTCCTAATTATGAAAAAACAGTTTATCAAAGTTGTACTTTCTTGTGCAGTAATAGCGGGAGGTTTTACGGTTACCAGCTGTAAAAAGTCCGGTTCTTCTAAAAATGTTTCAAGAGCTACAGGTTGGAAAATAAATGCTAAAGAAGGCGGCTTCCAATATAATACAGATTTTAAGGAGCAAGAGACTTCTCCTGGTTTAGTATTTGTTGAGGGTGGAACTTTTACAAAAGGTAAAGTACAAGATGATGTGATGCATGATTGGAATAATACGCCAACTGCACAACACGTTCAGTCATTTTATATGGACGAAACAGAAGTAACTAATGTTATGTATTTAGAATACTTAGATTACTTAAAAAGTGTTTATCCACCGGAGAATCCAAAATATACAAATATTTATACGGGTGCTTTGCCCGATACTTTGGTTTGGAGAAACCGTTTAGGTTTTAACGAAACGATGACCAACAATTATTTGCGTCATCCTGCTTATGCCGAATACCCAGTAGTAGGTGTAAACTGGATTCAAGCTACGCAATTTGCTGAGTGGAGAACAGATCGTGTTAACGAAGTATTATTAGAAAGAGAAGGTTACTTATCTGAAGATGCAAAATACCAAGCCGCTTCTGGTGAGGTTGAAGGCACTTTTAGTACCGAAGCTTATTTGAACAGACCAGAGTCAGTATACAATGGTCAGATAGATTCTTTGCAAGGAAAAATGAAAAAAGATAGCACCAACACCTATGCCAAGCGCAGTAGTGGGGTTATCTCTCCAGAATATAGGCTTCCAACAGAGACAGAATGGGAGTATGCTGCTCAAGCAAATCAAGGTACTCGTGAGTATAATAACTACAGAGGTAGAAAAAAATACCCATGGGAAGGTGATTATACAAGAAGCGGACAGCGTGTAGGTAGAGGCGATCAATTAGCTAACTTTAAGCAGGGTAAAGGTGACTACGGCGGAATCGCAGGATGGTCTGATGATGGTGCCGATATTACTGCTCAAGTGATGTCTTACAAGCCCAACGATCTTGGATTGTATGATATGGCAGGTAATGTTGCCGAATGGGTTGCAGATGTCTACCGACCTATTGTTGATGATGAAGTAAGTGACTTTAACTATTACAGAGGAAATATTTATATGAAATCTGCAATTGGTGAAGATGGAAAAGTTAACATTTTAAGAGATTCAGTTGTTTATGATACATTACCAAATGGTAAAGTAGTTGCAGTAAATCTTCCAGGAGAAATAAAAATGGTTCCTGTTGATGAACAAGAAACTTATTTGAGAACTAACTTTGACTCATCTGATAATAGAGCATACCGCGACGGAGATCCAGGTTCTTCAAGGTTCTTCAATCGATTTAGCGACGAAGAAGATGAAGAAGATCAAAGAAAAATGTATGACGCACCAAAACATAAAGTTGAAAGAGATTCTGCTGGTAATCTGACTAGAACTTATGATCACTCAAATAATCGTACTTCTTTAATAAACGATGAAGTAAGAGTTTTTAAAGGTGGTTCATGGAGAGATAGAGCGTATTGGTTAGACCCTGCTCAACGTAGATATTTACCACAATATATGGCTACCGATTATATTGGTTTTAGATGTGCAATGTCAAGAGTTGGTTCAAAATCAAAAACAAAAAATAAAACCCCTAGGGGTAAGAAAGCAAAATAATAAATTGCTATAGAAAGATAGAAAGCCTTGACCGTATAGTCAGGGCTTTTTTTTATTTTTGTTTTATGAGCATACTTGAACTTCACCAACTCTTTTTGTCATTTCCAAAGATTTCTACAGATACTCGAAAAATTACTGCAAACTGTATTTTTTTTGCCCTAAAAGGAGTTAATTTTAACGGTAATGAGTACGCTGCTACAGCACTAAAAAAAGGAGCTAAATATGTAGTAGTTGACCATGAAAAGTATGTGGAATCAGATAGCTATATTCTAGTAAAAGATGTATTAAAAACACTTCAAGAACTTGCCACTCAACATCGTAAACATAGCAATGCAAAAGTGATAGCACTTACCGGAAGTAATGGCAAAACCACCACCAAAGAACTCATTAACGCTGTACTTTCAAAAAAATATAAAACTATTGCAACGCAAGGTAATCTTAACAATCACATTGGCGTTCCGTTAACACTTCTTTCCATTCAACCAGACACCGAAATTGCAGTAGTAGAAATGGGTGCCAACCATCGAAAAGAAATTGAGTTTTTATGCAAAATAGCGCAGCCTGATTACGGCTATGTAACCAATTTTGGAAAAGCTCATTTAGAAGGTTTCGGAGGTGAAGAAGGTGTCATAAAGGGGAAAAGTGAGTTATACACCTATCTTCTTGCCCATAAAAAAGCTGCTTTTCTGAATGCTGATGATCCTATTCAATTAGAAAAATTGGGAGGCTACATAAATAAATTTGGTTTCAGTACCGAAAAACATCAGTTCTATAAAATTGAATTTTTAGGTGCAAAACCGTTTGTAGAATTAAAGGTTGAAGATGTACCTATTAAATCACAACTAATCGGAAGCTATAATTTCACTAACTGTGCTGTAGCTGTATTGATGGGAAAATATTTAAATGTTGCTTTACAAGATATCAAAAGTGCTATTGAAACCTATATTCCTGAAAACAATAGGTCACAGATTTTACAAAAAAATGGTCACCAAGTCATATTAGATGCTTATAATGCCAACCCCACTAGTATGAAAGCGGCCTTGGAAAACTTCAAAGACTTAGATGGAGAAAACAAAATAGTATTTCTTGGTGATATGTTCGAATTGGGAGTTACCGCTGCAAAAGAACACGAAAATATTGGGGATCTAGCAAAACAATTTGATTTTGCTGATGCCTATTTAATTGGGCAAAACTTCAACAAGATTAAAACCTCACTAAAAACATTTGATTCGTTTGAAAACTTTGCCGATTACTTAAAAAATAATCCTATAAAAACGAATGGAAATATTCTTATTAAAGGCTCTCGAGGAATGGCCTTAGAAAGAGTACTAGACATTTTATAACCTTGATAATTCTAAAGTGGGATATACTGGATTCGAACCGGTGACCTCTGCCCTGTCAAGGCAGCGCTCTAAACCAACTGAGCTAATATCCCATTTGGGACGAAGGTAAAACTAATTTCGAGTTTTGAAAACTAAATCTACTTACTAATCTCGAACCCTTCAAAAAAGCACCCAATTAGTACAAATTGATTGCGAATTATTCCTATTGAAGGTAATAATACATCTCTCCTTTCCATCTAAATTTAATAGAAAACTTGTATTTTTAAGATTACTGCAACGTAAAAGTTATGAAAAATAAGAATAGAGGCTACAAAACAATTTTGATCATCTTGGTCTTTTGCGCATTGTCATGTAATTCAAAAATGCCTGCGGAAATTGAAGTTGCTCTAATAGACCTTCCAGAAAAGATAGATTTTAATTTCCACGTAAAACCCATTCTCTCTGACAGATGTTATGCCTGTCATGGTCCTGATCAAAATACACGACAAGCAGGCCTTCGCCTAGATATTGAGGAAGAGGCATTTAAAAAATTGATGAGCGGCGAAAGAGCATTTGTTGAAGGTAAGCCAAGTAGAAGCGAAAGTGTACGACGAATTCTTAGCGATGACCCAGAGCTTTTAATGCCTCCGCCAGAATCAAATTTGACACTAACAGCGCATGAAAAAGCACTAATTATTAAATGGATAGACCAAGGTGCCGAATGGAAAGAACATTGGGCCTTTACTAAACCTGAAAAACCTGAAGTACTATTTACTGAAGTAGAGTCAGAAAAGATAAATAATGAAATTGATTATTTCGTTCAACGGCAACTAAAACAAAACGGATTTGAACCTTCCCCCAAAGTAAATAAAGAGCGACTTCTACGAAGAGTTAGTATGGATTTGACCGGATTACCACCCTCCATTGATGAAATAGATTCTTTTTTAGCAGATGACAGTTCAGATGCTTATGAGAAGGTCGTAGATCATTTATTACAAACTGAAGCCAATGCAGAAAGGTTAGCATTAGATTGGTTAGATATTGCTCGATATGCAGACTCTCATGGTTTGCACGCTGATGGATGGAGACTCATGTGGCCTTGGCGTGATTGGGTAATCAATTCGTTCAAAGAAAATTTGCCCTACAATGAATTTGTAACGTGGCAACTCGCTGGTGATTTAATGCCCAATGCCACCAAAGAACATAAACTTGCAACGGCTTTCAATCGAAATCACCCAATGACAGCCGAAGGAGGGGCCATTGAGGAGGAATTTAGATTGAACTATGTTTGGGATAGAGCAGAGACTGTAGGTACCGCTTTAATGGGACTCACCGTAGCATGTGCCCGATGTCATGATCATAAGTTTGACCCAATTTCTCAGAAAGACTATTTTCAGCTAACCGCGTTTTTTAATAATGTGAAAGAACTCGGTATGACGGGTGATGATGGCAACTATGGGCCTATGTTAAGTTTACCTGATACTAGAACCGAGAAAAAGCTTCAAACGTTAAAGACATCAATACAAGAAAAAGAAAGGCAATTACAGTTAACTAAAAAAGAACTTGCCGATTTAGACACCTATATAAAACGTTTGCCGCAAAATAGCGAAGAGGATGGTTTGATTGATCACTACCCCTTGGATAGATTAACTAAAAAAGGAGACACTTACTGGGTAGATGATAACAAAAATGCAACGGCCTCAAAAGCACCCGAAATTATTGAAGGTGTAAAAAGGAACGCTATGACATTTACGGGTGAATATGATGAAATTTATCTTAGAAATGTACCCAACTTTGAATGGACAGATACCTTCTCAGGGGCGTTATGGCTTAAAACCACCAAACGTGAAAAACTCAAAACACAACAACTTTTAGGAACCTCAGGGGAGAAAAACAACTTCTGGAGAGGTTGGGATTTTTACCTTGATAGCCTAAACCACCTCAACGCGCGTTTGATACATTCTTTGCCTCACAACTACATTCACGTACGTTCTAAAGACTCTATAAAAACCAATGAGTGGAAGCATGTTGCCTTTTCGTATGATGGTTCAGGTAAGGCGAAAGGGATATCATTATTCATTGATGGAAATGATGCAAATAGTAAAATTCAATTCGACCATCTATATAAATCAATTAAAACCGTTCGTTCTGCGGTTCACACACTCTATAATCAACCTGTGAAAGTTTCAAAAAGTTATCGTGGTTTTACAGGAGAGTATGGAATTTTCAAAGGGGCACTTGACGATATTCGTTTGTATCAAAAAACACTTACAGCTGCAGAAATAAAACTTCTTGCGCATACAAATAGTGATGAAGAACCACCAACAAATGAGGTGGCCAAATCGTATTGGGTGAATCGTTCACCCGAAGTTATTAAAACTGAAAAAGAGCTTAAAAAATTACGCGACGAATGGCTTAATCTAATGCAACCCGTAATGGAGGTTATGGTAATGGAAGAAATGCCAAAAAAAAGACAGGCATATGCATATAGTCGCGGAGACTACACGCAGCCCATTTATAAAGTAATGGCTAACACGCCAGAGGTACTTCCTGAGTTTTCTGATGAATACCCTAAAAACCGTTTGGGGCTATCAAAATGGCTTTTTTCTAAAGACAATCCCTTAACAGCTAGGGTTACCGTTAATCGATACTGGCAAATGTTATTTGGTACTGGTTTAGTGAGCACCCCACAAGATTTTGGAATACAAGGTGAATTACCAACACATCCAGAATTAATTGATTGGCTGGCCGTTTCTTTTGTAGAAAGCGGGTGGGATGTTAAAGCACTTTTAAAAAAAATGGTGATGTCGCACACCTACCAACAATCTTCTGAAGCTTCTAAAGAGATGCGTGAGAAAGATCCAAATAACGTATTCTTAGCACGAAGTGGCAGCTATAGATTACCGGCAGAAATGATTCGAGATAACGCTTTAGCCGCAAGTGGTTTGTTGGTTCAAAAAGTTGGAGGTGCAAGTGTTAGACCCTATCAACCAGGGAAACTATGGCAAGAAAAAAATACATTTTCTCATAAACTTTTAGAATATAAAGAGTCAGCAGGAGACAGTATTTACCGTAGGGGATTATATACTTTTATCCGACGAAATTCTCCTCATCCTGCTATGACTGCTTTTGACGCGCCCAATCGCGAAGTTTGTATCGTTCAACGAGAGAATACTAACACACCTTTGCAGGCTTTAGTTCTTTTGAATGATGCTGAATTTGTAGAGGCCTCAAAAGTGCTAGCACAACGTATGCAAAAAGAAGGTGGTAGTTCTTTGGATGAACAAATTGCATATGGTTTTCGCTTGGCCATAAGTAGAACACCCAAGGCCGAGGAAAAAGAAATTTTAAGAAAATTATTTCAACAACAAGCTAAAAGGTTTGAACAAAAACCACAAGAAGTTTCTGAGCTATTATCCGTAGGAAAAAAAGAATTAGAAACTGCTCTAAACACCCCTAAAACCGCTGCTTTAACAATCGTAGCCAACACCATGTTGAATCATGACGAGGCCTATATTAAACGCTAATAAATGTGTATACACAACGAAAATAAAAATTATACCAGAAGAGATTTCTTGACAAAAACAACCTTGGGAATGGGAGCTCTTTCAATGGCTTCGATGATTGACCCTATGGGCTTGTTTGCAAAAACAAGTCCTGCAATAGTCAATCCGAATGCGGGAGGAGGAGGCATACTTGGGCAGCCACATTTTCCTGCCAAAGTAAAGCGAGTCATTTATCTTTTTCAAAGTGGCGCTCCATCACAATTAGACCTTTTCGATTACAAGCCTTTGCTAAATAAAATGAATGGTGAAGACCTTCCTAAAAGTGTTCAGGGCGAACAACGCTTGACGGGTATGTCATCGGGGCAGGCAACATTACCCATAGCAGGAACCGTTTTTGATTTTAAACAACATGGAGATAGCGGAGCTTGGATGAGTGATTTAATGCCACACACAGCAAAAATTGTAGATGAGCTATGTTTCATCAAATCGATGTATACAGAAGCGATTAACCATGACCCTGCTGTTACTTTTTTTCAAACTGGATCTCAATTACCAGGTAGACCATCAATAGGTTCATGGGTAAGTTATGGCTTAGGTACTGACAATAAAAATCTGCCCGAATTTGTGGTTTTAATTACAAAAGATAAATTTGGTCAGCCGCTGTATTCCCGCTCATGGGGTAATGGATTTTTACCCTCACAACATCAAGGCGTACAATTTCGGTCAGGCAAAGACCCAGTTTTATATTTGACGAATCCACCAGGTATTACTGCGAAAAGTCGAAGAGAACAATTAGACCATTTGCAAAAATTGGAAAAAATAAACCACGAAGATATTGGCGATCCAGAAATCTTAGCGCGAATGGCTCAATACGAAATGGCTTTTCGAATGCAAACTTCAGTACCAGAAATTATGGATACTTCAGATGAATCAGATGCCACTTATGAAATGTATGGTGAAGACAGTAAGAAGCCAGGCACCTATGCTGCCAATTGCATTTTAGCCCGTCGATTGGCCGAACGCGACGTGAAATTCATTCAGCTTTACCATCAGGGTTGGGACCAACATGGCAACTTACCCAACGCCATAAAAGTACAAGCCAAAGAGACTGATCAAGCTACCGCAGCACTTATTACTGATCTAAAACAACGGGGCATGTTAGAAGACACCTTGGTTATTTGGGGCGGCGAATTCGGTCGTACGAACTACTCACAAGGCCAGTTGACCGCTACCAATTTTGGAAGAGACCATCACCCCAAGTGTTTTACCATTTTTATGGCTGGCGCCGGAATCAAAAAAGGATTTACCCTTGGTGCAACTGATGATTTTGGATACAATGTAACCCAAAGCCCCGTTCATGTCCATGATTTTCAAGCTACTTTAATGCATCTTTTAGGCGTAGACCATGAACGACTGACATTTAAATCACAAGGCAGAAGATATCGACTTACCGATGTGCATGGCGAAGTAATAAAAGAGATTTTAACTTAGCTCGCTACTGTTTTATAAAGAACCTTTCTACCGATTTTTGGTTGGCTATAAAATGAATTATATAAAAACCTGTCGGCAAAATTGATATATCAATATCAAGATTTGACGGGGTTAAAAACAATTTACCTGTAACATCTGAAACAATAATATTTGTAGCTTCTGCTTCTGATTCGACATGAATAATTTCGGTTGCCGGATTTGGATAAATAATAATCTTACCACTTTCCACTTCTTCCTCAGGTTCTGTTCCTGACTCAGGATCTGGTTCTGCCTCAG
>ENA-ORXM01004310-ORXM01004310.1-marine-metagenome-genome-assembly--contig:-NODE-4310-length-12682-cov-3.873622_pt1 | contig 12682 bp, 15 predicted proteins | sample MGYA00237867_ERZ511480 | MGnify/ENA primary metagenome ERZ511480 (study PRJEB26309, sample SAMN06266103) | marine metagenome | isolation source: Algal blade | place: United Kingdom:Sidmouth, United... | reverse complement strand
AAGTTACGGATGATATTTTTGTTTTTTCACTTAAAACAAAAAAACAGAAAGAATTAACTATGAAACTTTTTGATGAAGAAGGGTACGAATTGGTTGGACATCGCACTTTTAATGCAGAAAAGGGCAGTACTTATCGAGCACTCAATGTAGAAACGCTCAATGATGGCACGTATACGTTTGAATTAACAGATAAAATGGGTCGTTCTTCAAAAAAGAAAATTAGTGTCAAGAGAAAATAAAGAACTGGTTTTGTCCAATTTTACTTTCGTCTTTTCTGTTTGTAAAATGCTTTATCAGCAATATAAATTGTTTTTCTAACTTCGCAATAAATTGTTGTTTGATCCTTATTGGTTAAATAAGTTGTTTTTACAATTTCAACCTCTTGTTCTTCATCAACTTTATTCTTTATTTGTTCAACTTCGTTTAAGTTATAATTAAAGGAAGCATATACGTCATCTTTAGCTGGTATTTTAAAGAAAATTTCAGCTGATTTATCCCAAACAACATAGTTTTGATTTAATATATTTATTAATTGAACCATCGGAATGGGATCAACAGCTGAAAACAAACTTCCTCCAAAAATAGAATTTACATAATTTTTATTCTTATAGCTAATAGGCAATTTAATCTTAACATTAAGTAAATCATCAGATACTTCTATTATCTTAGCCGTACTTCTTCGATACATTGGAGACCAATTGAAACCATATTTAAATAAGGTAGATTTCTCAATATATTTTGACCCAACTCTTGCGATCATTTGATATATAGCCATGTCATTAAATTTTAATACTCCGTTGATTTTTTAGTTTTTACTTCGTGAGCCATCGGGTTCTATGAAAAACATGAAAAAATATCATCCCCAATAAGCAAGTTGGGAGTCTTAGACAAGTTGTAGATTTACAACAAGTTACATTAGCTGCGCTGCTACTTCGTGATGGGAGTCTTAGACTTGCATTAGTTTGATTATCAGCTTTTTAGTGCTTTGGTTAATAAAAATTCATTATACTGATAATCAACTGCGCAGCACTCATGCAATAAACTAATACGATTTTTCAACGGAGTCATGTGAATTGTTAATTTATCAATTATACTTTGACAAATGTGCATCCATTGCCTTCCAAACTTCTTTAGGTTTATCTTGAACCAACCAGTGGCTAGCATCTAGTTCAACTAACTCATAAGCCCCTTTCATATATTGTTGTGTATCTTCAATCGCTTTGCGTCCAAGAGCAGTATCCTTATTTCCCCAAATCAACGTTGTTGGCGTCTTTACTTCCTTTATATTTAGCTTCTCTGAGATTTGAATCATTCGTTTCCAATTCTTCCGATAATAATGCAGACAAGTTGTTAATGCTCTTTTTTCACTAAATAAAGTTTGATAAACAACTACTTGTTCAGGAGTAGAAAGGTACCAGCAAGCCTCTTTTAAACGTTTGAAATCTTTTGCTTTTAAAACAGCTTCTGGCAAAAAACTCAACTGGAATACTCTAGCATAACTACTCATCTTTTTTTGCGTGGTATCATATTTAACGGCATTTCCTAATGCCGTAAGATGTGGAACGGATAAAGCGACCCAAGATTTGATTCGTTGAGGATACAAACCAACGATAGACCAACCAATAGCAGATCCCCAATCATGTCCCATCAAATGAAAAACATCCAATTCTTTAGCATCTGCAATCGCTATAATATCCTTTGCTATTTCTTGAATAGCATAATTTTTCATCCCTTTAGGTCTAGCATTAGAACTATATCCTCGCATATCTGGCGCAATACAATAATAGCCTTGTTCGTGTAAATGCTGCATGGTATGCTCCCACATATGTGAAGTTTCAGGGAAGCCATGTAATAAGATAATACCAGGTCCATCAGATGGACTGCCAATTGTTCGACAAGTAAATTCAAAGCCATTGGCTTTTACTTGTTCTACCTTAATGTTTGTTGCCATAATTTGAAAAGAAAAACTTAGAAATATAAATACACTTAGTATTTTCATAAAGCGATTGTTGTTTTAATTAAGTTGATTGGTTGCAATTTCTTTCAATTCATCTGACCATAGAATGGAGTAATGTCCCAAATTATTTAGCTCAATCAATTGAGACTGACTTATTTCTTTATGTGCAATTCTTGCAGATTCAATTGGAATTACTTTATCTGTTTTAGAATGAATAATCAAAGCATTTTCTACGTGCTTAACCTTAGGACCATAGTTTTTCATATTTAAAGTATCTATAGAAAGCCCCATGTCCGCCTCAACCATTTCGATGACTTTATTAATCGTTTTTGTACCAACACCTAGTGTTTCCGAAACTTGTTCTATTCGATCTCTAAAATCGTGTGGTGTTGTAACAGCCAACCATTGATGAATTGGAATTTCAAGGTTATTACTCATAGCAACCATAGAAGTCACACTGCCAAAAGAATGACTAATAATTGTTGTTGGCTTATATTTATTCAGCAGAATAGTTGCTAATTCTGAAAATTCAAACATGTTGGTATTTCCCTTAGAGCTTCTCCCGTGAGCAGGGCCATCAAAAGCAACTACGTAATAATTTTTGGCTAGTAAAATATCTACCATCGCTCCTAAATTACCAGCTTGCCCTTCCCATCCGTGTATCAACAAGGCTACTTTATTCTCTGGGTTTCCCCACCGGTAGGTTTGAATATCAAATTTTTTAAATTTGATTTGCTCTTGTTCCGCCTGTTCCAAAATTTCATCCTCAAAAGCACGTAATTTTTTCACTCTAGGGTTAGACATAAACTGATATACCTGCTTAGCTAAAACACTAGGAAATAAAGTGTTCATCGCTTTAAAATATATTTTTGATAAGGTCATATTAATTATTTTTGAAAAAGGGATTCTGAATCTATGCTAATACTACTTCTTTGGGGAGAGCATTCATTCTCCAATATTGATTACGAGCGTCAAAGTTTGATTCTTCTATAGGCAGAGCTATTTGACTAAATAAATTCATTAATTCATCAGAATGTACACTTACCTTTTGGCTTTTTAGGTTGACGTGTACAAGGCGTACCCACAAAAAAGCTTTTAATTGTGTTTTATCTTTGTTCCACATACGTATTTCTACGTCAAGGTGTTTTCCAGAAAAACTTGCCAATTGAGAATCCATATACAAATCCTCCATAGTAACCGCTGAATTGATATAAGAAATTTGATTGGTAGCTACAACCCAACCAACACCTTTATTTTTAGCCAAATCAAACAAATCCAAGTCATAATATTCTTGAATTTGATCTTCTCTGGCATTCATCATATAATCAATATATTTTCCATTATTAAGGTGATTAAAAGGGTCTGAATCTTGAAACCTTACCTTTGTTCTACTACTAATTACTTTTTCTAATTTTTTCATAACTGATCTTTATTTAAGAGCTTGCTTGCACTAAAAGTAAAATAACTCTTATGATATTATTTTTTATATTGTGTCTACAAATACATCAAGAGTCGCTCTAATTTAGCCAACTAATAATTTCATTTGCTACTAATTTATTATCTACATCTAGCATTAAATTATGCGCTGTATTTGGCATAATTTTAAGTTCTGCCTTGTATTTAGCAGCTGTTTTTTGGTTTTCTTTTACCGTAATAATGTGATCATTTTCAGCCCCAAGTACTAGCATTGGTATTTTATCATGATAATTTACTTTCACGTTAGGTACAATCATTTCTAAAAATACTCGAAATGATTCTCCACCAACTCTTGTGGTACAGTCCTTCAATTCTTCCTCTGAAATGTTATTGGAGAACAATGCCCACTTTGCTTTTGAGGGACTATTTACCAAGCCATATAGATTCAACCGCAATACATTTACAAGTGCATAATAACGAGTAAGATTTACATTTAGAATAGTTCTTAGAGCGCCTTGAGGAGGTATAGATGCCATTAAAACAACCTTTTTACAAGATCTCTTTTCTAAGTATTTTTGAACAACCAATCCTCCCATACAATGAGCAATGATAATTGGTTCTTGCTCTAGATTGTCAACAACATCTATCAAGTCTTTTAAATAATCTTTCATGGAGATACGATTAAGCCCCTTTTGGGAAGGAGAGTTTCCGTGTCCTCTAAAACTTAAAGCATAAGATTCATATCCTGCTTGAGAGAAATATTCCATAAAATACTTTTCCCAAGCCCAAGCTCCATGCCATGCCCCATGTACAAAAAGTATAATATCTTCTTTCTTTTCTCCTTCTGCTGTTTTTTTAATTAATTCTATATTCATCCTTTTTGCTTAAAATATACCGATTGGTATATTATTAGGTAAAAAAATACGTCCTCTCTTAATCTATTTTTAATTCCGAAACAATCATTGCATCAATAAGATTCATCATATCTGTAACATAGCTTCTATCGTCCAAGGTCAAAGTCATAAAAACGCCTCCTTGAATCATAGCAAACAATCGCTTACTATATTTCTCAGCATCTATTCCCTGCTTCATTTCGCCACATTGAATTCCATACACAATAATATCTGCCATACTTTTTTCTAACTTTCGTATAACATGATTTACTCTTGCCAATAATCGTTCATTTTGATTATTAGCATCTACTCCAATATTTAAAATTGGACAGCCTCCATTAGAATCTGTAAAATCTAAATAATTTCTATAAAAATCAGTAATTGCAAACAACTGATTCAGTGGGGATTTTTCTGCTTTTATCCTTGCTGCCACTTGCCCCATAATTATCCGAACATTATAATTAAATGCCTCTATAGCTAATTCTTCCTTGTCTTTGAAGTTGCCATAAATAGCTCCCTTAGTCAATCCCACTGCATCTGTAATTGCCTTCATACTCGTTCCCATATAGCCATGTTTATTAAAAATAGGAGCTACTTTTTTGAGAATATACAAGCTTGTTTCAACAGATTTTCTAGCCATTTTTTTAGTTTCTAAACTATAATGTAATACAAAGATACAAAATTATACCGATTGGTATAATTATTTTCAATAAAAATACCAATTGGTATTTTTTTATAAAATTTAAACAAAAGTAAGACCCAATTAAGTTTTAAAACTTGATCCAAATTTGTTCTCCTCCTGGCGCATCTGGATATTCTGCATTTATTATGTAAAGCTTCGTTTCAGATTCCATTAAAATAAATGCTTTCCAAAAATTACCATCAGCACTCAAATCTAGAAATTGAAAATCTACAAACTCTGCCATAGGAGTAATAGCTCGCCACTTTTGCTGCTGTAGGGCAAAATTACTATTCGTTGGTACAAAAGAGATAATAGCACTATCTCCAGTTCCAACATAAACGGTCATACTATCTGAGCGAGCATCTGAGCTATTGACTCTCAACCAATTCCCTTCTAAGACTGTTTTATCATAAGCAGGACTTGGTTTTTCGCAAGCCATTATAATTAAACAACACAACATTCCTATATAGTGTCTTTTTTTCATTTTGTTGTCTTTATATACAATAACCATTCACTTAGACTTTACACAACTTCACATAATAAGTCATTGCTTCTTCTAATTTAGTTTTTTTAATAAACTCCATTTGGTCGTAATCTATTCGACCTCCTGCTTCTATCCCTACCATTTTCAAGCCAGTTCCCTGCAACAAAAGCTTAAAATCTACTGGCGTATAACAACGTAAATATTGACGCATGACAGTTTCTGGATGATCTTTGCGCCACCAACTGTCTACTAATTTAGAATTTTCAGCATCAAAACCATATTGTCGAAAACAAGCTCCTAAATCCATTATTTTCCCGTTTCCAACTCCTGCCCAATACCATGTTGCACCTACTTCTATAATAACGTAACCTTCTGGTTTCAACCACATTTCAATACGCTTTAACAAACGCCTTTGATCCTCATCAGTTCCTATTCCAAAGCTATCAAAATAACAAATTAAATCAAATGATTGTTGATAATTTATGGTATAAAAATCACCCTGTTGAATATTGATTGCCACCTTCATTTGATGGCTTAGCTTTTCAGCGTGCAAAACAGATTCTTCTAACAATTCTACCATACTTACCTCATGCCCTAATTCTGCCAGAGCAATTGCTGTTTGTCCTCCCCCTGCTCCTAATTCCAGAATTTGTTTAGTGCCTATACTTGTCATCGTATTTATCAGTGCTGCTCGCTCCCGATGACTCTCCTCCACTTCGCCTAAGTAAACACCAAACCATTCATTCTGAGCACTATAAAAGGTTTTTACCCAATCCATTTATTTTTATTTTTCATCATCTATAATCAAATGCTCTGATAAGTCTTCCACTATCAATTGTACTTTTTGAATCTTCAAATAACAGATAAATAATATGGTCGTACAAACCAACAACAACCAATAGCCCCAATCAAAAAAACGCAATTTATCCAATCCAAATTCATTATCAGAAACAGCATATACAGGCAATGCGTATACCATGACACCAATAGCAAATAAGAAATAATTGACCAGTCGTCGTTTGATGGTATAGTATCGTTTCTGAACCGTATATCGGTAGAACGCATAGCCCATAATTGGTAACCAGAATAAAGTGCCGATCAACAAAAGTAGAACAACTTGAAAGCGCATTGGAATACTTCTACCATCCAATATATACATCTCAAAAACTTCCCAATACACCTTCCATCTAATACTTCCTTCTATAAAAGGACAAAAGAAAGTCCCCAGTCCAATGACAAAGGTAAACCAAAAGATTCTTCTTATGGGTCTAAATTCTTCTAAGTTATCCATATTTTTCACATTTCATCTTCTATTAAATGATTACTCAAATCATCTTTTTGCAGTTCAATTCGATTATCAAAAAAGAAAGCAACATACATCAAACAAAAAGAAAGCACCCAAAGTCCGTACCCTAAAAAGCCCAGTCCATACTCTCCTCTTCCTTCTAATACTAATACAACAGAAAATAAGACAGGGCACAATAAAAAGATAAATAAAACTACTTTTAAGACGATAACTGTTTTATTAGTAAACTGCTTCAATATGCCTATTAATAAGATAGGAAGGCTCAACAAAGGCGAAATAAAAGCATAAAATAAAGTCATATCAAGCCATTCTAATCCATTAATAGGGAAAGAATATAGTATCTCTATAAAAAACAACCAACCACTGATTGTAATAATAAATGGCAAAAAATAACTACTAATTTGTAGCACAACAGCTATGGTCAACAAAACCTTTGTTCGTCTTTTCATAATCCCTAGAATTCGCTTATACAAGAACAGAAAGAAAACTGTACCACAATCTTTTAAACCATTACTAACATTAGTTCGGTAAAAAATCATATCCAATACTATAAAAACCTACAAAACTCTACAACACAGCCAATTTTTAAACTAAAAATCTGATAATCAAATATATATAAGATGTTTTTTTAGGTTTCTAGCAAAAAACTAAAAAATTACCGAACTATTAACTAAAGTAAAATAGCAAAAATCCCTAACTTTGAGGCACAAACAAAACGGATAGACACGTATTTTGACCACTTGAAAAAAATATACTTATGTTATCAGGTATTAGACACGCTCACTCAGGGCTTCGATGGATTGTTCTTATTTTATTGCTTCTTGCAATCGCCAATGCCTTCAGTGGATGGCGTAATAAAAAAGCATATACAGATAAAGACAAAAAAACACATCTTTTTGCAATGATTTTTGTTCATATCCAAGTGCTTATTGGTTTTGTATCTTACTATTTAAATTTAGGTGGCAAGGTAAATTTTGGCGCCATGAAAGGAAATCCAATCATTCGTTTTTTTACTGTCGAGCACATGACAATGATGATTTTGGCAATGATTATTATCACTATTGGATTCAGCCGTTCTAAGAAAGCGAAAGAAACACCACTTCGTTTTAGGCTTATTTTTATAACCTATTTAATTGGTTTGTTGCTGATTTTAGCAGGAATTCCTTGGCCATTTAGAGAAGCATTAGGTGCTGGTTGGTTTTAAGAATAACTCTAATCTCTCAGTAGTCCACCATGAACGAAGCATAGCGACCTCATGTAAGGAAGCAGTATATTTGGATATTCAACTTGTCGAAGACTCCCAACTTGTTGTAAATCTCCAACTTGTCGAAGACTCCCAACTTGCTTGGTGATGCTTGTTTTGAACCTCCAACTTGTTGAAAATCCCCAACTTGCTTGGGTGGCTTGGAGGGATGGCTTGTTGTAAACTTCCAATGTAACTTGGAAGGTGATGCTTGTTTTGAACCTCCAACTTGCTTGGAGGGATGGCTCTTGGAGGAATGGCTTGGCGTGGTTAAAATAGCTACTTGACCTAAAACCAACAGGGCTCCAAGTAACAAAATTAAACCTATCTAATTGATTATCCATACTTGGATTTTTGAGTAAAAACCCACTCTTTTGATAATCAAATAGATGCATAATACTTTTTAGTTTTTTAAAAAGCTGCACAGACTATTAATCTCTAATACATCTCTCACCTAGTTTATCTATAAACAATAAACTAGATGGGAGTTTAATGCTATAAAAATGATCTTATCGCTATACAAACCATACTTTTTTGTCTGTATGCTAGTTTTAATAACTAGCTGTACTACTGAGCGTTCTAAAACAATGGAAGAACTTTACGATAAAGTTATTTTTACAGATGATGCGTCCAAGGACAAAATAAAAACAGGTGACCAAGTCACCATTTATTATTGCCTCAAAAACAAAGATAAAATTATTGCAAGTTCAGAAAATGCTATTGAACCTTCTATAATTACAATTCCCCCCAACAAAAGTTTAGACAAATTCCAATACCCCCTTACCTGGTTGGGCTTAGGGGACAGTTGTGTTGTAAGCATTGACGCTGCCGAAGCAAAACTAGAATTATCTGCCTACAAAGAGCATTTCAAAGCTGGAGACAAGGCAACATTTATCTATAAAGTAATGAAGATCAACTAATTTTATGCGCCCCACTTTTTTTAGCTTATTAATAATATTTTTGTTTATTTTTAGCAGCTGCCAACGTGCAGCTTGGAGAAAACAAATCAAAGGATTAAAACCTTATAAAAAAAATGAATTTTGGTATGAAAAAATTAGTACGAACTCTAATGGCGTCTTACCTAAGGTAGGTGAAGAAGTTAGAATTGATTATACCTTAAAAAAAGGGAATCAAGTTTTAGATCATTCTTACAATAATGTATACCCTGTTTTAGTACAAATACCTGAAGATCGCTATGATAACTTTTTTACCAAAGCACTCAAATTAATGGCAGAAGGGGATAGCCTTCGCTTGTTAATACCTGCCGCAGAGGTTCCTGAGTTATTAGGACAATATGTATTAGAATTTGGAGAAGAAGATTTGGTGACGTTTACTTACAAGATGCATCAAATAAAAACTCAAGCCAGCCTTCAAGCAGAAATTTTGGCAGAACAGGTCTATTTGGATTCTATCCGCTTAAAAATACCAACATTAATTACGCAGTTCCAAAATAAAACACTTCCCAATCTACAAAAAACAGCCTCTGGCTTGTCTTATCTAATTTTTGACCATGGATCAGGTTCAAAAGCTGCTATTGGAGATGCCGTTAGTGTTCATTATATCTGTTTTTCGAATACAGGAAAAATTGTAGACGATTCTTATACTAATATGGTTCCTTTATCTTTTATTATTGGCAGTCAATCTCTAATTGAAGGGTGGTCTGAAGGTACCACGCTCTTAAATCAAGGAGGTAAAGCTGTTTTGTTTATTCCCCCTAACTTAGCTTACGGTGCACAAGGCAACGGAGATGCAATTGCACCTAACTCTTGGGTCGTCTTTTTTATTGAAGTAATGGATGTTCAAAAAAAATAAAAAAATAAAAAATGAAATATTTAATTTTGTTTGCTGTAGTAATAGCATTAAGTGCTTGTAATACAGAAAGAAACAATCAACGTGAGATCATTACAGGAATGGAGGCTGCTGTTGTTAAAAATACAGAAGACAAATTTTTGCGTCCACTCATTGCCAATTACATCCAATATCACAATGAGTTTAAGGAAGATGAAATGGCGCCAATTTATCTCTATCGTTGTGCCGTTTTGTATTATCGATTGCGCAACTATGGTGAGGCGTCTAAACATCTTGAGACTATTATCAGAGAATATCCTAAAACACTAATTTTAGAAGATGCTTACCTTTTCTTGGCAATGATTCAAGCAAGTCCACAAGGAAGAAATTCTCGTGCAAAAGAGTTGTACAAAGAATACCTAGAAAAATTCCCACAAGGAAAAGGAATTGCAGAAGCCAATTATTTTTTCCGACCAGAAGAAGAAAAATTACAAGATCATATTGATAGAATTTTAAAAGAAATTAACAGTTTACCTAGAGGGGCAACCCCTAGTGAAACTACTTTGCAGACCTTGATGTTTACCTACGCAAATTTTGTCAAAAGCAATCCTGGCAGCCCTTTATCTCCTAACTATTGTTTGCAAGGCGCACGTTTAGCCGTTCGACTAGAAGAACACCTAATTGCCATTCAGTTTTTGGATAAAATCTACACCTCTTATCCAGATTTTGCACAATCCCCTGATGCTTTACTAATGCTTGCGGTAGAATACGATACCAACATCACGCTTTATTTACGCAAAAACAAAGTCGTTTCTTCTCCTCTAAATAATAACATTACTGCTGCAAAGTTGAAAAACATGGATGTTATTGCACAAGGAGGGAAATTATACCAGGAGATTATTGAGCGTTTCCCTAATTACGAAGTCGCAGAATCTGCTCGAAGTGGTTTGAAAAACTTGGGCAAAGAAACAGAAGTAGTGGTAGAAGAGTTTATCCGCATTCAAGATTCTATTCAAAATACACTTTCACAACCGCAATAGGTAAAATATAAATAAGTATTTTAGCAAAAAAAAGAGAGGCTCTTAGAAAATTATATTCTAAGAGCCTCTTAAATTTAATGATATAACGAACAGTTATTTTCTATTTATTTGAAACAATATTCATTTGCTTCTAATAATTTATCTGCAATTTCTCTACGCAATACTTTGGTATTTAAAAATTCATGCTTTGTAAAACGCTTAATTCCTAACATAATCATACGTTTGGTATCCCCGTCTGCCCAAGCAGAAACTGCATTTTTAGCATGAATACCACAACGTTCAATTGCGTCATTTACATATAATTGCGTCATAGCAATTTCTGTTTTACAGGCATCCTCTCCACGCACATTACACGCTTTTAAAGTTGCCAAAACAGCCGATTCACAAACATAAATTTCAGACATAATATCTGCTAAATTCATCAAAATCTCTTGCTCATCTTGCAATTCTTGCATTAATTTTTGAATCGTTGCACCAGCTACTGCTAAGAATAATTTCTTTAGATTAGTAACATATTTTTTCTCTTCTGCCAACAATCCATTATCCATATCACCAAAAGAAGGCATTCCTGTCAATTCTTTTTGAACGGCCATTGCAGGAGTCATCATGTCAATTTCTCCTTTTAGAACACGCTTCATCAACATATCTACCGTCAACATACGGTTAATTTCATTCGTACCTTCAAAAATACGATTGATACGAGCATCGCGGTAAGCTCCCGCCATGTGCATTTCTTCCGAATAGCCCATACCACCGTGGATTTGTAGCCCTTCATCTACACAATAGTCCAAACATTCCGAACCATATACTTTCAAAATAGCACACTCAATAGCATATTCCTCTGCTGCTCCCAACAAAGCATCTGCTAATGGTTTTCCTTCTTCTGTTAACTTATGTTCCATACGAGAAATATCTCTTCCAGAACGATGCATCGCTGCTTCTACCGCATAAATACGTGTCGCTTGCTCTCCTAGTTTATATTTAATGGCACCAAATTCTCCGATATTTTTACCAAATTGTTTGCGCTCATTAGCATACTGAATGGACATCGTACTCAAAGATTTAGAAGCACCCAATACCCCAGCACATAGTTTAATACGTCCAATGTTCAAGATATTGAAGGCAATTTTATGTCCTTTTCCAACCTCTCCCAATAAGTTCTCTACAGGAACCTTTACATTTTCGAAGAACACTTGACGAGTTGAAGATCCTTTGATTCCTAGCTTTTGCTCTTCTGCGCCCAAAGTCACTCCTTCCCAATCACGCTCAATGATAAATCCTGTGAATTGATCGCCATTTACCTGTGCAAATACAGTAAATACGTCTGCAAATCCAGCATTCGTAATCCACATTTTTTGTCCATTCACCAAGTAATGTTTGCCGTCTTCAGACAAAACCGCTTGTGTTTTAGCAGATAAAGCATCTGAACCAGAAGTTGGCTCTGTCAAACAATAAGCTGCAAATTTATCTCCAGCAATACAAGGTGGTAGATACTTTTGCTTTTGTGCTTCTGTACCAAAATACAAAATTGGCAACATACCAATTCCTGTATGTGCACCATGGGACAAAGAGAAAGAACGTGTTGGAGCCAAAGCAGCTGTTAAAGCCATATTGGTCTCAAAATTTTGCATAAACCCTCCGTACTCCTCAGGGAATGAAGTTCCTAACAATCCCAAGTCTCCTGCTTCTTTTAATAATTTTTTGGTCAACTCTAAGTCCAGCTTTTCTATTTGATCTGCAACAGGAAGTACTTTCTTGTTTACAAATTCGTTTGCCATTCCTAGCACCATATTTTGCTCCTCAGTCAAATCCTCTACTATAAATACAGTTGAAGGGTCGGTTTCTGTTATTAGAAACTCACCGCCTTTCAATA
>ENA-ORXM01004308-ORXM01004308.1-marine-metagenome-genome-assembly--contig:-NODE-4308-length-12686-cov-4.438496_pt1 | contig 12686 bp, 17 predicted proteins | sample MGYA00237867_ERZ511480 | MGnify/ENA primary metagenome ERZ511480 (study PRJEB26309, sample SAMN06266103) | marine metagenome | isolation source: Algal blade | place: United Kingdom:Sidmouth, United... | reverse complement strand
GGGGATGGGGCGGGACCGACGTTGTTGCCTGCACGGCATGGCTGGGGGCTGGGGGCGCACGTCTCCGCAGCTGTTTTCCGGGCATGTCAATGGAGACTGGGAGTGTGGGGGCTGCGCCGCGCGGTTGCGGCGCGGGTGAGGGGTGGCGGCAGCCTCGTGAGTGCTGTGGTGTAGCTGGGATGGGGAACGGCAAGTCGCCCGCGCGCTGCTCACTAGACCGCAACGACGACGTGCGCCATGCCAAGACATGTGCGATGAGGACATTGGCACCCCCATTGATAGTGCCCTTTTTGTATTCACCGACCGTGGGTGGGAAGTGGCCCCTCTCACATCTTTCGATCTGCTCGCGGTAGTTGCTCCCCGCCTCCGCGCCGGACGACCATATTGGGATCGGTCGCATCGCCCTGGCGCTGCAGGCCGCTCGCCCTGTCCCTCGCCCCTTGCCCCGCGCTGAACATCTCGTGCGTGTCCCAATAACGCCTGACCTATCCTTCGTCTCCTCTTGGAACCTTTGGCACCCTTTTCGTTGTTTTGCACCCGCCCATTTGCTTCGTGGCTCCCCCCTCCCGCCGTTCTTTGTTGCTCTCTCTTCTCTGAACTTGTTTCCTATCTGATGGTTGACTGCATGCTCTATATCATACATCACTTTCTGTATTCCTGCGCCATCTTTCTTGTTCCGTGTCCTCAGTCAGTTCCATGTAGACTCTTCTGCAGCTTTCAGCCCACTCCCCATACAGGTGTTGTACTCCAGTTTAGTCTGGTGCGGCTCCCAAGACGGAACCCGGCTGCACGTTTTCAAGCATCTGCTTGATATTTACAAGTGGAGGAATGCGGGGGAGACGCCGAGGTGATCAGACGGGGTCATTGTGCATCTGGGGCAAGTGGTGGTACCGCTGCTCTTGTTGTTGTGTGCACTGAGGCAACAGCTCTTTGAGTTACGTGGGGGGAGAGACGGGCGAGACTCACGGGACCCACTACTGGTAGAAGATGGGAGGCATGCATGGGAGAGACTGTGTGGTGAGGAGGGAGAGAAAACGACTGGGACACAGGCCGGGTGCGTGCGATAGACCGCCATGCGGGACTTGTGGACGGGTCATGGTACCGCTGTGCTGTGGTAAAGCAAGCGCTCCCTCATCCCTCGCTGGGAGTCGCTTTGGTTCCCTTTGTGCCTTCTGTTTCTGTTGCCTGTTACTTGGTCGTTGTCGCCGCCTTCGGCCTTTTCCTTCTGTGTGCGAGACTGTTCGTGAGCTTGAATGTCCTTTTCTCTTTTCTATTCTCTACCCAAGCATAAGAGCAACCTCAGGATCCAACTCTTCCTCCTCCAATATATCATCTTGTGCTTGTGGCTGCTCCTCGTCACCTGCACCTGCTGTCCGTACCTCTGCCAAGACTGCCGGCGCAGGTGCGGAATCGTCTGTACTTGCGGCACCGTCACCGGCTGCATTCCCTACTTGCCCATGCGTGGCTGTTTCTGCTGCAAGTCGCGCAGCCAGCACCACCGCGCAGGGTGCAACAATCAACCAGCCACTTACACCCCACGCCGCCGCCCCCACGATCAGCATATCGTAATAATGACCTATTGCTCTGTATTACAGAACATGGTAAAATAGGTTAAGATAATTTATACTTATCTAAATTATCAACTTATCAACCAATCCTATAGCAGAGGATCAACCAAATGATTACAATGACCACGAACCAAACACCGGCCACCTACAACGCCGACCTGACCGTCGCGTTAGGCCAAGCGGCCAATCAAGCAGCCGCCCGATCTGTCTTCTCCGATTACCTCTCCCTTAAATCCGCTAACACAATCAGAGCACAGCGCGCCGATCTCAATTCGTTCTGTGACTATCTACACGACATAGGCCAAGATTCAATCGACTGTAGCACCCTACAAGAAGACCCGCGCGCGTGGTACGGCATCACATGGGGATTGATCGAAGCGTTCAAACGATGGCAGCTACAGCGCGGTGATTCTATCGGCAGCATTAACCGCCGGCTTTCCACCGTCAAGACCTACTCCAAACTGGCAGCGCGCGCCCTGGGGGCCACCGGCCAAGAGAATGAAGCCACGCGCAGAGCAGCGCAGGAACTGCAATTAGTTTCTACTGTGACCGGTTACAGTGCGAAAGAAGGACAGAACATTGACGACAGACGCGAGCAGACCAACCACGGCAGGAAGAAAGCCGAGAACGTTTCAATCACCGACGTACAAGCCAAGCGATTAAAGACACAGCCAGACACGCCACAGGGACGCAGGGACGCGGTATTGATTAACCTATTGATTGATCATGGTATGCGCTCTAGTGAACTGGCATCATTAACCATTGACGGATTAGACCTTGACCGAGGCGAGATAACTTTCACCCGCCAGAAGGTTAGAGGAACCGACAAGCACAGAGCACGCCAGCGATTGACCGGCGATGCACAAGAGGCGATCAGAGCCTACATAGACGCAGGAGACGCGCCGAGCAGCGGCCAGCTACTGAGGGGCAGCAGGAAGGGCGGCAAACTATCAGACCGTACCGGCATGAGTAACACGTCTATATCATTACGAGTGCGTGACTTAGGCCATGGAATAGGCATAGAGGGATTATCAGCCCATGACATGCGCCACTATTGCGCCACCTATATGGCAAGCAATGGTTGTGGTGTTAGTGTTTTGTGTGACTGGTTTGGATGGAATAGCCCAGCGATGGCCCTACGTTATATACAAGCCGCCGACGTAGCCGAGCGAGGAATAGCATAATAGAGTCAGTTGATCAACTCGAAGCCCTCAGAGCCTCACCACGAAAAATAAGGATTAATACCCATGGAACAACTACCTACAAATCTATGCAACCATAAAAATACTAGACAGCTTGACAGGCGAATGTGCCGCGGTCGGCATGATTCTAGCTGGTGGATAATGGCACAGATTTACGTATGCACCGATTGCCACAGCATCTTTGCTTTTGATGAGAATAATAAAAACGAGCCTACTGGCGAACCAATGCCCGTAGATTTCTGGGGCAAGACTGGCGAGTTCACCCACGAAAAGAGGCGGTACATTTGGAATGATTATGAAGATGAATTCTACAAGTACCAGACTGAAATGGGCGTCACCATATGAGCGAATACCAATTCGAGAATCGCACCTTCACCAGTCTGCGAGATATTGCCGAGGCATACACAGCATCTGTGTTCGAGCTGGGCGATGATGCTTTTATCATTGCGAACGATCATACTGGTCTATGGGACGTGTGGGCGTGGAATGATGACCGCTCCGCGCTGGGCATAGTCCGACATGATGCATGGGCGAAACATGATATAGAGGAATTGACGCCGATTATCTCGTTGGGCGTGGATTTCTAGCTGCTTGACATCATAGACAATATCGGCTATGCTGCAGCTCAGTTGGCCGTCATAGTCGATTCTGTCTATTGGCATAGTCGCTTTTATCTATGATTCCGGAGTACACCCCATGAACTACAACGGCAGCAAGAACAATTGCTACCAGCGCATCATTAACTATATGCCACCCCATACAACCTATATCGAAACCCACGCGGGCAGCGCCGCAGTAGCACGCCACAAACGACCAGCACAAACCAATATCCTTATCGACATAGACCCAAGCACGATCAACCGTCTCACAGCTGACATAGACACGAGCGTCTATGATGCCGTCGGTGCTGATTGTATTGACTGGCTACAGGCAAACCCACCCGCGCCCGATACGCTCATCTACTCAGATCCCCCCTATGTCATGAGCGAACGCACAACCCAGCGCGACTATTACAAACACGAATACACCGACGCCGATCACGTGCGCCTGCTGCAATGCCTCAAAGGTTTGGATTGTATGGTGTTGATCAGTGGCTACAAATCAGAGTTGTATATGTCTATGTTGCCCGGTTGGAACGTTGCCACCTTCACGGCCCAGAGCCGTGGCGGCATCCGTACAGAATACCTATGGTACAACTACCCAGAGCCGACCCAGCTACATGATTACTCACATCTTGGCTACACCTTTACCGAGCGTCAGAGAGTCAAGCGCAAGTCTCAGAGATGGTCAGATAGGTTTCAGGCACTGCCATTGCTAGAGCGTCAGGCAATCATACATAGGTTGCAAACCGACGGCATTATAGACAGCCCCGACTATGGCGGCCGGTAATCATAGTCGGGGCTGTCTATGGTCGACCGTGACTGTCCGGGCAATCACACACCTGGACAAGTCACACCATTTATATTAAGCTGTGACTGAGCTCAGCACCACACCGCCAGGTCAGTCACATGTGACCATCCGGCGTGCCACAGCGATCGACGAGTCACACCCAAGGAACCATGATCGATGAATGGATTAGTATTAGGTTTGTTTAGTGGAATAGGTTTGCTCGATCAAGGCTTCGAGCGCGCGGGGTATTGTGTGGTCAAAGGTCCCGATCTAATCTGGGGCGGTGATATCCGATCGTTTTCTCCCCCCGCTGGGCGCTTCGATGGGGTGATCGGCGGTTCACCTTGTCAGGATTTTAGCAAAGCGCGGCACGGCATCCCTGCTACTGGCAACGGGTTAGAGATGATAGAAGAGTTTAAGCGTTGTGTCACAGCAGCCCAGCCCACATGGTGGATGCTTGAGAACGTGCCCGGCGTGCCTAATGTGAAGATTGACGGCTACTCATGGCAACGGCTCGACCTGTACGCCCATGAGTTTGGATTAAGCCAGCGCCGGTTGCGACACATCCAGTTTGGATCCAATGATGGAACTGTTCTTGTTAGGCGTGACGCATCGATGCCACCCAGCGCCCAGACAGTCACACCCACGATCACCGCCAACGATGACACCATACCCATGAGCAGGGTACTAGCCGAGATGGGATTACCGCCAGACTTTGACATACCACCATTCACGCGGGCAGAGCTACGCAAGGCGATAGGTAACGGTGTACCTTTGCCCATGGCCGAGGCACTCGGGGAGATGGTACGCGCCCGCGTCGACTCGGAGCAGGTGCGTTTGTGTGGCTGCTCGTGTGGGCGTCCTATCTCTGCAGCGGCCACCTATGCGGGGGTGAATTGCCGCAAACGCATGAGCCGAAGACGTGACCCAGCGCCTACTGTGTGACCTGGCCAAGTCACAGGCACCGGGTTCAGTCACACGTAAATGAAAGAAGAATTTATAATTGCAGCTGATCAATCTGGTCGGCTGCTTTTTCGTTCTTGCCAACCAAGCCACAACCCACCCAGCAGCAGGACCACAGGAACCATCCAGCCCGCACCCGCGGCACGTCCCGCCGTCGCTGCATTGCTACATTCAATTAGAGTAAAGCCAGCGTTTAGACATTCATCCATAGCAGCAGCCTACCCCACCGGCCACAGCCAATACAATGGGTATGTGGTCCTAGTAGGCTGTAGCCAGTATCTAACTATCTTCACCCCGCAGCCGTCTATTCTCTTTTTCGAGTGCATCGATCATCGCTGTGGCCTCGCCTAGCTGCCATTTCAATTCGCCAATCTCTCTATTCAGTTTGGATATCTCATCATAGAGCCGCCCCTCTTTTTCGTGCGAACTAATCTGTAATTGCTTGACAATCCCCAGCGCATTAGAGACCTTATCCAATGCAGTTGTTGACGCTTGCCCCTTCTTACGGCCTACCGGCTTATGCTCAGGGACCACGAGCGCAGGAGCATTAAAGTCATCCAGCGCGTCCGCGTCGACTTGTTCTTTAATCTCTACATGAGTAGGCCCCACACCAGTAGAGACAGATTGACCAGAGACATAGGCGATCAATTTCACATCCGCAGCGGTAAAGCGTTTCTTCTGGCCCTTGGGAGGCGATGCCCCCACACTCAGATACTCTTTATATATTTGACTGTAGCTACGTATAGCCGTTGGAGATGCGCCGGTAATGTGCGCAACCTCAGCCGGTGAATATGTTTTTTCCATGGTTGGTTCGTGGGTTGTATGTAGTTGCTATTTAGGTACATCCAGCAGCCAATCATACAGGCTAAGGGCTAAAAGTAAAAAGGTAGAGTTTATTAGAGATTGACGGAACAACCAACTATATGGTAGGATATCGCCCATGACCGACAGATACTATACCCTAGAACAAATAGCAGAAATGACAAACCGAAGCTATGAAGCTGTAAGGCGTGCGCGTGTTCGTGGTTCGCTGAAGGCAACAAAGCAGGGGCGTCAGTGGGTTGCCAATCAATCTCAATTAGATGATTTTTTGGAATACTGTAAGAGGGTTGATTCAGTCCTACGTCCAGAGAAGTAAGAAGTAAATCAGAGCGACTCTATACCGGCAGCTTCGACACTAACCGGCATAGAGTCTAGTCACACCGTACGTAGACTACGGATAGACCTACCTCACATTGTAAATCCTTTGTTGAGACTAGTCTACCCTAGTCAATAGCCAAAGGATTTTTTATGCCACCAAACAAGAGTAAAAAAAATAGAGTTACCCGCGATCAGCAGATCAAGATGGGACTAGTACAAGAACCTATAAAGGGTTTTCGTTCTGCCCAGGCACTGGGCCTACCCACCGAGCCGCCACCCAGACCGGCAGCGATCACGCGCGTGGAGCCAGCACCACCAGCCAAGGGTTACGACTGGACCATGAACGATCAACCATACCATGCCCAGAAGAATGAGCACCTTGATATAGCAAAAGGTTTTCGTCATGTGGTTGTACCTGTTTCAATTGCGGCCAGTCTAGCCGTACCTATCACCGCATGGGTAGGGTTAGGCGTTCCCGTTCTATCGTTGGTGACGTTGGCGTTAATGGTCGGCACGTTCACAGTATCTTATTTTTCAACGTGGATCCTTTCTCAATTCTTCTCACATTATGGCGTCCAGTTGGCTAAGGTGATATTAGGATACCGGCTACTTAGACACGACCAGCGAGAGCGACACAAGCACTACAGGAGGTTGTCACGATGAACGATTTACAGACCGCTAAAGAGACGGCCAGAACGCAGCCGCTTGCACGTTGGCAAACGGCAACAGGTTCATTTGTACCCAGCGAGAACGGGTTACGAGATGACAAGAAGGCCGAGAAGATTAAAGAAGTACTCTCTGCATTCCTTGCCGATCTATATCTCTTCAATGATGGCGTCCCCCTAAACGTGGATCCAAACAATGACTATCGAATCCTAACGTTCGTTCCATGGGCGGCAGAATGGCGCGCACCTTCACCGCCAGCATTGATCACAACAGAACGATGGGCGGCGCGTCGTATCATCGCAGAGGCTCAAGAGGCTGACAAGCTATCTCTAATCACTCGCGACTGTTCACATTATTATCTATCGGCAGGAACTTACACGAACTTAGAAAGTGCGCTTAACTGGCTAGAGTCTCTAAAGATTACAGGTTCAAGGTTTCGCCAACTGGACAACTTGCGACGATCAAAGAGACGAGCAATAAATCGGATGTAATTACGTGGTCTGTTATCGGGTGTAGTATTTAGTTAGTTATTTAGTACGCCACCTGATACGACCTGACCGATTCCGCATATCTTAAAGCTTAGGCCCAGCCCGGGCTAAACGATAAGAGTACAAATGTCAGATCTACTATTATCAGGTGCAACCCTGTTGATTGTCGCTCTTGCGATCGGTGTCTTAATCTCTACACCTTTGGTCATCGTAACAATATTAGAGCAGCAGCGGCAACAACCACAGCGACCGCAGCAGATAGAAAATCACTATCACTTAACAGTCAATCAAAGAATTGATGATGATGTATTCGTCCAACCACAACAGACCCAAAAGAAAAAGGCCAAGCGGATAGCAGCCGCTCGACCTTTGGACAATTCACCACGAACCAACGCAACAAATTGAGAGGTTATTAAACCATGAAGCTGTACCCAATTACAAACGACATACCCCCCTCTAACCTATCCAACTGGCTACTATCATCCCGCTTGGATGATTCCAATACCGGCCAATCTGAACAACGTTTATCATGATCGGCTATCGAATAATTGATGCTCAAAAATTGTAGGGCCTCACAGCGCGCCGCCTGAGATTGATTGACGCGTCTCTATACGGCTCTCTGAATTTTCGATAGTTTGAACCTTACCCCCCAGTTGCGTTGTAATACGGCCCTCATAGGTATGTATTACGGAAGGCCAGAAACGACCTAACATACTGAATTAGGTTTTGCCCTGAATCATTCACCCATGTATTAGTATGGTTGGACCCATGGCGATGGTTTCACGAAATGAGTTTGCGTCTATAAAGTGGGGTGCATGTAAACCAGTTTAACATGCACCCCGCTTTGCAGAACATACGTTTCGTATTACAATATGGAAAGTAATACCATTAACATCTTGCCAGAGAAAACCAACCACCGGCCTATACCGGTTGCAAGACAGCAACACCACAATACAATATTGAGACGACGAGAACCGACCACAGATATAGGGCTGTGCGATCAGTTGACGCGTCGTTATTGTCACAGCGTCAACCGAGCCGGTTGACGTTTTTTGTTTTACAAAAGGAGAAATCTACCAAGATGGAGACAGCAGCATACACCGCCACGCCGATCACATTTCGGCCAGACGCGGACACATCGCAGAACCTGCGACAGTTGGCCGAGCAGTACGGATTAAGTCTATCCGCCACAATCCGCAGGTTGATCAACACAGCAGCCGAGCAGGAGAGCGAGCAATCAAATATGGAGATTCAGAGCGATGAAGATATGTAGAAAAAGCAAAATGCCACTCGACGCGGGCAGCGGGAAAGTGGCATTTTATGGGGTAGGTTGGAGAAACTTTATATCTAGTAAAAACGACACACGGGAGGGTGCATCGAATGAGTAATATTATAACACATAGCCCAGAATTCCAGACAGCCCAGACAGCCATTAATGTAATACTGGACGGTGACGCACCCAACGCCGCCGCCGATCAGATGGGTAAGTTTGCGGAACTCTTTAACGAAATGAGCCGCGCCCACAGCAATGGCGGAACAGAAGCAGCCCGAGACATTTATGGGAAATATGCAGAACATGATCCAGAGATAGCAGCACTGGCAGCGATGGACGCAGAGCCAGCACCGCTACCATCAATCACGACATGGAAGATTCGCACCCTTGAAGATGCTTACAAGGAGCGTGAACCGCTCGAATATTTGATTGATGGCATGTTCTCAGAGGCATCATTAAACATAGTCTACGGCCCCCCAGGATCTCTTAAATCAATGGTTCTAGTCGATGCCTGTTGTTGTATTGCTGCTGGCATACCTTGGTTATCCCCTCTCCCCGTTGACACCAATATAAAACCTATTGCCACCATACAAGCGCCAATCCTATGGATTGACTTTGATAATGGTACGCGCAGAACTGACGAACGTTTTGACGCTATCGGTAAGGCCAAGAGGTTGAAGCCAGAGACGCCGATCAATTATGTCTCTATGCCCACACCTTGGTTAGATGCCAGCAACAGTCGCGCCGTTACAGAACTCGCGCAGCTGGTCGAACAACTATCAGCCCGCTTTGTGGTCATTGACAATCTTGGATTAATCGCCGGTAACGTGGAAGAGAATAACGCGGAGATGTCCCAAGTTATGGGTAATCTACGATGGTTGGCCGAAACATCAGGAGCAGCCGTTGTGCTCATTCACCACCAACGCAAAGGCAACGGCAGCGGAGCGCGTAAGGGTGACACGCTACGCGGTCACTCATCTATTGAGGCAGCGTTAGATCTCGCTCTAGTCATTGAACGCCCAGACGGGAGCGACGAGATCACAATCACCCCCACCAAAGTGCGCGGCCCAGACCCCAGAAAATTAGCAGCCCTATTCACCTACTCGCATAGAGAAGGAACCAAAGAATTAGAAACCGCCCAGTTCTTTGGTTCAGAAACCTTCGACCTAAAAACACATGAGGCAATCGACGAGGCAATCATAGACCTACTGGGACAAGAGGAAGAGATTAACACCACCGCAATACAGACAGCGGTTAAAGATGCAACAGGTGCATCTGTGAACCTGATACGCGACCGGCTCAAATATTTGTGCAAGGAAAATCGCGTCAAGGTAAATGACTTAGGTCAGGGTAAATCTAAGCTCTATTCTCTTCCAATAATTCCCTAACCCCTACACCCCTACAGACCCCTACAATTTTGGGTGTAGGGGTCAAACCCAATTTGGGGCAATATGGCATAAATAGACCCCTACACCCCTACACCATGTATATAGGTGTAGGGGTGTAGGGGTCAGATATGCAGGAAAAATGTAGATCTATGAATATTTTAGAACTAGTCAAAAACAGTACAACCCCTACAGCCTACCGCAAGGATGGAAGAGAGTATAAAGGGCCCTGTCCATTCTGCAAGGCAGGAACCGACAGATTCACCATATGGCCCGATGGTGAACGCCCGCGCTACTGGTGCAGAACCTGCGATCAGAAAGGTGACACTATTCAGTTTTGCAGGGACTACTTAAACATGAGCTACGCGGAAGCGTGCGCCCACGTGGGCCAGCCACAGAAGCCACGGCCAGCGACCGCAGCACCACGGACACAAGCCAGCATCAACACGGAGCCACCAGCACCACCGGCAGAACAATGGGCAGAGCGAGCACGCCAGTTTGTATATGAAAGTCAGGATGCGCTCGAAGGCTCCAAGGCGTTTGAATGGTTAATCAATAGAGGACTGACCGAGGAAACTATTTTCACATCAGGCATAGGCTACAACCCCGCCGAGCGATACGAACCGCGGGACCTATGGGGCTTACCGCCCGAGCAGCGCAAAGATGGACGGCGTAAAGATTTATGGTTACCGCGTGGGATTGTGATCCCTTGGATGATGGATGATCAAGTTGTGGGCGTTAGGATTCGAAGACCGGCAGGAGACCCGCTCTATTACTTTATATCTGGTGGGACATCAACGGCGCTATTTGGATCGGATGAGATGGACGCAGCGTTACCGGCTGTTTTGGTTGAGGGTGAATTTGATGCATTGACCATACAGCAAGAAAGCAGAGACTTAGTTAATGCTGTTGCCACCGGCAGCACAATGGGCGCGCGGCGTATGAAGTGGGTAGGCCGTCTATCACTCTTACCCCATACGTTGATCAGCTACGACAATGACGAAGCGGGAAACAAGGCGGCCCACTGGTGGATTAAGCAATTAGGCAATGCCAAACGATGGCGGCCCTACTGGGGCGATGTTAACCAACTAGCACAAGATGGGGTGAACGTGCGCCGCTGGATCTGGCAAGGGTTGCAAATAGAAGGCTAACGCCCCCAGACCGGCAGACCTTGCCACCGGCCCGCGCCGTTGCGCTTCGGTTCATACCGTTAGGGGCTATATCTCTGCACCCTGTAAGTGATTCGGTTCTACTTGCACCCAACGCCCCCACTAATTTGGCCGATGGTAAACATTACCACCCTCTTTAACCAGTTAATCACCGTTTATTTCGTTCAAAGATGGCGGGTTGCACCACCTCGTCGAGCTTCGCTCGACTCGTTCGCCGCCCCCAGTAACCAGTAATCACAGGACAGCAAGCAGGGTATCATGAGTACAGATAGCAGCACACAGGGACCAACGCCCCCGCAGAATGCAGACGTTAAAATCAGGATCCGACCGGCCACGCGTGACAAGTTGGCCCAGTTGGCCGAGCAGCGAGATCAGACCTATAGCGACCTGTTAGAAGATTTGATCGCCCAAGAGGCAGCGCGCCCCATGATGGAAAGTTTCTTGGAGCAGGTAAGCAGCCGTCAACGCGTTGCACCCGGCGCGCCGGTTCTCAAATACAAGAACGGTTTCACCCTTCAATTGAGTGCGCAAGGTTGGCCGTTCTTTGTCGACGATGAAGGCACGATTATAAATCTAATAGCCAAGGCAAGAGAAAATGAACAGGAAACAGGTAACAGTTAGCCCACAGACACACGCGGCATTGTCGCTACTCAAAAGTCTGACCGGCAATAGCATAGGCGAAATCATTGATCAGCTGGTCATTCATTATGTTTCTGAGATGACCGGCAGCCCAACCACAGAAACCAGCGCACCGCCTACAGTGGCCAGCAGTCTACAGCTACCAGCACGCAGGAAGGATACCCCCCTATAATTTTCAAAAAATCTCTGGGGGGGTAGGTTCCCTACTACTATATCTCCTACATCTAATGATCTCCCCTACCCTCTATCCTTATCTCATCTAACCTTCTTTGCTCTAGCCCAACCCCATACCTACTAACCTATCTACTATGAATTGAGAAAACCAACAGCCCTTGAATGAGAGGTACGCAGCCGAGACCACCCAACGCGGTGCGCTCTGCGATAGCTACCGCCCACACCAAACCCACACCCAGCGCCGACCCACGCCAGCAGCCAGACCCACGCCCAGCAGCAGCACCTAACGCTATGATACAATTTCGTCCTGACCTTTCATTCGTTCAGATAAGGAACTCTCACATGTTAAGACTAGACCCCGTTTCGAAATGTCTTGTTCATTCAGTACAGTTACCGCCAGACCTGTACACCCTTGCAGAATGCCTACTTACCGCCCACGAGAAGACCGAGCCGCTACCAGCAGACGACGCAGCCTATATCATTTGGGGCGATGACATCATAGCAGATGGTCAGATTGTAGACACCGGCGAGATTGACGCGCTAACCAGTGAGCTAACCGCAGCAATCCAGAGCATATCCAGCCGCCAGCACATCCAGACCACGCCAGCCGGTTACATTCTGGACCCACTG
>ENA-ORXM01004305-ORXM01004305.1-marine-metagenome-genome-assembly--contig:-NODE-4305-length-12689-cov-24.385664_pt1 | contig 12689 bp, 10 predicted proteins | sample MGYA00237867_ERZ511480 | MGnify/ENA primary metagenome ERZ511480 (study PRJEB26309, sample SAMN06266103) | marine metagenome | isolation source: Algal blade | place: United Kingdom:Sidmouth, United... | reverse complement strand
CGAATAGAATTTGCTCATGCAATTCAATTATCTGATGATTCTTATGCAGTAGGGCACTCTATTGGCGATTTAAAAGCTGGAAATACTCATATGATTATTGTGGCGCTTAAACGTGGTGATGTTGAAACAGAAGAGCCTGACGATACCATTATATTACAAAAACAAGACACATTAATTGTACGAGGTAAACCGCGTAGGGTGGAGTTAACCGAGCGATATATTCAAGAAGGTAATTAATGCGAATAACAAATAGCTTACTCGTTAGCGTAACTATAGAGTAAGGAAGTCTCTAATTACGGTTTCTTTTTCCATGGCGTCTTCAAAACCTAACTTTATTAGTTGCTTACAATAGTTTTTTTCAAACAGTAGGTAACTAATAATACTTGATTCGGAGTCGTTAGTAATGCCGATTGATCTTAGTAATAATTTGATTGAAAGTGGTAATTCATCAAAATACTCTATCGCCATTGCATTAAAATCATGGCTAGGATTTAGTAGTAAGGTATCTATTTTTTTTAAACCTGTTTTTTCTTTGCGTATATCTTCTGGAATTAACGCAATGGTTTCATTAATTCGTCGCGCTCTTTCTATGTCGCTTTGTAAAGTATCTGAAAATATAGAGTCAAGTAGATGACCTGCGACACTTGATGCAGTTGGAGGATGTGGATTATTCTCATTGGCATACACGGGCTCTGAGGGTTGCTGTACACCAACAATGAAAATCCTATCGGCCCCTAAATGAATTGCTGGGCTAAGAGGCGATAGCTGATGAATAGAGCCATCGCCATAATGCTGGCGTTTAACTTTTATAGAGGGAAATACCATTGGAATAGCGGCTGATGCCATTAAATGTTCGCTATTAATTTGAGTGGGCTCGCCACGTCTGTTTGCTCTAAACCATGGTTTAATGTGAGCTTCAGACTGGTAAAAGCTTATTGAATCTCCGGTACTGTAATTTGAAGCCGTTACAGAAAGTGCAGATAAGTAACCGTGTAAAATATTATTATCAATTCTTTTAAAATCAATCACTTGATTAAGTAAGTCACGCAGTGGTGCATTATTGAGTAAACTACGCGCTGAGTGATTTGCATAATCAGCTTGAAAGCTACCAAAAATACCTTTAGCAATATGACTATATACTCGGTAGGGATCGCTATGATAAACACGGCTGGTATCTAAGTTTTTCCAAACCCATTCAAGTTTTTTTACTCCTAATTGAAAACACGATGCATAACAAGCTAACGCTGTTGCGTTAATTCCACCAGCTGATGTACCGGTAATAATAGGAAAAGGGCAACCGTGATTACGCGGAATAAAATGTGTAATAGCAGACAACACCCCAACTTGGTAAGCGGCTCTAGCACCTCCACCAGTAAGGACTAGGGCATTGTTTGACTCTCTGTAAGAACGTTTTTTAACCATAAACTGCTTTGCTTTTTTTAATATATTAAGTGTAACGCTTTTTTAATTTTATGCGAAGTGTATTGTTATTCTGGCATACTGTGAAATAAGATTTTTAATAATTTTATCAGCACTTATACCCGTTTTGAATGGTATGGGTATAAATGCTCAATTTGTAAATAAACTAGGAAAAACTTTGGAAATTTGGGTCTATTTTACCTTACTTGCTGCGTTGATGCAGGCAATAAGAACAGCGGGTCAAAAAAGGCTTTCAGGGCATTTAAACTCTATTGCTACCACATCAGTAAGGTATGTATATGCGTTGCCTTTTGCTTGGCTTTATTTTTGGTGGCTGCTTGATTATAAACAAGTTGAAATTCCTGATGTAAGCACTTCTTTTATACAATACGCCTTAATCGCGAGTGTGACTCAAATAATAGGGACCGCCTGTTTAATAACAGCTTTTAGGTATCGTAATTTCTCGGTAGCGACAAGCTTAGCTAAAACTGAGGCCGTACAAATAGCTATAATTGGTGCTACTTTATTTTCGTCTCCATTGGGTTTTTGGGCTTGGGTTTCAGTGATTATAGGCGTTTTAGGAGTAATTATTGTTTCAAAAGTTAACATTAATTATAGCGATTTATTTCAAAATCCAGGTGCTGGATTTGGCTTAGCATCAGGGTTAGGCTTAGCTATTACTATGTTATTAGTTAGAGAGTCTAGCTTAGCGTTAAATACTGATTTAATGGTGAGTGCAGCCTTTACCTTGGCGTTTATGGTTACGGTGCAATCTTTCTTATCGTTAGGGTATGTAGCTATTCAAAACCGTACTCAGTTGCCATTAATGATTAAGCATTGGCGACTATGTTTGTTTGTTGGTTTAACCAGTGTTATAGGCTCTATCGGATGGTACACGGCGTCGAGTTATCAAAATACAGCCTATGTAAAAGCGCTAGGGCAAATTGAATTTTTTATTACACTTTTTATCACTTATAGAATATTTAAAGAATCGATCAGTAAAGTAGAATATTTAGGTATGTTTTTAATTTTATTAAGTGTATTTATTTTATTGCTATGGGCATAATGTGCTTATTAGGCACTAGCTTACTTTATATTCGTACTTTGATATTTATATAATTAACATAAAACAATAGGTAAAAAATGAAAATAGCAGACAAAACCGTGGTTCAGTTTCACTATGTATTAAAAGAACAAGATGGTACTGAAATTGAATCATCAGAGGGTAATGATCCTATGGCATATTTGCATGGGGCTAATAACACCTTGGTAGGTCTTGAAAAAGCATTAACAGGTAAAGCAGTTGGTGATAAATTTTCAGTAACTTTACAGCCAGAAGATGCTTACGGTGAACGCCAAGAAGATATGATCCAACGTATACCTGCAAAACATTTACAAGGCGCAACTAAGTGGAAAGCAGGGATGACAGGGGTTGTTCAAACTGAACAAGGACAACGCCAAGTGACTGTAGTTAAAGTGGGTAAATTTATGGTTACGGTTGATGTCAATCCACCATTAGCTGGTAAAGTGTTAACGTTTGATTTAAATGTAGTTGAAGTAAGAGCCGCAACCGATGAAGAAGTTAAACACGGACACGCTCATGGTGTTGGCGGACACCATCATTAATGAACGCTTAGCAAGAGTTTAGTCAAATTTAGAGCGAAAAAAAACCTGCTACAAGCAGGTTTTTTTATGTGGCTCCTCAACCTGGACTTGAACCAGGGACAAACGGATTAACAGTCCGTTGCTCTACCAACTGAGCTATTGAGGAATTATTGGCTAACCAACTTGGTTAACGGGGCGGAATATTAAAGGGCAGTTGATGAACTGTCAATATAAAATTCTAAAAATATTAAATATTTGTTTTTTTGCTCATTTAGCAGACAGAATGGGAACGTTAAGCCCTATTTTTGATGTAAATTTAGCCATGTTAATAAATTACGTTATTATTTTACAGTTATCCACTAATGCTGTGGATAACTATGTGTACTAAAGTGTAGTAAAATACCTTTACTCCCACAAAATAAGGCGTGCAGCTAAGTCAATAAGTTTTAAATAATAAATTAAAATCATTGTAAAACAATTGCTTGAAGAGGTTTTGTTGTTAAAGTGAACGTCTCAGTTTGTTTTTTGTGCAAAGAGGTTATTTAACACGTTTAGATAAGAATAAGTTTTTATGTAATACTTTATTTTAATTTATCTGTTTTTAAATTTTATAGCATTTCTTTACGTTTTCTGAAAACGGCTTGTTTATAAAAATTGGGGTATATACCAATTAAAATCATTCTAATTAAAGTAGAGTTCAGTTTTTTAATTGATTTTTGTAGTTAATAGTAAAATTTTACAATTTTTTTCGCATTATTAGAGTTAAATAAAATTTAACCATAGCGACACTCAAAGCTATCTCTTACAATACTGCTATTGCGCTTTACGCCACGGATAATAAATTTTTAATGACGACTTCAGTTAAAAAAAATCAAATTGATTTATTGAACGATCCGGTGCCTCAAACATTAAAAAAAATGACCATCCCGATGATTTACGGAATGATCCTTTTAATGACCTTTAATCTTGTTGATACTTTTTTTGTAAGTTTATTGGGCACTCAACCTTTAGCCGCTATTAGTTTTACCTTTCCAATTACTTTCACTGTAATTAGCTTAACCATAGGTTTAGGTATTGGTACTTCTGCAGTTATTGGTAAAGCATTAGGAAAAGGTGATCATGTTACGGCTAAAAACTTAGCAACTTCTTCATTGTATTTATCAGCCGTTGTAGTTGCTATATTGTCTTTTATTGGGTACATATTTATAGATGAAATATTTTTACTGCTTGGTGCAAGTGAAGAAACTTTACCACTCATACATGAGTACATGGATATATGGTATTTAGGTAGTGTATGTTTAATTGGTCCCATGATTGGTAACGCAATTTTACGTGCGGCTGGCGATACAAAAACTCCCAGTATTATTATGGGAAGTGCAGGATTAATTAATGCAATATTGGATCCTATACTTATTTTTGGCTTTGGACCTATTCCCGCAATGGGCTTACAGGGCGCTGCAATAGCAACGTTTATTTCATGGATGTTTGGTACGGGGTTAGTGCTTTATGTGCTTATTCAAAGAGAAAAACTCATTCATACTACATTAATTCCTTTGCAGGAATTTATAACATCTTGCAAAAATATTCTCCGCATTGGCTTGCCTGCTGCTGGTGCAAATATGTTAACGCCTATAGCTACCGCAGTGCTTACAGCAATTGCTGCTACTTTTGGAGATTCTGCCGTAGCGGCATTTGGTGTAGGTTCAAGAATTGAATCCATTGCTTGCTTAGTGGTGTTGGCATTATCCATGACATTACCTCCTTTTATTAGCCAAAACTTTGGGGCGTTATGTATGAACCGCGTTAAAGAAAGCTATACCACCAGTATAAAGTTTGTTTTAGGTTGGCAAATATTTATTTATATCATTCTGGTCATATCAGCTCCCTATATCAGCCATGCTTTTGCCAAGGAAGAAAGTGTCGCCAACGTGATTGAGTTATTTATTTGGATATTACCGTTAGGGTATGGTTTTCAAGGAGTTATAATTTTAACAAACTCCTCTTTTAACGCTTTACATAAACCTATGGTAGCGCTTGTATTAAGTATTATCCGCTTATTTGTATGTTATGTACCCATTGCTTATTTAGGCAGTTATTTATATGGCATTGAAGGCTTTTTTATTGGTGGTGTAATAGGTAATTTATTAATGGCATTTATTTCGTTTAGCTTATTTACTAAGCAATTTACTACCTTAGCGTTTACCGCTGACTCAAAAGAGGCGACTATTTCACAATGAAAAAATTAGAACTTATTTCTGAATATACGCCAAGTGGTGATCAGCCTACTGCAATTGCTCAATTACTTGATGGAATTGATTCAGGCTTAGCCCACCAAACCCTTTTGGGCGTAACTGGCTCAGGTAAAACTTATACTATTGCTAATGTTGTCGCTAAGTTAAACCGACCTACGATGATGCTGGCACCTAATAAAACTTTAGCCGCTCAACTTTATGGCGAAATGAAAGACTTTTTCCCTAATAACGCGGTTGAATATTTTGTTTCTTATTATGATTATTATCAGCCTGAAGCTTATGTACCAACAACCGATACTTTCATTGAAAAAGATGCCTCGGTAAACGAACACATCGAGCAAATGCGTTTATCAGCCACAAAAGCTTTGCTAGAGCGCAGAGATGTAATTATTGTTGCCTCGGTTTCTGCTATTTATGGTTTGGGTGATCCGGACTCATATTTAAAAATGATGTTGCATATTAGCCAAGGCGATATTATTAACCAACGCGATATTTTAAGGCGCTTAGCCGAGCTGCAATATACTCGAAATGATGTTGCATTTCAGCGCGCTACTTATCGTGTACGAGGTGATGTAATTGATGTATTCCCTGCTGAATCAGACCGCTTAGCGATACGCATTGAATTATTTGATGAAGAAATTGAACAAATTAGGCAATTTGACCCACTTACCGGTCAAATAGAAGGCACACTAGCACGGGTTACCATTTATCCTAAAACTCATTACGCAACGCCACGCGAAAAAATATTAGCCGCCGTAGAAAGTATTAAGATTGAGCTAAAAGATCGTTCAGCGCAATTAAAAGAAAATAATAAATTAATTGAAGAACAACGTATTGTACAGCGTACTCAATTCGATATAGAAATGATGACAGAGCTCGGTTATTGCTCGGGTATTGAGAATTATTCACGCTATTTGTCGGGTCGAGGTATGGGTGAAGCTCCTCCTACGTTATTCGATTATTTACCTAACGACGGTTTGCTTATTATTGACGAATCTCACGTTACAGTGCCACAAATAGGTGCCATGTATAAGGGCGATCGCTCACGTAAAGAAAACTTAGTTGAATACGGTTTTAGGTTACCTTCGGCTTTAGATAACAGACCCATGAAATTTGATGAGTTTGAAGCTTTAGCCCCTCAAACTATTTATGTATCAGCAACCCCTAGCCATTACGAAATTGAAAAGTCAGGTGAAGATATTGCGCAACAAGTGGTTAGACCTACCGGCTTGTTAGACCCTATCATTGAAGTAAGACCCGTTGAAACGCAAGTAGATGATTTGTTATCTGAAATAAAAAAACGGATTATTATTGAAGAGCGAGTATTGGCCACGACTTTAACAAAACGAATGGCAGAAGATTTAACAGATTATTTATACGAACATGGTATTAAAACACGTTACTTACATTCTGATGTTGATACGGTCGAGCGCGTAGAAATTATACGAGATTTTAGGTTAGGTAAATTTGATGTATTGGTTGGGATCAACTTGTTACGTGAAGGTTTAGATATGCCTGAGGTGTCTTTAGTCGCTATTTTAGATGCCGATAAAGAAGGGTTTTTACGCTCTGAGCGCTCATTAATACAAACCATTGGTCGTGCTGCAAGAAACATTAACGGCAGAGCTATTTTATATGCTGGACGCATTACTGGCTCAATGAAAAAAGCCATTGATGAAACCGATAGACGTCGTAAAATTCAGCATCAATATAATCTTGATAATGGCATTACCCCTACGGGAGTTAAACGTAAAATTAGTGATGTTATGGGCTTAGGAAATGGAACGAGTAAAGCCTCATTACAAAAAGTTGCTGAAGAGAATGCCGCTTACAAAATAATGTCTACTAAAGAAATTGACGACACAATTAAGCAGCTTGAAAGTGAAATGATAAAACATGCGCAAAGTTTAGAGTTTGAATTAGCCGCTAAAACCAGAGATGAGATAAGCGCTTTACGTAACCAACAATTATCTACCTAGTTTTAACTTGTTTAGCTTGTTTAGCTTTTTGGTATGTCTTTTTAGGTTAACACCGAACTCATTTTACAAAGCTTTTAGTATAAATAGCTTTAATGGGTATAGGGTTAACTCGCACACCTACTGTTTACATAATAGTGAATCTGTAATATTGAGCATGTAATTATTGGGTATGTTATTTTTTGTATATAATCTTTTAAGGTTATCTTAGCCACGTAATTTGTGCGACATATGTTGCCAAAGATATAGGGTTGCTTCAGATAGTTAAATTAATACAGTTAACTTAATGCAGTTAAATTAATACAGTTAAATTAATTCGTCTTAAAACTCCTTGATTTATGAGCTATGCGAGCTTACTAAAAATTCAAATTAATGAATTTTATTTTGCACCATCATCGTGTAATAGGCCATAACGTCTGCAATTGCTTCTTTTGTGCAAAGTGGCAGGCTGCTAATGTCTTCAATAATATCGTCTTGCATATTTACTGGGAAAGATAAAATCTGCTGAAAATAATCTATAGAGTTTTCTACTTTGGTTGGGTTTTCTAAAACACTTCTTTGAGCGGTATTTGCTTCTACAGAGCTATTTATTGCTCGATCATTGTTTTTAATATCGTTAATTTCGTTTACATAATTATCGTCTTGTTTACATCTTGTAACGCTCATACTTCACCTCTATATTATTTAAATTTAAACACTTAGTTTTATACTAACTGCAATAACCCATTGTGGATTTATACTTGTTTAAATAACCAATTACATCGTTATTAATTTAATCATTAAAACACGCGTTGTTTAAAATGCCTCGCCTACATGCACGCAGATGCTATGTTCAGTCTGAAACGATGAACCTGTTTATTTGACGATTTACCCTACATAAAATTGTTCAATTCATTAATGTGTGTAGTGTTAGTTTTAAAGTTATCTATTTTAAAATTATCTATTTTAAAATTAGCTAATGCTATATTTTTACATTCTGATCCAAAATACGTTGAGTCAAATTTATAAGATCACAATAATGCTCTCGATAATTTACGTTAATAATAAGTTAAATCAGAGTAAAAAACATATTACCTAATCAAGTGTAGGAGGTTTTTCAAAAATATGTGAGAAAAATAATGTAAATAAAAGTTAAAATTCATGTAAAAAATCAAGTTATTGATATTTAAAGTATTTTTATTTTTTTTAGATAGGAGGTTATTAATCGTAATGATGTAACTGTTTATTTCAGGGCTGAAATTACTCAAAAAATTAACATCTTTAACACCTTTAAAATGTAGAAAATAAAAATAATCTTTAATTACAACTTTATTCAGCTTTATTGAATTCAATACCATAGCAAACTAAAAACTCTAGTAACTTGAATCTAATACAGCTTGGATCCAAATAATAAGCTCTAAGTAAAACTTACAGTAGTGCTTCAATGTCTGCTTTTAGTTGCTCAGGTTTTGTTATTGTCGCAAAGCGCTTTACTACATCACCATTTTTATTAACTAAAAACTTGGTAAAATTCCATTTAATACTTTTTGTACCTAAAAAACCTGGGGCCTGCGCTTTTAAAAAATTATATATCGGATGGGCGTTATGGCCGTTAACATCAATTTTACTAAATAAATCAAACGTGATGTTAAATTGCAAATCACAAAACGATTTAATTTCAGTGTTACTCCTTTTTTCTTGCTGTTTAAATTGATTACAAGGGAAAGCTAAAATGATTAAGCCTTGCTCTTTATATTGCTCGTAAAGGCTTTGTAAACCTTTATATTGTTTTGTAAAACCACATTCGCTGGCGGTATTTACAATTAAAACCACTTTGCCTTGGTATGCCGACATGTCAACATCTTCATCACGGTAATTTTTGGCGCTTAATTGATAAAAATTAGCCATTGTATTTACACCTTTATTATTGAATTACTGGACATATACCCGTTACCAATCAAAATGCTCGTTCCCTTATAAAAAGTATTAACGATGAAGTCATCTTTTAAAGCAATAAACGCTCAAGCGCTTCTTCGATGGGTCTAAAAACAATTTATCCGTCGTTATTAAGTGTAGTCAGGTTCCTACACGGATGCAGAGCGTTAGGGTAACGCAGGAGCAGTTACCGAAAATAACCATGAAATAAACTTAATGCCTTGCATACATGGATGTTGACCTTAGATTTCGTCTGGAACTTGAAATCTGTGCCTAAATTGTTTCTAGTTCCCACACAAACCTGTATTTTTAATGGTAACGGATATAGCTATTCACTAAAATGTTTCGGCGAATTAACTTGTTTGGATATACTGATAAAGCGCTTTTAGTACTTTCATTTTCTCAGGGTTATTCTCATGTTCAAGCGCTAGATTTTCTATTTTTGTAATATATTCATTAATACTTAATAAGCTTGGCTCTCCATATTGCAATTTGTTTTCGCAATACAATTGCCATTTATGTTGCTCATCACTCGATAGTGTATAAGGAAAGTTTCTTGCTCTATACCTAAATAATAAAGTGGGTAAACGAGTATCTTGAAACTCAAAAGGGTGGGTTGCTAGTTGCTCAGGACTGATTTGATGAAGGATCTCCATTTGTGCTTTATCACCATGTGAGAAAAAGTTACCACCATATAAAGCTTGCTCAGCATCTATGGTGGTTTCATTGTTATAACTTTCTGCAAAAACATCCGTTAGCTTATCTCTTATCTCGGCATTATTTTTTAATTTAGTTAAATTGGCTAAACATTGCTCACGAGGAATAGCTAACCTTGACGCATTTTCAGGTAATAATGTTTTGGCAGGAGCGACAATGGGGCACTTATTTACATGTATAAGCTTTACTGGAATAGGTAATTCACCTTCTTGTAATTCATCGTACCTGGTATATAAACGCGCTTTAATTTGCTCGCTGGTTAAATCAAATAATGGTTGAGGATCTTTTGCTAAATCTATAGCAATAACTGCATTTTTGTTGGTGGGGTGATAACTTACCGGCGCAAACCAACTCGTACAGCCATGGCTTGAAGAAACTTTGCTAGTGGTATGCACAATTGGCGTCATGTTGTAAACATCAATAAGTTCTAGCACTTGTTTTTTATTTTTTAAATTAAAAATATAATCGTAAAACTTTGGTTGTTTTTCTTTAATTAATTTAGCCATCGCAATGGTGGCGTATACATCACTCATTGCATCATGGGCTGCTTCATGGCTAATGCCATTCGCTTTGGTAAGTAGTTCTAACTTAAAACTAACGTCGCCATCATCGTTAACTGGCCACTCAATCCCTTCAGGTCTTAATGCGTAGCACGCTCGCACCATATCAATAATATCCCATCGGCTATTACCGTTTTGCCATTCGCGCGCATAAGGGTCGTAAAAATTACGATACAGTAAATAACGAGTGACTTCATCGTCAAAACGAATATTGTTATAACCCGCAACACAGGTATTAGGTTGTGTAAATAATGCATGAATTCGGTCAGCAAATTCAGCTTCACTTAAGCCTTCTTGCATCGCTTTTTGGGGAGTAATGCCAGTAACTAAACAAGCTTCAGGGTGTGGTAAATAGTCTTGAGGTGGTTGGCAATAAAACATTTCAGGTTCACCAATAATATTTAAATCAAGATCGGTTCTAATACCAGCAAACTGAGAAGGCTTATCTACCTTTGGAGAAATTCCCCAAGTTTCATAATCGTGCCAGAGGATAGTAGGGGTTTTATTATTCATGAAGTTGAAACTCTTTAATTATTATGAAACTAATCAACATTGAAATCCGCTAAACCGATTAGTTATATTATGCGTTTACATTAATAGGTATGAAACTAGCATACTACGATACAGAGCTGCTTGATAAAGTTATTTAACTGGTTTTAATTCAGGTCATAAAACTTTGCATGGCGATTTCTTATTTTAGGTATTAATGTTAGGTATTCGCGTCAGGTATTTATATTGAAGTGCCAGAGTTGTTTACTTAAGTCGAATATTAAAATACTTACCCATGTATGTGTACCTCTATTACAATTTAATGAGAATAATTAAGTATTTACAGAACATTTAATACAAAATATTTTACTAGGTGGCTTTACTAAATCTGCTCAGTAAACTAAAGTTTATTGATAACGGGTATAATTATGAAATAAATAATAAATGTATAAAAAGTTTTATAAAATTTAAGGGTTAATGATGTACGATTTTATGCAGGACTTAACATTACAGGAAGTATCTAAAGCAAAAATATTATTAGTTGACGATGAAAAGATGAATACGGCTATTTTAGCAAAATCTTTACATATGTTTCCAAATGTTAGTCGAGTTCACAGTGGGTCAGAGGCTATTGAATTTTGCAAAAATTCGCCTCCAGATTTGGTTATATTAGATATTGTTATGCCAAATATGAATGGTTTAGAAACATGTGAAATTATAAAAAAATTACCATTAATGCAAAATTGTCCGGTTATATTTTCAACATCATTACAGTCAATTGAAGATGAAATTGCTTGCTGGGAGGCGGGCGGTTCAGACTTTATTAATAAACCTGTAACACCGATGACATTACTTAAACGAATTATGTCTCATATTCAGCTTAAGTTGAAATACGATCAACAGCAAAAACTCGCGTATTTTGACAGTTTAACAAAATTAGGTAACAGACGTCATTTTGATGATTTTTATAAAGAACAAATTTTACTTGCATCAAGGTCAAAAACCGACTTGTCTGTAGTGGTTTTAGATGTCGATTATTTTAAAGCTTATAACGACAATTACGGACATAAACAGGGTGATGAATGCTTAATTAGTATTGCCGATATAATTAAAAGTGAGTTAAACCGCCCCACTGATTCCGCAATGCGATACGGTGGTGAAGAGTTTGCCCTAATTCTACCAAATACCGATATTGAAGGCGCACAATTTGTTGCAAGAAAAATTGTTTCAGGCATTAAAAACGAAAAAATTCAACACACAGGCTCTCCTTATAACGTTGTAACTATCAGCGCAGGTGTCTCTTCGTTAAAAACAATTAATAAAGGTTTTGATTTATTTGACGCCTCAGATAAACAACTATATTTAGCTAAACAGTCTGGTCGCAATGTGTGTGCGTAATACTATATTAATTTGCTGTTATTCTTAATTATAAAGTTAATAGCAGTGTTATTAGGCAATAGTGTTTTTATGAATTTATTTCGACTAGTACAAATTTATATCAACCATTTTATCAGGTTAACTTTTACTTTTAAGTTGATGCTTATTAAATACTAATCAACACTATGTGAGCCAAAAATAATGCCTAAAAACTCTCGTTTTCTAAATTTTTTCTCGTTGCTATATCAAACTCATCAAATTAAAAAAGTATTTTTTAGCGTATTTGCCATTGGTGTTGTAATTTCTTCTTTATCAAGTTGGTATGTTTATCAGCAAAATCAAACACGTGTTCAAACTTATATAGAGTCTTTATCAGTAGA
>ENA-ORXM01004304-ORXM01004304.1-marine-metagenome-genome-assembly--contig:-NODE-4304-length-12696-cov-2.485458_pt1 | contig 12696 bp, 7 predicted proteins | sample MGYA00237867_ERZ511480 | MGnify/ENA primary metagenome ERZ511480 (study PRJEB26309, sample SAMN06266103) | marine metagenome | isolation source: Algal blade | place: United Kingdom:Sidmouth, United... | reverse complement strand
ATCGATGACTGCCATTCTGATAATTTCGTATTTGTCCACCTGCATCAACATCTTTCTCAGATTCTTTCCTCGGAAATTTTTACCGATCTCATCCATCTTCTCTCGCAATTCCGCCACTGAATACCCCAATAACTTTGCACGATACTGCCACCAACGAGCACTAAATTCTTTGTTGCTATCTCCAAATTTGGCCTGATGTGATTTTTCTACCGATTGCTGGCAGGACATGAGACCCATTACTTTGGTTAATTCTATTACAGCCATGACTTGATCTTTGGAAAGTAGTTCGGTGTCACGCACCTTCTCTTCTAAGGATAGTAGCCAGCGGGCATATTCCTGTTTGACTTCACTATCTGTATTTAAAGTAATTAAGCGTGCCATCTCCAAAGAAATGTAATAATCTTGAAGCTTACTGACTTTCATGACTCGGCGCGCAAAATCTTTGAGCTCAATCGGCTTTCGCACATCATCGTCAAAAGCATAGACATCACCCAACCATTTGGTGATATTGCGAACATACTGGTAATCGGCTAGCTTCAATGCAGCGTGCAATCCTGAAGCGGTAACCACCTTTGTTCCTTTGGGGCTTGTGAGAATATTGAGTTTCATTTTAAAACAATTTATGTTGACAATAGATCTAAATCGATCACTTATGTAACAAAAATAGGTACACAATAGCAGAATAGCAACTTTTTGTTGATATTTTTTAAAACAAATTATTGTTTTTGTTTGAAATGTTGGAAAAACTGGATGGTTGGAGTATGCGCAAAATGAGGATGTCGGGAGATGGGAGACGGGAGAACTGAACTACCACTTTTGAAGGAGTTCTTATTTATAAATTTACAAAAGTCCGAAATTCGAGAGGATGGGAGCGGACCTTCCGGACTTTCAACATTGCTACACCTGAAATTAACAGGGGCTAAGCAGTAACGGTTCGTGCAAAAATCAATGCGCCACAGTCGCCTTAAAATAATAACACCCGACACCGTTACTTCACCAAAACATAACTGCTTTAAAAAGGAATTGTAGCTGGCAGTCCAGTTTGGCCTGCGTGTTTTCTACTGTCAACTATTGGTGAATAGCCACACGTTACATCCAGGTTTTTTCTTCATTCAGGGATTTCAATCGCTTCCTCTCCAGTCGCATCTGAATTCATGATATACAATTTTGAGATCGCTTTACCCGCATCTTCTCCACGTTGGTATTTCTTTACATTTTTAATCGGAGATTTCTATTTTCTCTTCCTCACTTCCGTCAATATTCATAATATATAAATCTGCATGCAAGTCGCCTCCTTCTGAACCTCTTTCCATTCTATCTATTCGCTGAAAGATTATCTTATTCGATTGAGGTGAGTAAGTCGGTAACTGGTAATAACTCGCATTACATGTTTCTTTTATTATCTCAGTTGTATTTGTTTTTATATTGGTTTTATAAATACCCGTAACATGTGCCCATATGATGGTTTCCAGGTTAATCCACTCTGCACCTCCGTTAGAGATCGAACTAAGTTCTTCTACCTGATAAATAAGGTTTGCTTCACCTGTGTATGGATTTCCAAGTATTAATTTTCCTGAACTTGTATTAACGATTAAACTATCATGCTGCCATGAACCAGGGCTGGCAAGGCCGGAATATATTGTATCAATAAAATTTCCAAATTCATCTGCCATGATATACTTGGTGGGAGTTGTAAAACCTAATTTGTAAATAAATTTATCTGAAGTAATATTCCAATCAGGAGTATGGCAGTTGCCACTAAAGGTAAGTTGAGTAAGGCTGTCTCCATTACTCTTAATCTTCCAGATATTAAAACCGTCGTTCCCCAGTTCATTCCAGAGCGGCAACAATATCCAGCCATTTTTTCCCCATCGGGGGCGAAACTGGGGTAACCCTTCATAAAACGTCTCATAGGTTTTGGTCTTTAGATTATATTTTATCAAACTATGAGGAGGCCCGTCATTTTCCTTTGCGTAAAAGAGTAAAACTTCTTCTGAATTGTTTGGATTAAAACAAGGCACCCCATAAGAGGGATACTGAACATGGAAAAGAGGCATTCCCTGCATATCTGTTAGCTGGTCGATTTCAATACATTCTCCAGAATCAAGTTTATCCTTAGTACAACCTATATATAAAAAACTTACACCGATGAGTATAAAATAAATACTATTTTTCATTTTGATTTATTTTGAATAGCTCTTAAACTGCCGAAGCAGATTAAGAGCTATAATAATCATTGTTTGATTGACTTTTTACTAAACACTCCGTCGTCACTCTTAAATTGGCAGAAGTTTAGATCCTGCAACTTATCTTTTTTACAACAGGTTACCGTTATAGATATTATGAAAATCATTAAAAGAAGCAATCTTATTTTCATGATATAAAATTATAGGCTCTGTACCAAAATGGTTATTGAACAACAATTCGCATCACTTTAAATGCTCCATCAGGAAATACCACTTTAATAAAATAAACCCCATCGACATGAAGGAAGAGGTTGCCAGCATAACTACCCGCTATTTGCTTTTTATATTCAAAAACAGAATGACCCAATAAATCATACACATTGATTTCAACAGTCCCAGACAACTCCGTTTCTAAAAAATACTGAACATCACCTGTCGTAGGATTTGGATAAACTGTGATTTCAGATTCCGAGGAAATCAATTCACTTAAATTGGTAAACAGACCTACTTCTATCGCTTCTACTAATTCACAACCGATGTCATCTGTAATAGTAACAGTATAGATACCAACGGAGAGATTGTCTACCGAAGGGACCGTATCTCCCGTACTCCAAAGATAACTATAAGGAGACGTGCCACCATATACAGAATCAATTGTAATACTTCCGTCAGTAGCTCCCGTGCTACTGACCGATTCGATTGACGATTCAATGGTTGGGGTTCCGAATTGTTCATAAGCTCCTAAATCAACGACATCTTCCAATATTCGTAACTGTCCTTTATAATCATAAGGAATAAGTGACGTATCTATTGAGTTATTATCACCCACATTGATTGCCGGAGAGCAAGCTAGCAAGCGAAAATCACCATTCATACTATCCACAAATAAAGGATCAAGTTGATAAAGCATTCCGGGGCCGCAGGCATCTTCCCCATTGACCAGACAGTCAGGTGAATAGACCAGACAATAATGTATATTATAACCTTCGAAGGTGATACTATCGTTATCGTTATTTATATTTTTAAATAATTCATGCATTGGAGCTTCTGACATGATAATTGAATTACTTACATTAATATGGTGATCGTAAAAAACACCTGGCTCCCATCGTCGATCAAACAATCTGTTACCAACATTGTAAAACGTGCAATTGCTGAAGTTGGCTTGCTTGGTTGCTAGAGAATCATTATTAAAAGAGAATTCTAATGCTCTATTAATGGTATGAAAAATAGAATTAGAAACATTTAATTCGAGCTCCTGCCCACCAGCACCAATATCGAAGGCATTATAGAGCTTTCCGTTCATTGGAGGAATAACATATTTTCCTTCAAAGTAACAATTATTGATATCCGCTTTTATATTACTACCATGAAAATTAACAACTCCGCTCGGCCCTGTAAATACATTAACAAAAGAAGAATTTTTCAACCTGAAAAACAACTTGGATCCCATTAAATCAGCATCATAATGTTGTATTCTTATTCCCCTAGGACCTGTTGTTGTCTCAGTACCATCTCCTGTAAAACAACAATTATCAATATTAATATACCTATCATCAACATTATGAACAGTAGCAATAATCGAATGTATATAATTACCTCCAATTTGCACAAAATAGCAGTTATTTATTATCAAATCGCCATTATTTCCAATAGCAGAAAAGAATGACACCAAACCATCTGAAGCATCATCGCTTCCCCAGAAAAAACAGCTATCCAAAATATTTAACCCGTTTATTTCCCACAAACAGATGTCAGCCCCCTTACTAATCGTTTCATTATCCTTAAATGAACAACCATATATCAAAAAAGGTAGTGAATCAATTGGGTTGCCTTCCTTATAAATAGCCCCTCCTCGTAGTAATGCTTCATTATTCGTAAAAGAGCAATGACTTATAGTTGGAATCGCCTCCCCTTCATCTGAAAAAGCACAATAAATAGCTCCACCATAATATCGTGCAGTATTGTTGATAAAGTGATTATTAATGATCACCGGACTTGTAAGTAGATGTTCCTCAGTCGCCGCTAAATATATTCCTCCTCCATAATTATAGGAAGTCGAAATATCCGGATCAAAGGCATGGCCATTCCGGATCATAAAGCCGTCTATTCGGGCTGTGCTATCGGTACCAATACTATAGATTACTTGATAGGAATTGTCGGTACTGTCTGTAAGTGAACCTATGTTACCATTGAGGGTCGTAAGATTGTTGGTAAAATCTCTTTGAGATAAATCATTTTCTGTTCCGACAAACCCACCATACATCTTCACACCATTCTTTAGGACGAATGAAATGGTTCGATCTTCCGTAGCTGTGGGTAGGTAATTTCCTTCTGCTACCCAAATACTAGTCGTAGAATCAGCCTCTGCGATGGCATCTTGTAAATCAATAAAGGCGTTGAACCAGCTACTGCCGTCGTTGTTGCCGGTAGCATTTTGTTTGACGTATAGCGTTTCCTGTGCGTCTAAGGAAGAAAGAGCATTCAACAAGAAGAGTAACAATAGAATTATTCTCATTAATATCTTCATTGGATTTTTCATAATAAAACATGTTTATTAGAACCACCTGCAAGACAATACCTATCTTGCAGGCGGTTTTTGTCTTTAAAGGCTTTCCTAATCTGTTTTTAGAATAGTTCCTGTAAATACATTATCTCCTAACTCTAAACGATAATGCAGTACTCCATTAGCCAACTGTGAAACGTCGGACACTTGGAATGTCTGTTTTCCTTTAGGCAAAGCATAGAGTTTACCAATAGATACACCCAATGCATCAACTATCTGCAAAGACACTTCCTCTGGTTGATTTAATTCAATCTCAATACTAATCTCATTTGTAAAAGGATTTGGGTAAATACTTGACAACAGATGTGTATCATTACCTAAAGAACCTTCTTGCAGGTTTTTTATCTTCTTGTTGTTATCAACACTATTATCAACAAAAGAAGTAGTCCCTCCTCCTAAAGGCGCATTTGACAACATTTGAATACTATTATCTACATCACCCATTTTTACAGCAACAAACGACCAGGTAATTTCTTCCATTGCTTCATCTGACAATAAGTTAATTTCTATTTCATCCATGTAACTTTTTATTCCTGCACCTGGGTCTGGCATATAAGGTCGTGGCACTCCTACTCCGGATGGTGTCCAAATTGCATCAAAAGGGCTTACCTCAAAGACTGAAGAAAAAGAAGGGTTTTCCAAATAATAACTGGGTACATACCTCCATGAACCATATTCGAAATTAACAGTCCCTCTTCCATTTACGACTTGCTGAATTAAAGCGGCATTATGGGTCGTAATTTGACCATCGAAGTTAACATCTGCTGCTATTAATTTATAAGGAGTATCAAGCGTATAAGTTTGTCCTGGGTTATTAGGATCTTCATAATAAGGCAATCCAGCCGCATAAGCTCCAACAATAGCGGCATCAAGGTCATATACTTCAAAATTAGGCGCCATATCTTCATTCCCACTATAATCATTTCGAGGTTTAGCTGTAATATTCAAATCTTCTCCTGGGAAAAAGAAGCAATTGAACAATCTATATTTCCCCTTAATTGAAGATACAATAGATGTTGGATTCCAGCAAGCATCATTGTTAGCTACATCTGTCAAATCTACCGGCACCAATGAAAACAGCTCTTCTCCATTGGGAGAACTCTCTATTACTGCACCAATAAATCCATAGCTAGAATAAAAGCTAGAACAATCCGGATTAGCATTCCATAAAAAAGCTTTGTTGGGATGATTATTCAGTACATCCAGCATAAATTGGTTTTGATCATTCGAGAAGTGTTGTGGTGTGCAAAAATATCCATAATAAGACATAATCAATGTAGGATCGGGAGTATAAAAATCTCCAAGAGGATCATTAGGTTCTAAGCAAATAACATCTGCACAACCACTGGTAGTATAACACCCTTCCTGTGGGTTTGTATACAAATTTCCAGGGTCTGCCGGTGTATCACAAAAGCCGTCTCCATGAGGAATACATGTTTCATCCAGCCCACAATTAAGAGGACAAAGCTCTAATGCAACCGTATTTATATCGCAATTGAGTTGAAGTGCAGGAGGTGTTATTGAAAGACAAATCTCATCTTGAACATAACCAGTTCCCAGAAATGTATGTTGCAACCCAAAATAATGGCCTAACTCATGAGCTATCGTATGTGCTAAAGGACCTTCCCCAGAGTGATCTCTAACTACTATCATATTATTAAAGGGGCTATCTGGAAAATTGGCTACTCCTCCAATCGCGGCATTATCGAATATAGAGTTGACACAATAAAGATTAATCGCATCTGTAACAAAATGTAAATTCATTAATGCCTGCCATTCAGAGTTCTGAAAATCAATCAAAGTACTAGACCCTACGATAGTAACATCACAAAAGTAGAAACTCATTCCATTATCAAAAAAGCTATTTAACTCATCTTCAACGGCATTAAAATCTGGGCTAGGCAACCAATCGGTTTGACCATCATTATCGATGATCGTTATGTGAATCGGCATATTGTCAGGAGTAGAGGTGGACTGGAGTCCATTTTGAATTTGCTGGGCTAGATAAATGTATTCCTGGTCGGTCATAGACTGGGTACCACAAGGTGGTCCATCTTGACCAAAAACAATGAAATTGCTACAAAACATGAGCAATAACAAACTTAATAGGTTAATGAAATTCTTTCGGGGGGGGGGGTAACAAAATTCTTCATAACAAATCGGGTTTAAAAGGTGAAATAAAAAAAAACATCAAGCAAACAAGTTGCCTAGCAATAAAATCAACGATGTTATCCCGATAGGACTAGAATAAAAAGGACTCTTATTTTAATCCAAAAATTAATATTCGTACGATAGCCGAATACGTAATTTGCTTTACAAGTATACTAAAAATATCACTATCTACGAAATCTATTCATAACAAAACCAATTTCCCTATCTTAGCCCCGCTATGAATCCCTTTTTCAAACCAACAGATATTGCTTACCTCATTTTTTTCCGAATTGTATTTGGGATATTATGTATCGCTGAGGGTATTTCTCTTTTTAGTTATTTACATCTTTATAAGAGGGCCTTTGATCCGGAGCTTTTTCATTTCAAGTATTATGGGTTTGAGTGGATACATCCGATGCCAGATCCATTTATGAGTATCTTTTTTGTTTTGCTGATTTTAGCGGGAGTGGGTATTATGCTCGGCTGGCGCTACCGTTGGTGTATGCTTTTTTATGCTTTCGGCTTTAGCTATACCTTTTATATAGAGGCAGGTTTTTACCTGAATCATGGGTATCTTTTTATGATGCTGTGCTTTAGTATGCTTTTTTTTCCGGCACACCGGGCATATTCTCTAGATGTTTTGCAAGGGCGGGTCACGCCTATAAAAGACGCTCCTCGTTGGCCACTTTTGTTTTTGCGGTTTATGATGGCAGTAGTCTATATATATGGTGGGATTGCTAAAATCAACGCGGACTGGCTGAATGCTGTTCCTTTGAAGTACTGGCTGGCGGGTAAATCTAAGTTGTTTCTGATTGGGCCTGTTGTTAAGTTGGAACAGACGGCCTGGTTCATGAGCTATGGCGGGCTGGCATTGGATCTTTTGGTTGTTCCATTCTTATTGATTAAGAAGACTCGCCCCTGGGCCTTTGTCTGTGTTTTGTTCTTTCATTTTGTCAACCTCCTTATTTTTGAAATTGGAATTTTTCCGTGGATGTCTACTGCTTTGACGGCGCTGTATTTTTCACCTGACTTTCCAAAACGATTATGGAATTGGTTGAGTAGTAAAATCAAAAAACTCCAATCAATGGGTCAATGGTGGCAGCAACTTTGGGCTCCCAGCCTCAATCGGCAAATTGAATTTCATTATTCTTCTTTACAGAAAAAACTAATCACGACCAGTCTAATCGTCTTTTGTAGTATTCAACTCTTATTACCTCTCCGACATCATTTATACAATAGTCATGTACTCTGGACGGAGCAGGGTCATCGCTATTCCTGGCGGATGATGCTTAGAAGTAAGCAAGGGCGTGGCCACTTTAAAGTGGTTGACAAAGCGACCAGTAGAAACGTTACGGTAAACATTAGAAAATACGTGAGTAAACGACAGGCTCGAAAAGTATATATGCATCCTTATTTCATTCTTCAAGTTGCCCATATGCTTCGAGAAGAATACAAAAAGGAAGGAATGGTCGACCCCGAGGTTTATGCCGATCTTAAACTCCGGGTAAATGGACGTCCTTATCAACAATATGTGAATCCTAATATAGATTTGGCTAAGGAAAAATGGTCGATCTTTCGTTCGGTGAATTGGCTGGAGCCTTATGAGGATTTGAATCGAAATGAGAATTGAAATCTTAACTTCTTAATGGTTTACCTTCCAAAGTTAACTTATCAAATCAACGCCTAGCCATCTGTACCGATCGAATCAAAACGCCAATCACTATCAAAGCAATACACACTACAGCTGCTATGACAATCCCCATAAACCCTTCATCCATCGCTTCCATTCGTTCTGAAATAATTCCGTAAAACGCCCAGACAACTACTAGAGGAAAAGCAATATCCCATTTTCGATAAATCATCAGTAAGGCCAAAAGCCCTCCGACACTAACCATTATGATGGTCCAAACGTGAGGTGCTATCCCTGCCTTGTCAAAACCAAAACTGACCAACAACGCAGTCGCATTCGCAATAGTCGCGATGCTTATCCAGCCTAGGTTAACCTGAAATGGTAGACGCACTAAAAATCGCTGCTGCCAGCTTTCTGCCTTACCTTCACCTATTCCTAATCTTAGATAGATTCTGATAAGCGTCGTCAAATAACCGAGCATAATGACGAATGAAACCATCAGCAGTTCATAGTGCCAGGCCAACAACCATCCTGCATTTAAAAGACAACTAATAAAAAATAACCAACCGATCTTTTCGACATGCGGAAGGCCTTTTTTGTTGGAACTAAACAAATCACTCGCCTGATAAATGACAAAACCAGTGAGCAATAAATAGATCACCCCCCAGATAGCAAAGGTAAATGGCGCAGGTACAAAAAGATTGGGATAAAGGTCAGATAACTCTCCAGCCGTTCTACCATTAATAGGCAGTGCGTTAGAAAGGTAATTGATAACTAGCGTTAAAATAAAGCCAAGAATATTGGCGATTTGTAGGGTTCGTTTCATGTTGTATGTTTTGTAATTTTTAATGGTTGATAGAGTTGGTCTATGGATTTTTTTGACTTGCCTGCCGTAATTAGGGAGAGGCAGATTTTGACCCTAAGGTTGAGCAATAATACTTTGCCGCTATAGATGGCATTTGAACTTGAACTTGATACTTGCACTTGATCTTTATAGGTTTAAGTGTCGAGTGTAAGTTCAGTACAGCGTTTTGATTTTGATTTCAACTTCGATTCAGCACCGAGCTTAGGGATGCGGCCTAAATAACTGTCCGATTTGAGAAATAAATATTAGAGCTATATTCCGCGAACTGAGCGAATTTTCGATTTCGATTTCGATTTTGATTTCGATTCACAAGCCTTCCTCAAAACGAAATATCCGCCCTTTTTCCCCCACAATATAACCAAGCCCATCAACAACATGTACACCCAACAAATCGACATCAGGAAATCCTTTCACCTCCTGCCAGTCATCACCGCCATTCAATGTTCGCCAAAAAACGCCGCCTTCGCCTACAATGTAACCAATGTTTTCATCAACAAAATGAACATCTCTGAAAGGAATATCTTTAACACCGACTTTTTCGCCTTTCCGTATTTTTTTCCAATCATCACCGCCATTTGTTGTTTTCATAATCGTTCCACCCGAACCGACCACATAACCGACGTTGGATGAAGGAAAATCGATGGCTCTAAAAAAGTCACCATCAATGTTAAGCTGGGTCCAGGTTTTTCCAGTGTCGTTAGATTGTAGCATAATGCCATAGCCCGCTGCATGCACTCTTTCATTATCAGAAAAACAGACTGCCGCCAATTCTTTTTCAAATGTATCCCGCTCCATTGACCAGGCACCTTCCACACGCATGAATGCTCCCTGCTGAAAAGCGATACCTCCAACTACCACACCTACTCCTTCTTCGTTGTAATCCACATCTCTCAGGATATCCCAACGATGCAGACGATGAAAAGTCCAATCTTCCTGCGGACTTAGCTTCCGATAAAAATAACCATCAACTCCAACTGCATAACCAACTCCATCATTTGAAAAATCTAATCCAAACATACTTTTATCTCCCAGCGAATCAGCAACCCAGGTAATACCACCATCCAATGTTGAGAGTGAATATCCTTTCGTCCATACATCACCTCCTACAGCATAACCCGTATTAATATCTGTAAAGTAGACTGAATTTAAGGTGCTATTAACTGGAGAGCTTTGCTCTTCCCATAGCAGTTCAATTTTTTCTTTCCCACAGGAAAAAAAGCAAAGTATGATAAAAGATAAAGTGAGAAGGCGTAATGGAGTTGAGGCGTGCGGCATGCTGGTGGGTTAAGTGGGGGAATAGAGTTGATCTGAAGGCAGGTTTTTTATTTTATTTCTTCTGTAAGAATAATTGGTTAGTTAGCATTTCGTCGACTTAATTTTTAGTCCTTTTGGCTCACTAGTTTTCCTAAAGATTTACTTTGGTTTGTCACTTTGTCTTAAAAAAAGACATCATGCCTCATTCATCTTCAATTAAGTTCTAGACAAACCAACAACCGGAACGAGCCCCCGTACGGGCCATTACAACAAATAACTAACAACCAAAGAAACCATCAATTCCCCGATTTCATACTATCTTTCACAAGTGGGTCAGTACCCGTTGAGCCATCATCCGCTTTTTTTACTCGGCGAGGAAAAGTGGGGAATGCGGCACTTCCGTAATGTGAGTAACGCTGATCTGTAACCAAAGGAAATTTATAATTATTCATAAAGCCAATGAAAAACAAAGTCAATCTTTCTGTGTCAATATTTTTTGAATTGGGCTTAAGGTAGTAAGCAATGTGATTGACGGTTCCATCAGGATCCCAAAAAACATTGAGCCACATCTTGATTCCTTTCAAATCAAAATTAACGGTTCCCGAATAAGCTTCCATTTCTTTAAGCATACTTAGCCACTTATCAAAAGCGACATCCATATTATTGTCACACACCGCCATTAGCATAGCTTCGTGTTTTTGGGTCATCTTTTCAAATGCAGTCTCATATTCTCCCATGATGAATACTTTGGGAATTTCAATAGAGTCTGCAACAGAATAAAGATTTGTGTTACCTACATCAGCAGAAGCCTTTAGATTACTTGTGCTGAAAACCAGGCAGGATATGAATAAAAAAAAGATTAATCTCATGAACGGTTGTTTTGCTCGCATATAAAAATTATAACCAGTACTTCTTTTGAAGTTTGTCTCAGAAGTTATTCACTAACTGATAGATATTTTTGGTATATTATTTTCGTCAGTTTTTGTTTCAAAACAGTTGACGATAGAGTGTATTTAAATTTCGTTTAATCACTCTTTTAATGGGGGAGCTCATATAATACATCAGTACTAATTTAAACATTGAGTTCTGAATCTATGTAAAATTAACGGACATTATTCAAAAGAAGTATTATAAACGTAATTAATTTACTTTTTTCAGATTTAATTAACAAATCACTTTCTATTCCATTGGTTTTTAACGCTTTCTGATATTATACGCCCTCAGCAATATTGAAAAAATTAATTGTTTTGAGTAAAGGCTAACTTTTAACTTTAAATTTGAGTCCTAAACCTGATTTCTTCAATTTTCTTACTTAATTTCATCACAAATTAAGGAATTCTCCGTTAAATCAATCGTATTCATCTCATACTTAGTTAATTTGGTAGAACAAATATTATTAATCCTTCTACGTTTTGTCATTTTTGAATGTCTATTTTTTCTATCGAAAAAACTAATAGTAAATAAACCTAATAGCCATTATTATAATTGGATGCTGCATTGCATGCTCCGAAAACAATAACAAAATGCCTGATAATACTTCAACAGAAACCGAAACAACTAATACAACGACAGCACTTCCTGGTGATCCTTCATTAGCAACCTCCGCTGAAGAACTTCAAAAGCTAGTTGCCAATTCCAAAGGAACTTTTAAATATAGTATTGAAGACTTTTTCCGCAACCCGGAGAAAACCAGGTATCAACTATCTCCTGACGGAACTTACTTTTCTTACATGGGGCCTTACGAAAGACGACAAAACATCTTCGTTCAAAAAATCGGCGAAGATAAAGTTGTCCGACTAACCAGCGAAACGGGTCGCGATATCTCCGGTTACTTCTGGGCCAACAACAATCGATTGCTTTATATCAAAGACAGTGGCGGTGATGAAAACTTCCAACTCTTTGCAGTCGACAAAGATGGCACCAACGGAAAAGATCTCACTCCTTTTGAAAAAGTTCGTATTCAAATCATCGACCAACTAGATGACATCGAAGAGGAGATCATCGTTGGGATGAACAAAAACAATCCACAACTTTTTGAGCCTTA
>ENA-ORXM01004300-ORXM01004300.1-marine-metagenome-genome-assembly--contig:-NODE-4300-length-12701-cov-15.588878_pt1 | contig 12701 bp, 11 predicted proteins | sample MGYA00237867_ERZ511480 | MGnify/ENA primary metagenome ERZ511480 (study PRJEB26309, sample SAMN06266103) | marine metagenome | isolation source: Algal blade | place: United Kingdom:Sidmouth, United... | reverse complement strand
TAGGTTGGGGTACACCAGAAGGCCTTTGGTTTGGTATAGTACCAGAAGGTATAGGCGTAATTGGTATGTTTTTCAATTTAATAGTTTCAGTAGTGGTAAGTAGAATGACAGCACCTCCGCCACAAACAATACAAAATTTGGTAGAAGATATTAGAATACCGAGAGGATCATCTTCACCAGGAGCATCACATTAGAATACACAACTTTTTATTTTAAGGATGAGTTTTTTTAGAAAGGCTCATCCTTTTTTTTTTGCTATAAATTAAAACCAAAAAGCTCCAGCGCAAGTATTTTCTACTTGCAAACTAAAAATACTGACAATTAGCACCTCCTCATTGTTCTGAGTAGAAATAATAAATTAAAAGCTTAACTTTGAGCAACAATAAAGATGAACCTGAAATGGATAAAAATTTAATAAAACGAATTACGCTTAATCCTGATGTTTGTTTTGGAAAGCCAACCGTAAGAAATATGAGATATCCGGTTGAAATGATTTTAGACCTGCTCTCTGCTGGAATGACTACTAAAGAAATATTAGAAGATTATCCAGCTTTAGAAGAAGATGATATTAATGCTTGCTTATTGTTTGCTGCCAAACTGGTTAAAGTAAATTCAATTAGTAAAGTGATTGCTGCTTAGTGAAATTTATTGTTGATGCACAGTTACCTGCAAGGTTAAAGCACTGGTTTGTAGAAAAAAGGTTATGACACAATACATACTGATGATTTACCACAAAAGCATCTTACGCCTGATAAATTCATTATAGATATTGCCGAAAACAAAATCGAATTGTGGTGTCAAAAGATAGTGATTTTTATAAATCTAATCTTATTGATGGGATTCCGGAACGAATCATTTTTATTACAATGGGCAATTTGTAAATAAAGAATTGATCAAACTATTTGAACTTAATTTTCCAACCATCAAAACTTATTTTGAAACTGGTAGTAAAGTTATAGAGTTTGACAATAATTCTATTAGAGTTCATTCGTAAATACTAACTTAGAAACACACTCGTCCGCAAATCTTTCAACTTGCTTTTTAAAAACACAGAAAGTTTTGCACCATTGAAGATTTGTTTGAACAATTAATTGTTATCAATAAAATTGAAGAAGGCTTAAAAGATATTGACGAAGGTAATACAACATATTCCGAGCAGCCTCGAAGTACATAGAATCCAAATCAATTACTTGATTTCAGCCTTCAAATAATTTTTTATTTAGACGTAAAATATAAATATTCTTACTAAAACAACAACGATTAATTAATTGTTAATTTGAAGGTGTGTTTTTATTTAATAGACAAAAAATTGAATCATTACATATAATTAAGATAAAACTTCATAAACTATTTGGCTGTTTTGTTGGTTTTTTTTATTTTTATCATAAATAAACACAATATGAACAGTAAAATTCACTACACTCTTTTTCTATTTACTTTTGTTTTTGTTCAAGTAAATGCTCAAATCTGGACGAAAGAAGTCACATTAAATCGTAAAGTTCAAAAAATTTTAAAACCAGTTATTTACATTAACGACATTATTGATAATAGAACTAATGGAAATGTTTTAGGAGAGTTTTTAAACGAGGAGAAAGATAAATTTGTAGTTTACTATAGAGATAACATTATTGAAAGAACATTAGAAATTTGTCGACAAATTTCACCACAAAGAAGAAAATCGAAATCGTTTATTATAAAAATTGATTCTCTAAGTGTATATCCTGAGCAAACCAAGAAAAATGTAACAATTCATAAATCTTATTTAAAAGTTGAATTTATTAAAAAAATAGATAATCAATATTTTTCTTTTGGTAAGATTGAGCAGGAAAGAAATAACTCTGGTGCGGATTTGAATGGTATTTTTGCAAAAACGTTAAAACGTTGTCTTGAGAGTTTCAACATTATAGTAAAAGAGAAGTCATACGAAATGGAAGAGATTTCAAATCCGTTTGAGTTGAATAAAGCAGTTGCAAATAATATACTAAATGTTGACATAAATGACGGTATATACCAAACATTTGCTCAACTAGTGAACGGAGAACCAAGTGTTATTAAAAAGGTAGGTTATACAGAGAGCGAAAAAAGTAATTCCATTTATGTTTTAAAAGAATATTCATTTGAAGAATCTTTAAGCATAAATGCTTTTGTTGCTGACTCAGCGATTTTTATAAAATTAGGTAATATTAAAAATGAAGGTTTACTAATGCAATCTGGCTTTATTAAATCTAAACTAATTGGTCGTTTTTGCCTCTTTGAAGCTAATTTAAGCGATTTTAAAAACCTTCCGAAGGTATATTATGGAGAATATTACGGAGAAAATTTTGGAGAAATTATCGGAAAAGAAGTTATTGGAGGACTAATTGGATCAACAATTATTGGAACAGCTGTTGGAGAAGTTATCGGAGCAACTATTGGTTCTGCAGCAGATAATTCTCAGAAAGAAAAGGAAAATAGTATTTTGGATAAACGAACATTGGCGAAAACAAGAGGTTTGACTTCTTTTATTATGGATGGTATTACTGGAGAGATTATAGTTTTAAATGAGGAGAACTTAAAAAAAATGCTTTATTTTCTTGATCGTAAACTTCTATTAGAGTTTACGCTAGGTGATAAAAGCAAAGAAGGACAAATTGAGTTTATTAAAAAAGTAAACGCTCGCTTTAATTAATGATATATTAAAAGGTTAAGCAGAACTGAGTTTATTAAGTTTTTGAAACTTAGGGGTTAAAACAAAATCAAGATTGTGTCTGTTGTAGAATTATTTCCATCATGCACAATAAAACAAATTGTAGAATTTTACCCTCAGCTTCACCTTTAAAAAATTAACCTTATTTTTACAACAATAAAAAGCCATACCACCCAGCACTTTAAAACAAATCCGAAAATTTTGTTACATTTAAAAACCAAACCAAGTAACATTATGATTAAAGGACTTTTTGCTGATGTAATTATTACGGTTTATTTGCTGGTAACTTTGTTATTTCGAATTTTTGCTGAACCAGCATTAGAAAACCATCCCTTCATTTCTATAGCAGCAGGTGCGGTTTTGCTATTATTTTTATGGGCATTAATAAAAACAAATATTTTGGTGCCCAGCTATTTTGGTTTACTCAAAAACAAGCCCAAGTAATATTATGGAGCAGAAAGGCGCATATAAAGCGTACTTAATTATTTTTTGGGGATGCATTATTTTTTTAAGCCCAATCATCTTTTCTAATGTGCTAACCCAAGTTTCTTTTTTTAATATTCCTTTAATCTATTTTTACTTTTCCTTTTTTTGGGTGTTCTACATTTACCTCATTTACAGGTTAAGCAAATCAATATCATCTGATTAATGGCTAGCTCAATTCTGATATTAATTTCGGTAGCCTACTTGGTATTGTTGTTTGGCTTTGCTTTTATTTTTAGAAGGTACGATACTTTCTCGAACAGTAAATACGCTTATGCCCTTTCTATATGTGTGTACTGTACCGCTTGGACTTTTTATGGAAGCATAGGCCGTTCGGCAGAAACTGGCTTTGGTTATTTGGGCGTTTATTTAGGCCCAACTATTATTGCACCGCTAATGTTTTTGGTACTCACCAAAACTATTAAAATTAGTAAATATTTAAGAATTTCATCATTAGCAGATTTTATTTCGGCCAGGTATGGTAAAGACACCAGCATAGGAACCATTGTAACTATTTTATCAATTCTTATTGTTATTCCATATATTTCCATTCAGCTAAAAGCTTTGGATCTTAGTTTTAACCTGCTTTCGCAAAATTATGTTGAGGTAAAAGATTTTGGAAAAGGTAAAATAATATCCGACCCTTCCTTATATTTTGGTATTATCTGTGCTCTTATCAGTTGTATTTTTGGTACCGTAAAAGCTGCGCCAACAGATAGGCATCCGGGCGTAATATCGGTTGTAGCAGTAGAATCTATTTTTAAACTACTCGCCTTTTTAGTGGGTGCCATTGTAATTATATTTTACTTGAGCGATGGTGTTGGTTCAATTTTTAAAAACTACCAAAGTCTTAGCCTTAATAACGAACTATTAGATCTTAAAAAACTAACACAAAACGGTAATCAATGGTTTTGGATTTCCTTTATTTCTGCCTTTGCTTTTTTGTTGTTGCCCAGGCAGTTTCATATGTCGGTTATTGAAAATAAAGATGTAGAACACGTAAAATTTGCCAGTTGGTTTGTTCCCTTATATCTTTTTGCCATTTCTATTTTTGTGGTGCCTATTGCGCTTAAAGGTATTTTTATATTTGGCAATACTATTCCGCCCGACACTTATTTTACCAATTTATTGCTCTCCGAAAACCTTTATGTTATTGCACTAATTGTATTTATTGGCGGTATTGCAGCAAGTACAGGTATGATGATTAGTTCGTTAATTAGCCTTAGTATTATGATGAGTAATCACTTGCTATTGCCATCACTATTAAAATTTAAAACCCTAAGTTTTTTTAAGTTAGAAGATCAAATTATACAATTTAGGCGCTTGCTTATTTTTGTAATATTAATGCTTTCTTATTTATTTTATAAGCATTACGCAATCAATTATTCATTGGTTTCTATTGGCTTAATCAGTTTTGTAGGCATCTGTCAACTTATTCCATCATACTTATTGGGCTTGTATTGGAAACCAGCCAACTCAAAAGGTGCAAAAGCAGGCTTGCTTACTGGCATCGCAATTTGGGCTTATACTTTACCAGTTGTTAATTTGTGCGAAATCGGCATACTTAATCAATCGCTTTTAACAGAAGGTCTTTTGGGTTGTTCATTTTTAAAACCACAAGCCTTTTTAGGGATAGAAGGTATGGATCCTATTTCGCTAAGTTCATTTATTAGTTTAACCACCAACTTAACGATAACCTGCATTGTATCTTTAAACACAAAAAGAAAACCATTAGAAATTTCTCAATCCGACATCTATCTTCATCCTAACAAATACGTAAATAAAAACAAAGTAAGCGTACTTTCAAGTCAAGCAAATTTTGAAGAATTAAAAAGCGTACTGAATGAAATTTTAGGAACCACTAAAGTAGAATTGTTGTTAGATAATTACTTGAAGGTAAATAATATGGAACGTTTTCAAGAGTATGCGGACACTGCTTTAATACAATATATTGAAAATTATTTAACTGGATCATTAGGTTCTGCTGGCACACGCATAATTTTAGATAACATTGTACAACACCAACCAGTGCAACCCGAACTGTTATTTAACGTACTAGATCAAACCAACCAACTTTACGAATACGCAAAAGAGTTAGAAGAAAAACAAGCAGAACTAACAATAAAAACCGATCAACTTTTTGAAGCCAACAATAAACTGATTGAATTGGATCAATTGAAAAATGAATTTATTTCGAACATTACACACGAATTGAGAACCCCACTTACCAGCATACATTCTTTAGCAGATACGTTAAATAGGTATGAACTAACCGAAGCAGAAGAAACAAAAGTGATTCGTATTATCAAAAAAGAGTCGGAGCGAATTTCTAATTTAGTAAACCAAGTGTTAGATTTAAGAAAGTTAGAAACCGTTGATGATGTAAAACTGGAGCGGTTTAATGTAAAAAAATTGTTGAAAGAAGTGATTGAAAGTTTGGAGGGAAGATTAGAAAATAGAACCATAAAATTAAAGGGAGACAAAATTGAGCTCTATTCTGACTTTAATAAATTAAAACAAATTATTTTGAATATATTTACAAATGCTGTTAAATTTACTGATGCTAAAACTGGGCAAATAAAGGTGCGCTTAGAAAAAAGCAACGGAATGGTGAAACTACAAATTACAGATAATGGCGTGGGCATACCTGCGCAAGATTTGTTATATGTGTTTGATAGATTTTACCAAGCCAGTAATGTTAATAAAGCAAATAAAGAAGGTACAGGCTTGGGCTTGTCTATTTCTAAGCATCTTACAGAATTACTAAAAGGAAACATTTATGTAAATAGCATAGAACATGAAAGCACAAAATTTACCATAGAAATTAAAGATTACGCCTAACATTTTTCAAACAAAACCAATTAAAATGAAAAATAAAAAAGTGCTAATAGTAGATGACGAGGAGAATATTATTTTTGCCTTACAGCTTTTACTTAACAAAGCCGGCTACAAAGTAGAAAGTGCTAATAACGGCAACCAGGCCATTAAACAATACGCCAACTTTAAACCCGATGTTATTTTGTTGGATATAATGATACCAGAATTAGATGGTTACGAAACCGCAAAACAGATTAGAGCCTTAGATGATAAGTCGGAAACAAAAATTGTATTTTTAACTGCAAAAGGAACCCTGTTTGATAAGATGAAAGCTTACGAAAACGGAGGAGACGATTTTATTGTAAAACCTTGCAGTAACGAAAAAATCTTAGAAAAAGTAGCGCTTTAACTTCATTATAAATATACAAATCTATATATTTGGATGTTTAAATTCAACTATCATGACAACACAAATTAAAGACTTAGACCATTACAAATCACTATACGCTAAAAGTGTAAAAGACCCAGAAGGTTTTTGGAAGAATGAAGCAGATACATTTACCTGGTTTAAACCTTATAATAAAGTATGCGAATGGAATTTTAAAGAGCCTAATGTAAAATGGTTTCTAAATGGTAAAACCAATATTACTTATAATTGCTTAGACAGGCATTTGGAAAGCAGGGCCGACCAAACGGCTATACTTTGGGAACCTAACAACCCAGAAGATGCAGCAAAAAAAATTAGCTATCAACAATTACACAACGATGTTTGCCAATGCGCAAACGGCTTAAAATCTTTAGGGGTAAAAAAAGGCGATCGTGTAGTGTTTTATATGCCAATGGTTCCTGAGTTGGCAATTGGTGTTTTGGCTTGTGCACGTATTGGTGCAATTCATTCGGTAGTTTTCGCAGGCTTTTCTGCCCAAGCATTGGCCGATAGAGTGGATGATGCCACCGCCACAGTAATAATATGTTCCGACTATAATAAAAGAGGTGCAAAAAATATTGCCGTAAAACAAGTGGTTGACGATGCTATGGATATTGGATGTAATAGTGTTGAAAAAGTAATTGTACATAAAAATACTGGTGGAGCAACCAACTGGAGCGACGACTGCGATATGTGGTGGCACGATTTGGTTGACGGCCAAAGCAAAACTTGCGAAGCAGAACCGATGGATAGTGAAGATATGTTGTTCATCTTATATACTTCTGGTTCAACAGGTAAACCAAAAGGCGTGGTGCATACCGTTGGCGGTTATATGGTGTATACTTGTTTTAGTTTCCGCAATGTATTTCAATATAAAGAAAACGACGTTTATTGGTGCACAGCAGATATTGGTTGGATAACCGGTCATTCTTACATTGTTTACGGTCCACTTTTAGCCGGCGCAACTACTATGATGTTTGAAGGGGTACCCACTTTTCCTGATGCAGGCCGCTTTTGGGAAATTTGCGAAAAACATAAAGTGAACCAGTTTTATACCGCACCAACTGCTATAAGAGCTTTAATGGCTAAAGGAGATGAGTGGCCCGCCAAATACGATTTATCTGCTTTAAAAATATTAGGTTCGGTAGGCGAACCCATAAACCAAGAGGCTTGGCATTGGTACGATAAACATATTGGCAAAGGCAAAGCTCCAATTGTTGACACTTGGTGGCAAACCGAAACTGGCGGTATTATGATAACACCATTGCCCGGCATTACCGACACTAAACCAACTTACGCATCCTACCCATTACCCGGCATACAACCTGTTTTGGTAGATGCGGATGGCAACGAATTGGAAGGTAATAATGTTGAAGGCTTGTTGTGTATTAAGCATCCGTGGCCTTCAATTATCAGGACTACTTATGGCGATCACGAACGTTGCAGACAAGTATATTTTTCTGCTTTTGAAAACATGTATTTTACAGGCGATGGCGCAAGAAAAGATGAAGAAGGAAGGATAAGAGTAATTGGCAGGGTAGATGATGTGATAAACGTTTCTGGCCATAGAATGGGTACGGCAGAAGTTGAAAATGCAATTAACGAACATCCGAACGTAATAGAAAGTGCCGTAGTTGGTTATCCGCACCACATAAAAGGGCAAGGTATTTATGCTTACGTTATCAGTCAAAATAAAAATTTAGATGATGATTTTAAGAAAGAAATTTTAGCCGTAGTTACCCGTGAAATTGGCCCAATTGCCAAGCCCGACAAAATTCAGTTTACCACAGGTTTGCCTAAAACCCGATCAGGTAAAATTATGCGCCGCATATTGCGTAAAATTGCCAGTAACGAAACCGCTAACTTAGGCGATACTTCCACTTTGTTAAACCCCGATGTGGTAGATGCTTTAATTGAGGGTGCGAAGTAATAAATTTTTAAAGCTTGTTTAATAAACCTTATGGTGTGATTAATTGCGAAGCTTTGAAGTCGTGTAATTACCTTATGCTACAAGCGGAATTTTCTGTAAAAAGAAGAGCATTTTCAATATGCCAAGTAATGTTATTTTAGGTTGATGGTATTCTTTCTTTAAATACAATAATCTATCACGTTATTTTTAAGATCTTTTAATTGCTCCTTCTTTTTCTTACAATAAGCACTTGTTCCGAACTGAAAGTCATGTAGGAGAAGTCGTAAATATGGTGATAAAATTTTCCAGCTTTGTTTATGGAGTAAGCAGTTATATAGTTAAAGTTAAATTTCTTTTTATCGAGGATAATGCGATCTATTTTAACCTGCATTTTATGTTTGCCGATAATTTCAAGCAGTATAGATCTGTTGCGATGAAGGATGCTGTCAATTTTGTTAGCTGCGTTTTGAGTTGCTTTTCTTAACCGAACATTGTATTCGTTTTTACAACCTATTGAACAAAAGATTTTATCAGACCTACCAACGAATTCTTTTTTACAGATTTTGCAGTTCTTTTTCATAATTAAATTTAAAGTAATATAGCTTTTTTAGGCATTAGTTGATTATAATAGTTGCTAACCGTTAATAACGGTTTTAATCGACTAATACTATAACAAATTGATTAATAGTGTTTAAAAAGCCCTATTATTGTTAATATGAAAGCGATAATTTACCATGTTAGGCTCACTAATCGTCGAATTAAGTTTTATCTTCCACCAGAAGCAAAAAAATGGAGAACACGTATCAAGGCAATTCCAGGGCGGTTTTATCATCATCAACAAAAACTGTGGAGTGTGGTAAATACAACGGAAAATTTAGTATTGCTCAAGCAAATATTTGGGGCTTCTTATGAAGAGCAGCATCCTTCCAAAAAAGCTGCAATACCTAAAATTGATTTATCAGAACCAATGAAAAATGAACTAATGCGGGTACAAGAAAAGATTATATTAAAAGGTTACAGCGAAAATACGTGGAAAGCGTACCGTGCCGCATTAACCTATTTCTTTAAATATTTTGAGTGCAGAAACCTAATAGATGTTACCAAGCCAGAAATTGAAAGTTATGTGGCAAAGTGGATTGTGAAATATAAAATTTCGGAAACTAAACAGAATACGATTATTAATGCGATTAAATTTTATTATGAGCAAATTTTGGAGCAGCCACGAGCGCATTATAACATACAAAGGCCAAAAAAATCGCAAACCTTGCCAGGCGTTTTAAGTATGGATGAGGTACAGGCTATATTAAAACAGCCTAAAAATATAAAGCATCAAGCCATTTTATTTACCATCTATTCGGCAGGGCTTCGGTTGGGCGAAGTGCTTAACCTAAGGCTTGAAGATGTGCGCTCGGCAGATGGGTATCTTTTTATTAAAGGAGGTAAAGGAAAAAAAGATAGGCGGACCATTCTTTCCATTCATTTATTAAAAATACTAAGGCAATATTATGTAAAAAATAAGCCTTCCTATTGGTTATTTGAAGGGCAAACGGCTGGCAAGTATAGTGCATCGAGTGTGCAAAGTATTTTTAGAAAAGCCGTTAAAAGTGCCAATGTAAACCCCTGGGCAACCGTGCATACCTTGCGACATTCTTTTGCCACCCACCTTTTACAACAAGGCACTAATTTACGTTACATACAAGGTTTGTTAGGTCATGCTTCTTCTAAAACAACAGAAATTTACACGCATTTGCAGAAAGTAGATAATAGTGTAGTAAAAAGTCCTTTGGATATTATGATGGAAAGTTGTAATTTAGCGGATAGATAGCCGATATATACGCAATAAAAACGATGGAGTTGTGGATATTGAGGTGTTATGCTACATTACCTAAACGAGAAACACCTATTAATTTAAGGGACTATCTAGTAAAAGTATTATGTGTTAAAATTATAGTAAATTTGACGATAGTCGGAATTTAAAACAAACTAAATGAATAGAATAAGAAAATTCACCATTAATAAACTTTTCGGATATCAAAATGTTGATTTGAGATTTGAAAACAACATAATGATTCTAATGGGCGAAAATGGACTAGGAAAAACTTCTATTCTGAATTCCTTATACTTTACTCTTACTCAAAAATGGAGAAAACTTGATAAAATCAATTTTGAATCAATTGAAGTAAATATTGATAATGAAGAATTTATCTTTACGAAAGAACAACTTACAGCTTTCATAGAAAACATTACAAGTAAAAGAGGAGTCCGATATAAAAACTTGAAATCCGAAATTCTAAGTTTAATTGACATAAATGACCTACACGGATTTATAGAAGCGAAAAAGGATGAAAAAACGGATAGACATCGAATTATATATGACTTTGTTAGAAAAAACAGAGTAATTAATAAACTGAATGCACCTACAGGCTTAGTGATTGAACTTGTTGACAAACTATCTAGACAACCTGATTTAACAAGTATTGAGAATTTAGAAAACTACTTAGAAAGTGCTGAAAGTTTAAACATCTTATATTTCCCAACTTACAGACGTGTTGAAGAGGAGTTGCATAATTTAGGTAAATTAACAAGAATACATAGAGATGAAATTCCTGAAATGTACTGGGATGATGATGAGAAAGAAGAAAATGAAGACTTAGAAGATGAAACGTTGATTCAGTTTGGAATGGAAGATGTTGAATTAAGAATAAAAAATATTATAGCAAAAATTAATGATAGTTCCATCAAAGGTTTTGCAAAAGTAACAGGCGAAATGTTACATCAATTACAAGAAGGTTTTCCAAAACTTACAGAAAAAGAAATTTTAAATATCAATAGTAATAATGTTGAGATTATATTAAATAGAGTTAAAAATAATCTATCAGAAGCAGATAGAAAAAACATATTACGATTATTAGATACTCAAGAATTACTTCAGAAAAAAGAACTTGCCTATTTCCTGACTAAATTAGAAGATATCTATGTGCAACAAAGAGAACTTGATAATTCAATAAAAGACTTCGAAAAGGTCTGCAATCAATATCTAGTTGGCAAAGAGTTTTACTTTGATGAAAGCTCAGTAACACTTTATATTTATAATCATAATACAAAAGAAAAAGTTGAACTGAATCAACTTTCTTCGGGAGAAAAACAAATTGTATCTCTCTTTTCTAAATTGTATTTAGAAGAGCTTGATAATCAATTAATTTTCTTTGATGAGCCAGAGTTATCACTCTCAATAAAATGGCAAAAACAACTTCTTCCTCACGTTCTTGGTTCTGGTAAATGTGACTTTTTGTTAGCAGTAACACATTCCCCATTCATTTTTAATAACGAACTGGAGGAGTTTGCAATTGGGATGAATACTTTTATTGATTAGGTTTATGGATATAATTGAAGAAGCCAAAAAAGAGCTTGGTTCTGGACTAGTTGCTTATACAGAGTTTGTTTTAGACTTTAAGAAGAATACCGATAATATCTATTGCTTCTTTGAAGGAAATGAGGATAGAAGCTATTATTCTTTCAGAACTAAAATGATTTATCATAAACAAGATAATTTTGATTATGTATGCAAAGGAAAAGGAAGTTTAATTAAACTTTACCAGCTAATTAATAATCATAGTATTTATAGTAATAGTAATATTGGGTATTTTGTAGATTCAGATTTTGAAGGTAAAATTTTACCTGAAACTATATATACTACACCGTTTTACAGTATCGAAAATTTTTATGTCGTAGAAGAAGCTTTTGAAAACATTTTAGTTAATGAATTTAATATAAACAGAAACTGTGAATGTTTTAAAAAAGCAAAGGTTCTATATATAAATTTAAAGGATAGATTTCACGATAAAATAGTAGTTCTTAATGCTTGGTTAGCTTGTCAGGCCGATTACAGAATAGAAAACAGCATTTCGACTAGATTAAATATTGAAAATTCTTTAAAAAAGGTCTTAGGTAATGAGGTCTTCAATAAAATTGTAAAACCTGATTTAGTTAGTTTAAATTTTCCTGACTCACTTATAAGCCAAGAAGATATTGAAGCAATTTTTTCTGATGCACCAAAAATTGAAAAAGAAGTTTTTGAATCAAAACTAAACCACTTTAAAGAGTTAAAAGGAGAAGAAAATTTTAGAGGTAAGTTTGAATTAAAATTTTTAGTGTCATTTTTAAACAGATTAAAAGACGAGATAGCTAAAAGAAATGATTCTATTTTTCCAAAAAGATACACGACATCTCTAAGATTTGAATATGTAACCTCTGTTTCTCAATTGACAAATGACGCTATAACACCTGAATGTTTAATTGAGTATATTAAGGAAATAAAAACGTAGCATAACACCGTGTATAATTCATTGCTAGTTATAGCCTACTTACGAAAGTCCTCG
>ENA-ORXM01004298-ORXM01004298.1-marine-metagenome-genome-assembly--contig:-NODE-4298-length-12709-cov-7.203768_pt1 | contig 12709 bp, 9 predicted proteins | sample MGYA00237867_ERZ511480 | MGnify/ENA primary metagenome ERZ511480 (study PRJEB26309, sample SAMN06266103) | marine metagenome | isolation source: Algal blade | place: United Kingdom:Sidmouth, United... | reverse complement strand
ATTGATTGCCGCATTTCCGCGAAATCGAAATTAGTTATCGGAGAAGTTTACATGCTGTTTAGTTTATTGAGAAAAATGGTGATGCTCTCACTGTTAGTTATACCTGTTGTTGGGCACAGCCTCGATATTGGTGTTAGCTACAAATTAGATACTGGTGACAAAATCTTGATAAAGGTTTACGACGAAGATGATTTAACGGTAGAAACTCGGCTTAACGATCGTGGACGTATAAATTACTCCTATCTCGGCGAACTTGAAATCTCCGGTAAAACAACGCAAGAAGTTGAAGATTTGGTAGCAGAGAAGCTAAAAGCTGGATTTCTGTTGAACCCAAGTGTCAGTGTTAGTGTGCTTGAGTACAGACCCTTCTTCATTAATGGAGAAGTCACACGTCCTGGCGATTACCCCTTTCAGCCAGGTCTGACACTTGAGAAGGCAGTTTCCATCGCTGGTGGTTTTACAGACCGCGCCTCTCGTCGAAAGATTTATTTGCTAAGAGGAGAGTCTGATAATCGGTCTCGTATTGGTTTCCAAGATTCGATTGAGCCGGGCGACATAGTCACTGTAGAAGAAGGCTTCTTCTAAAATAAAAATTTTACTACCACCTGCGCCACGCGGGTGGCAGGCAATATTCCAAGAGAAATGTGATGTCTATTTTTAATCAGCAAAGTGATGACAACCAATATTACGGTGGGTCATCTCGACAGGCTAGCGATGAAGGTGAAGTAAATCTTCGCGAATACCTGAGAGTCATTTTCAAAAATAAATGGCTAATAGTGGCAAGTACTGCGTTATTGACGGGGATTGCCGTGCTTTATGCACAAACGGCTACACCCATATACGTCGCAACAAGTACATTGTTGATAGAAGGAGAGAAGAAAAATGCTGTTTCTATCGAAGACTTGTACGGTATCGATAAAACGAGTTCAGATTATTTCCAGACCCAATATGAAATTCTGAAATCGCGTGAGCTTGCAGAAAACATTGTTGAAAATCTAAATCTAACTGAACATCAAGAGTTTAACGGTAAGGAGCAGCCCTCAGCCATCAGCAATATGGTATCTGCTTTTGGTATCGGTGGATCCTCTGAGGCTGATGGCCCTAGTAAATCAGAGCAAACCTTTTCACAGATGGATGCTGATACTCAGCGGCTCGTCGCCGCGCAGACCTTTCTGACCCGTCTGACAGTAAGTCCTGTTCGTAAAACCAAACTTGTTAACATCAGCTTCGAGTCCCCGGATCCGGTTTTTGCAGCAAAGGCTGCTAATGCCGTTGGTGAAGCGTATATCGAGAACTACCTTGATACGAAGGCTGAGCAAACTGAAACTGCTTCAGCTTGGATGGGTGAACGACTGTCTGGTTTGAAAGTTGCTCTTGAAGAGTCCGAAAGAAAACTTCAACAGTACAAAGAAGACAATCAATTAGTTGATTTTGGTGGAGGAGTCACTAGCTACAACGAACAAGAACTCGCCAACTTTTCTGGTAAGCTAATTGACGCGCAGCGTGAACTAGCTGAGAAGCAAGCGCTTAACAATGAAGTTCGTCGTTTGCGTGAGACAGCGCCTGAATTACTGGAAAATATGCCGTCAGTCCAGCGTAGCTCGATCGTTCAGACATACAAAGTTGAGCGAGCAAGCGTTGAACGAGAATTAGATGAGCTGGGCAATAAGTATGGTGACCGTCATCCGAGAATGGTTGATGCACGTTCACGTTTAGGGGTTATCGAACGAAACCTTGACTTAGAAATTCGTCGAATCATGTCCTCAATTGAAAAGGACGCAGAGCTAGCCCAAGCCAATGTATCTACACTTCGCCGTTCAGTCGCTAGCGGCAAAGCTGAAATTCAGAATATCGGTCGCAAGTCTTTTGAGCTGGATCAGCTGCAGCGCGAAGTCGACGCTAACCGTAATTTGTACGATACGTTCTTTAGTCGTATACGGGAAACCGATGAGGCTGGTAGTTTAAACTCTACTAACGCTCATATTTCCGATCAAGCGGTCCCTCCGTTTACAGCGAGTAAACCTAAAAAAGCACTTGTTGTTGCTCTAGCATTTTTAGCCGGTTTGATTGGTTCACTGGCCTATGCGTTTTTACGTGAATACATGGATGACTCTGTACGTGGTGCGGAAGATATCGAAGCCAAGCTTGGCTTACCGCTACTAGGTATTATCCCGCAGTTAAAATATGGCAAAGGCTTGTTCGGTAAAGCAACAGATTTACCATTAAGCCCTCAGGCGATAGATGACCAGCGTGGTACTTTCTCTGAATCAATCCGAACTATTCGCACCAGTGTGACACTCAACTCTGGTGATGTTTCGGACAAAGTTATTATGATCACTTCGTCTGTGCCTAACGAAGGTAAGTCTACTCTATCAATCAACTTGGCTTATTCCATGTCCCAAGTAGAGAAAGTGCTACTAATTGATGCGGATATGCGCCGTCCTAGCGTTCACAAAACTTTGGGCTTACCTGCTGACGCGGTTGGCTTGGCTAACTTGGTTGAAAAAACGGCTAAAGCCCAAGATTGCATCATGAAAGGTGTCATAGGAAATCTTGATGTTATGACTGCTGGTGGCGTACCAAGTAACCCGCTGGAGCTGATATCTAGCAAGCGCTTCGCCTATTTGTTAGAGCAACTTCGTAAACACTATGATCGAGTTATAATCGATTGTGCTCCGGTACAGGCTGTGAGCGACTCACTGGTATTGTCTCAGAGCGCTGATTCGGTATTGTACGTGGTGCGTTCGGTCGTTACGCCGATGCCATTGGCTCAGCGCGGTGTTGCTCGAATGAAGCAGGTGGGCGCCAAGATTAAGGGCATTGTCGTGACTCAGGTAGATATCGAGAAGCTGCAGGCCTACGGTGGCGATCACTATTACCAAGGGTACTATGATTACTACGGTTATTCTGAAGATAACGCCGCTGTGAAGCGCGAAGTGGTCGAAGATGCTGATGATTTCAGTAATTTGTAGTAGCTAAAATGCGGTAGTAGATAAGTTACTACCGCTTTTAATAAAAACCACCGTTAAGCGTTGCTTACGGTGGTTTTTTTATGGGACTAATTCTACTGCCATGGCCGTGGCCTCTCCACCTCCGATACACAGGCTTGCAATTCCACGTGATTTGCCTGCGTTTTTTAAAGCGTACAGTAAAGTCGTAATTATACGAGCACCCGATGCTCCAATCGGATGGCCCAAAGCGCAAGCTCCGCCATTGATGTTGACTTTATCTGGGTCCAGAGAGAGCTCTTGTGTGGCAGCAAGTGCGACAACGGCAAATGCTTCGTTGATTTCGAATAAGTCGTAGTCTTCTACCTTTGTCCCTGTTTTATCAAGTAGTTTGTCGATGGCACCTATGGGGGCAATCGCGAACTCGCTTGGCTTTTGCGCGTGGCTGCAATGGCCAAGTACTTTTGCCAATGGTTTGCAGCCGAGTGCGTTTGCTGTACTTGTACGCATCATCACCAGTGCTGCTGCACCATCTGAAATTGAGCTAGCATTAGCAGCAGTGACGGTTCCGTCTGGGTTAAAGGCTGGCTTGAGCTGCGGAATTTTATCAGGTCGTGCTTTGGCTGGTTGCTCGTCTGTATCAATACTAACAGCCTGCCGACCGGCTTTACTTTCCACAGCGACTATCTCATCACGAAAAGCACCTGATTCTATTGCTGCAGTGGCACGTGCCAATGATCGTAACGCGTACGCATCTTGCGTTTCTCTGGAGAAGTTATATTGGCTCGCGCAACTGTCAGCAAAGCTGCCCATGAGCTTGCCTTTGTCGTAAGCGTCTTCGAGACCATCCAAAAACATATGATCCATAACTTTGTCATGTCCCATACGCAAACCCGCGCGGGCTTTTTGTAACAGGTAAGGGGCGTTGCTCATACTCTCCATGCCCCCTGCGACAATCACGTTAGCAGAGTTGGCCGTTAAACTATCACACGCACTCATGGCTGCACGCATACCCGAACCGCACATTTTGTTAACAGTGGTGCAAGCAGTGCCTAGATCTAATCCGGCTCCAAGTGCCGCTTGGCGCGCTGGAGCTTGGCCTTGGCCCGCGGGTAATACGCAGCCCATAATGACTTCGTCTACTTGTTTAGTTGTAAGTTTCGACTGGGCAAGGGCGGCTGCGATGGCGGCAGCACCTAGCTCACTTGCTGTACAACCCGACAAGTCGCCTTGAAATCCACCCATAGGGGTGCGTTTAGCGCCGACAATAACAATAGGATCGATACTCATAACTAATGTTCACTCTGTGGAGGATGGGGTTCTTCATGGTTAAAAACATAGGCACGCGGCACGCGAGCACCAATAGTGGTCAAAACTTCGTAGGCGATACTTGACTGCCAGTTCGCGAGTTTATGGGCATCAATGCCATCACCTAAAAGTGTGACTGTGTCACCGTTAAATGCGCTGTCTTGGCCAATATCGACCATTAGTTGATCCATACAAACCTTGCCAACGACAGGGTAGTCTTGTTGATTTATACGCACCTGAGCTGTGTTGGATAAGTGCCTACTGTAACCGTCGGCATAGCCCACCGGAACGGTGACAATGCGTGTGTCAGTAGTGGGTTTCCAAGCTCTGCCGTAGCTGACAGGATCACCGGCGCGAACAACCTTGAAATAAACCACGCGCGATTGCCAGCTGAGTGCTGGACGTAATTGCAAGTTGTGCACTATATGCACATCAGGTGTGACGCCGTATAAGGCTATTCCAACTCGAACCATATCTAGGTGCGCAGAAGGGAATTTTATTGTAGCGGCAGAGTTAGCTGCGTGGCAGATAATATCGTGCTTAAATTTTGACTTTGCTAATGCGCAGACATCTTTAAAGCGTTGCAATTGCAGTTCACTGAAGCTGCTATCCGCTTCATCTGCGGTAGCAAAATGCGTGTAGATTCCTTTTATTTCAAGGTTTTTACACTCCAGTGCTGCATCAATCAATTGACCGGCGTTGTAGTGGTGGATACCTACTCGCTCCATGCCGGTATCTATTTTAAGGTGTACTTCAGGCTGCATATTTAGAGCCTTAGCCGCTTGATCAATCGCCCGCAGTTTACTAACAGAAGAGGCTGTTAGCGTGAGTTTTTTGGCGATATATAGTGGTATTTGCTCATCGTACATGCCACCAAAAACAAGAATGCTTGTATCGATACCTGCTTCGCGCAAACTCAGTGCCTCCTCAAAAGTGGCAACGCCAAAGTAGGGAGGATTGAGCGCACTAAGGTAGTGCGCCACTTCGACAAGGCCGTGCCCATAAGCATTAGCCTTAACCACTGGCATCACGAGAGCTGAGCCGGTGTGCGCACAAAACTCATGGTAGTTGTGTGCGATGGCATCGAGGTTCACCAGAACTCGAGTAGGGCGAGTAAGATCTTCTGGCCGAGTGTATTGATTTTTCCAAGCGTCAATTTTCGTCATTTTTAGAGCTCCAGATTGGTGACGGTTGCAACGTGGAAAAAACACGGGTTGACTGCCAGAGACAGTCATCTAAAGCTACACTAGTGCGTAGATCTTTATTGGTTTTAGACTGCATATGGCTAATTTCAAAACGCACTTTGCGGCGGCAGCAGCCGTTAGCGGTGCTGCTTCTAGCGGGTTGCTCGCCCTGCATCATATCGACAGCAACGAGGCTATTGTCGCTTTTGCTTTGGGAACGTTGGGTGGTTTTTTGCCAGATATCGACTCGGAAAACTCCACGCCGGTGGCGATTACTTTTAATGCCGTGGCTATAGTTGTTTCGTTCCTGGTGATGTTCAGTAAGTCTTCGAGTTATTCGGTTGCGGAAATGTTGGTGCTTTGGGTTTTTGTTTACCTGATTGTACGGTTGGCACTGCTCAAGTCTTTTCAGCTCGTCACTGTGCATCGAGGTATGTTTCACTCGGTTCCCGCTGCGTTGTTGGCCGGTGTGCTTACAGCCAATACAATGTTCTACATTTTTGGACTGACTGGGTTGTTGGCTTGGATATACGGCAGCTTTGTCACTTTGGGTTATTTGCTCCATCTGCTGCTGGATGAACTGGTGTCGGTCAATCTGATGGGGCGAAGAATAAAGCGTTCGTTTGGTACGGCTATGAAGCTCTACGATCCGAAAAATTGGTTTGTGACCTTGTTGGTCTACGGCGCGCTTGCCGTGGCTATTTTGTTGTCGCCAGAACATCAAAGCGCACTTGAGTTGCTGCATGAAAAAAGTTTGCTGAGTGAGTTGAGCAACATTATGTTGCCGCAAGACGGTTGGTTCTCTGATTTGATTTAAAAAATCCATGGATGCTAACCCACCATCGTTTCGTGTTGGCAGGGGAAAAAACGTTCTGATCCAATCGCAGCGACCACCCGCTCACGCGCAAATTCCAGCAATGCTTGCTCTCTATCTTGTGGGTACCCTACCCACCGTTCTCCGCGATGCAGCGACCCTGAAAGTAGGGTATCTCGCGGGTAGAGCTTGGACATCTTCTGATGGAAATCAGGTGGTAGACGAAAACTCCCGGTACTGACGGAATGAATCTTAGCGTTTGGAATTTGAGAGAACACTTGCTCGAAAAAATCAGAATAAACTGACGTGTAGTCGTCGCTCCATATCAGTGGGTCAAATCTTAGGCCAACCTGCCATCCAGCATTTGCCACTTTAGCCAGAGCCGCCACACGCTTTTCTACTGTGGGGGCGTTGTGTTCTAGTGCCCTTGCAATGGGGTCCGGTGACAGGCTGCAGGCCACCACGACATTGGGCAGTGCTTCGCGATTTAGCAAACTGCGGATTTGCGTGCTCTTTGTTCGTAGCTCCAAATTAGCGTTGGGCTGCGTTGCGAACCAATCTAAAGTATCGGCGACAAAATTTGTCACTGGTTCCATGGCCAGAGAGTCGCAGTCGTATCCCGAAAAATACCATCCTGGTGCATCTAGCGCACTTTGAGTTGCTGCTATGTCTTTGTAGAAATCCTCATAATTGACAAACATTATGTAGTTTGCGCTTCGGAACATGCCTTGTAAAAAGCAATAGCGACAATCGTAAAGACAGTTTAATAAGTGCGAAAAATAGTAGTTATCTTGCCCACCAATGCCATAGTCTGCTGGTGCGGGCAATACTCTGTTACCCGATTTGTGCGCGAGTATTAGTGCCGGGTTTTGCTTTTGTAGTCTAAAGCTTTGTTGGCTACGATTAAAAATAGCACCGTAGTGTTCGCATATTATTTGCCGCGCTTTTGGGAAACGAGCAACCACCGCCTGTGTTCGGGGGTGTTCTCGAACAGCTTCTTCAATATAAATGGTGTCGATCATGGCATCGTCACCGGTAGATGTTCGATTTTTTTGTCTAATAGAGCAAGCACTTGCTTCGCATCTCTAGCAGGTACGGAAAGCTCAGGCTCAAAAAACATGCTGTGTGTTAGTGCGTGGTATCGTTGTAGCAGTTTCATAAGCTGTTGCTTTTGGCTATGACTGAAACGCCATTTTTGGGTGTAGGTTTCAACACACTGATCTAGGTCTGCGGGTATGGCTTCAGGTAGTGCTAATGAGAGTTGGCTCAAGTTCAAGGCAAAGCGCAGTATTTCAGTGCAGTTGTCTTTTATCAGCTCAGTCACCATGGCCTTATTTATATTTTTAATGTCGTCTGCGCGGTTGTCCGACACAACTTTCAATAGATGTAATAGCTCAATAGGAACAAATCGGGAGCAGATAAGATAGAACGCTGCACCTTCCATGTCAGTCAGCTGTCCGTCTACGTATTTATTGCTGGGTGCATCGACTGTGTTGAGCAAACTACCGGGTAAGCTGCTGCGTATATGTAGGGCGGGGTAGAGATCACCGTGCTTGTATTTTATTCTTTCAACCCAGCAGAGTGTGCCCACAGCTAATTCCGCATGACCGGCGATTCCTACGTTTAACCACGGCGTTCTAGCGAGTTCGGGACTGTGCCCAATCAACCATCCACATGCGGCCGCTGCGTTCAGTTGGCCAATGCCAGTTAAAAGCAAATGGTCATCGCCATTGCTGTAGTAGGGCCACGGTCGATCGATAAGGCGTTTCAACTTTAACGCGTCGATTAAAGGTCTGGCTTCTGCGTCGAGCGCTATAACAAATACACTCATTGATGATTGCCTGTGTCGCCTAGTTCCTCAAACGCAGTGTTGAGTTGTTGTACCTCGTCGTGACGACCACGTTTAAGCGCTCCTGCTGTATAAACCACCGCTTTTTTCTTTAACAAAGCTCGTGCTGCATCTCGCTGGGAGTCGTTTAACTCTGCTGTTTTTAATAGCTTGATCAAGGCTTGAATGCGGAATCTATCCATTCCCCAATGGGCACGCGACAGCTGATCTTCGTGTCCGCCATACTTGCTCAACAGAGCCTCGTCTACATACAGTACGGGCTCGCGATGCGTTAGTCGCAACCAATAGTCGTAGTCTTCACAAGCAGGTAAAGTCTCGTCAAAGAGCCCTATATCATCGAAGACATCGCGTCGAATAACAGCCGCGCTCGGGGAAATTGCACACAACGGCAGGCATTGTTCAAATATCCAGCCGCCAGATTTTCGGTGTTTGTTTTTAGGGTTAACCCGCACACCATTACGAATCCAAAGCTCATCACAGTGACACAGTCGTTGTTCGGGATGTCGTTGAAGTGCCGACAGTTGTTGTTCTAGTTTGTTGTTATGCCAAACGTCGTCTGAGTCTAGCAAGGCTATCCATTCACCTTTTGCGGCCCTGATACCCGCGTTTCGGGCGGCGCTGACCCCTGCATTCTCTTGTAGTAAAAGCACCACGCTCGGGTAGTGCTTTGTAACGTTTAGCACAGTGTCGTCAGTCGAGCCGTCATCGATCACGATAACTTCTAGCGGTGCCATCGATTGCGAAAGCACCGAATCGAGCGCGCGTGGTAAGCAGTACCAGCGGTTGTAGCTGGGAATGATCACACTGATATTGGCTGAGTTATTCATGTGCCAATAGTACCAGTTATGGCTTTTTCATCGCATTTGAAATCCAGCTCTAACGCGCTGCAGAGTTCGTGTGGCAAGGCAGGGTGGCTGTGGCTGAAAGTCTCTATTTGCTGCTTCCTCCACGTGGCTCTTGCTAACACAGTGAGGCTATTAGCTCGTGAATTGAGAGCTTTGAGCAAAGTCAGTGCGTAACTTCCGCTGGTCGCCTCGCAATTATCGCCTAGGTGAGTTGATCGGAAGTGTGCACGTTGCCAAAATTTCAGTACGGCTAAATCGACGGCGAAAACGCTGCCCAAACAGTCAATCTGTTCAGCGCGAGCTCTTTCTTCAATGTGCTCTAGAAAATCGCTGCCCACGCCGTTGTTTTGCAATTCAGGCTGCACAGCTATTCTGACAATCCGCCAATAGCGCAGCTCGGCTGCTGATATAAGTTTTAGGCGTTGCATCAGTATTTGCGGCAATAAATGCCCAGCGGGCCGGCGCTTGCCTGCCACAATTTGTGCATTTAACTCGTTGTCGTTTAGCGGTCCTTCAGCTGCAATTAGACTTGCTGCTACAACGGCCGCGTCATTTCGCAGCACTGCGATTTTTATATTTGGCCCGTCTAACATTTGGCGAAGATCTAAAGGCCTTGTGCGATAGTGAGCCGCTGCTAGTAAGCCGTATACTTGGCTTAAGAGGTGTTCATCACTAAGTAGTTGGTCACGGTCTAAAAATGCAAACTGGTAAGGGCGTGCAGTCGAGACTTGGTACTCCGCATCTAGCATTAACAAGCTGTTGCAAGCTTTTTCCAGTGGATCATCAACCGACCAACGAATTGGCTGCGTCAACTGGAGCCATTGACAGTGTGGGTGGTTTTGCTGGATATGTTTGCGCAATCGCGTGTGAAAACCCCGTCCGGCACCTTCGTAGCCGTGCACCGTGCCAGCCATCACAAGTCTTGGATATGAGTCCAGTAGTCGCTTAAGCAAACCCAGGTGGATGCTGCCCATCTCATCCAGTAATAATGCATCACACGGCTGTAGAGTTAAGCAGAGTTGATCCGGTGGCATAAAGATCACGCACTCGCTTAGCGCCGTCGCAGCGGCTGGCCAATGGTCTTGTGCGTGTTGCATCAGAACCTCGAGTGCGGCTTTTCTCGGTGCAGTGATGATGATGCGTGTAGCGCCTAATTGCGCCAGCTTTGCAGCTAGCAAACCTAAAGCAGCCGATTTACCGCGGCCGCGATCGCCACTTATCACTGCCAGCAAAGCGTCTTCTACGGAGTAACTCGATGTAATAGCTTTGAGCAGTCGTGTTTGTTCGTTATCTGCTGCTGGTGCTTCGATAGCTCTAGTTTTGTTTTGAAGTAGTTTTTTCTTTTGTTGCAGCAGTAGCTGACTGTGCTCAGGAAGCAGTTGAGCCAGCCGGGCCAGATATCGAGAGAAGTGCACCTGCATGCCCCAAACACTGCAGCGTTTATTGACTGGGTCAGGGTGGTTTGCCCAATGTTCAAGCGGGGGAGTGAGTAAAATGAGCGCACCGCCTGCGCGAACAGTCCCACACAGAAGCGCAAAAATGTTCGGGTCAAAGCCAGTATGAGCATCAAAAACAAGTGTATCGAGCTCGCGCCCGAGCCAGCGACGGCTAGCATTGAAATCTACGCTGTTTGCTTGATCACGCGGATTGTCGCTGACCCAGAGTGCGTTTTTATTGAGTTGTTGCAGTAGCTCTTTTGCGCGTTCTTCGGCCCATAACTGCTCACCTGCAATTGTGATCAAGGCGCGGTGCCTGTTTTGCAAAGCAATGCAAATTAAGCTGTGTGCCTGCTCTAGAAAAATTTTCATCTATCAACGTTAACTGAGTGAGCCCAACCAAAATGACTGGGCTGTCAGCCAAGTCTAACGAGGTGGCATACGAATGGAGCCATCGATGCGAATTGTCTCACCGTTTAAATACTGGTTGTCAACAATATGCGCCGCAAGCTTTGCGTATTCAGAAGGTTCGCCTAAGCGTTTTGGGTAAGGAACTGATTCACCTAGTGCCTGCTGAACATTTTCTGGCATGCCCGCCATCATCGGCGTCATGAAAATACCTGGGGCGATAGTGCAGACTCGCACAGCATTACCAGACAGATCGCGAGCGATAGGCAGTGTCATGCCAGCCACTGCCGCTTTTGACGCGCCGTAGGCCACTTGTCCTATCTGCCCATCAAAGGCGGCCACACTTGCAGTACTGATAATCACGCCACGGTCACCGCAGCTCAATGGATCAGCTTCGCACATTCGGGCTGCTGCTAGACGTGTGCAGTTAAAGGTGCCAATCAAATTTATCTTGATTACTTTTTCGAAGGCGTCCAAGGGGTGAGGGCCGTGTTTACCCACTGTTTTGCTACCGATGGCGATACCCGCGCAATTCACCAGAATGCGTGCGGGTCCTCCAGCCCAGCTTTCCACTGCGTCTAGACCCGCGTTCACACTGGTTTCGTCAGTGACGTCGACTTTTACAAACAAGCCACCGATGCTCGCTGCGTGCTTTTCTCCGCGTTCTTGATCCAGATCAAACAAGGCAACTTTACAGCCTTGGCTAGCGAAGTATTCAGCTGTTGCCGCTCCAAGTCCGCTGGCACCGCCTGTCACCGCAGCTATATTGCTCTTCAATTCCATTTTGTTCCCCTTTTTTTAGCGGTTCATGCCGCGGCTTATAATGAGTTTTTGGATGTCTGATGTGCCTTCGTAAATCTGGCAAACACGTACATCACGGTAGATGCGCTCAACGGGGAAGTCGGCTAGGTAGCCATAACCACCGAGTGTTTGAATAGCTGCGGAGCAAACCAGCTCTGCGGTCTCAGACGCCACTAGCTTTGCCATACAAGCTTCTGTTAAGCAGGGCTCGCCAGCGTCTTTCATTGCTGCTGCGTGCAAAGTAAGCTGGCGAGCAGCTTCTAGTTTGGCCTTCATCTCGGCTAATCTGAACGCCACCGCTTGATGTTCGATGATGGCAACACCCATAGACTCTCGCTCACTCGCATAGGCAATGGCGTAGTCGAGCGCTGCTTGTGCCATACCAATACTCTGCGAGGCGATGCCTATTCGGCCTGTCTCTAAATTGGCCAGCGCAATGCGATAACCTTGACCCTCTTCACCCAGCAGACAACTGGCAGGTACGCGCATATTGTCGAAGTTCAAGGCGCAGGTGTCAGAGCTTGCTTGTCCTAGTTTTTCTTCGGTCTTGCTGACCGTGTAGCCTTCGATATCCGTCGGCACGATAAACGCAGAGAGGCCGCGCTTGCCTGCCGAAGCATCGGTTACGGCAAAAATTAACGCGCAACCCGCAATTTTTCCGGACGTGATGAACTGCTTGCTTCCTTTGATAATGTAGTGATCACCATCGCGTTCAGCACGTGTGCGAATCGCTGCAGCATCGGAGCCTGCGTGTGCCTCTGTCAGACAAAATGCACCAATCATTTCACCGCGTGCCATGGGAGCTAAAAACTGAGCTTTTTGCGCGTCATTGCCTTGTTGGCTGAGTGCCGCGCACATTGGCGCGTTGTTGACGCTCATGATGGTCGACAGGCCGCCGTCACCTGCGGCTACTTCCATCAGGGCGAGGGCATAACTGACATAATCGGCGCCAGCGCCATCCCAGTCTGGGTCAGTGGTCATGCCCAGTAAACCAAGTTGGCCCATTTCGCTCAATACTTGTCTGGGTACTGCTTTGTCTTTGGCCCATTGTTCTGCGTGCGGAGTGACACGGTCGCGCACAAACTGCTTGACCGTGTCTTGCATCAAGCGCTGTTC
>ENA-ORXM01004295-ORXM01004295.1-marine-metagenome-genome-assembly--contig:-NODE-4295-length-12723-cov-3.219753_pt1 | contig 12723 bp, 8 predicted proteins | sample MGYA00237867_ERZ511480 | MGnify/ENA primary metagenome ERZ511480 (study PRJEB26309, sample SAMN06266103) | marine metagenome | isolation source: Algal blade | place: United Kingdom:Sidmouth, United... | reverse complement strand
TTTTTTCAAGCAGAAGACGGCATACGAGATCACTGTGTGACTGGAGTTCAGACGTGTGCTCTTCCGATCTCGACGGCCATCCCCTCGAGGAAGGTCAGACCGAAGCCCTCGTGCTGACTGGTCGAGACGTAGAGATCGGCGGCGGACAGCCACTCGAGCTTCTCCTCGTCCCCGACGTGCCCGGCGAAGACGACGCGATCGTGGACACCGCACTCGCGCGCCGAGGCCTCGAGCTCGCCGGCGCTCGGCCCATCGCCGACGATCACCAGCCGGATTCGCGGATGCGACAGGCGAGGGAGCGCCGAGATCAGCTCCCGCAGTCCCTTTCGGCGAACCAGCCGCCCGACCGTCACCAGGACGAGCTCGTCCTCTCCGAGCCCGAGCCGCTCGCGCCCGGCCTCGGTGCGCCCGACGCGCGGGATACCGAGCGGGACGAGCTCGCACTCGATCGCCGGGTCGAAGAACTTCGCCACGTTCTCGATCGTGTTCCTCGACTGCCCGACGACGACATCGGCCCGCCCCAGCAGCTTCCTCACCGTGCGACGCAGGATCGCGTGGCGGTGCGGCGAGGTGAGCTTGCTCGGGTCGTACAGATCCCCCCCGTGCACCGACAACACGTTCGGGATTCCCGCCCGCCGCGCCAGAGCGTCGCCGACCGGACCCGAGGGCAGCACGAAGTGCGTGTTGACGATGTCGAAGCGCTCGTCCCCGACGAGCGCCCGGCCGCGACGGATCCCGTTGACCACGTAGGCGGCGAGCGACGGCAGGTTCGCCGCCTGGCGCCGGCGACGAAAGTGCACCGGCACGCGCAGGACCCGCACCCCGCGAACGTGCTCCTCGGCCACCAGATCATCGGCGGCCGAGGTGAGGACCGTCACCCGGTGACGTTCGGCCAGCGCTTCGGCGAGCCAGGCGTTGACCACCCCTCCGCCTCCCCCGAGAGGCGGGTACTCGTAGTTGCAGAAAAGAATGTTCACACGTCGGGAAGGAAGCCTGGCGAGGCGGAGCCTCGGCCCGCTCCTCGGATGACACCGACCGGGCCGGCGCGCGGTCGATCGCGCTCTGCGGCTCGGCGGACGATGGGCGCGATGATATCACCCGCCGCTTCGCCTACCCTCTTCCCCATCGTTCCAGACGGCTCTCGATGGCTCTCGAGCCCGACGCCGTCACGCCTCTCGCGAACCGATTGCGATAACATCGGCCCATGTTCCGCGCATTCCTCTCGGCAATCGTTTCGCTCGCGGTCGCGACGTTGCTGTTCTCCGCCAGCTTCAAGATCCGCTTCGGCGTCAGCGATCAGCTGGTCACGATAACGCCCGCGCTGGTGTTGGGCGTCTGCTCGATCCTCGCCAACATGCTCGATCGGCGGCTGTTCCTCCAGCGGCTCAAGCTCGCCCTGCTGTTCGCGTTGCTGGCCGGCGCCTCGCTCTATTCCTTCAGTCTCGGCGGGCTGCAGGAGACGGCGATACTGACGCGAATCCTGATCAACTGCTCGCTCGGCTTCTTCATCGTCCTGTTCCCCTGGAACCGGCGCAGCGTCTCGTGGTTGTTACTCGTCCTGGTGGTCTTCGCCTGCGTGCTCGCGGTGAACACGCTGATGATCTACGACACCCTCGGCTCGCGGCGCGGGTACGAGGGCGAGATTCGTGAAGGCTATCTCAACGTCACCTTCGCGGCGGCCGTCGGTTCGATCTGCGCGCTGTACCGGATCATCGAACGGCTCCATCCGGTCAACGTCGCGATGTTCGTGCTGTGCTGGATCGGCACGGCGCTCTCGCTCGGGCGCGGCGCGCTGCTGTTCGGCGCGTTCGTCTCGGTGGTCTACCTGTTCGCGGCGCTCTCCATGACGGTCTCGACGATGGGACGGGCGAAGAAGATGATCATCGCCTTGCTCTTCACGGCGATCGCGCCGCTCGTCTTCTTCCAGGCGATGTCCGTGGAGAGAACGGCCAAGCGGCTGACCACGCTGTTCACCGACGCCGATTCCGGCGCGGGGGTGAGCGGACGCTTCAGCCGCTACGAGGTCGCGCTCGCCGACTTCGTCGAGCGGCCGATCTTCGGCAACGGCATGGGAGCCTACCTCGGCGACAGCGTGTCCTCGCTCGGCTATCCGCACAACATCGTCCTGCAGTACCTCGTCGACGGCGGCCTGATCGGGGGCTCGATCATCGTCTTCTTCCTCGTCGCGATCCTCATGCTCGTCCGGGCGGCGCTGAAGCTCGGCGGCCCCGAGGCGCGCAACATCGTGCTCGCCACGGGCGCCCTGTACCTGCTCATGCTGCTCAGCTACATGAAGTCGCACGACGCCTATCGCGGGCTGGAGATGTTCATCCTGAGCGCGCTGCCGATCGCCACCTACCTCTCGCTGCGGCTGGAGACCCAGCGGCTGCGCCGAGCGGTGCGCCGCAAACGATCGCGCCCGCTCGCGTTCGGTGTCCAGCGAGCCGGCCCCTGATGGGGCGAGGATCGGCACCGGGACCGCGCGTCGCATTCATCTACCACTTCCTGCCCGACTACCGCGAAGCGGTCTTCCGCGAGCTGCTGAACGATCCGAGCATCGAGGCCGAATTCGTCGCCGGCGCGGTGGGCCCGGGTTTCGAGGGCGTGCCGCTGGCGAGCGGTATCCCTTGTCGCGAGGTGCGCAATCTCTGGCTCGGCCCCGTGCTCTGGCAGCGCGGAGTGGCCTCGCTCGCCTGGCGCCGCGAGCACGACGTGCTCGTGTTCCGCGGCAGCTGGCTCACCCTCTCCACCTGGGTCGGCGCGGCGATCGGGCGTCTACGGGGCAAGGCGGTGCACTTCTGGCTGATCGGATGGCGACGGCGCGAATCGGGCCTTCGCCGCTGGCTGCGCCCGAGGTATCTGCGGCTCGCCCACCGGCTGCTGCTCTACGGCGAGCGCGCCAAGGCGCTGGGCGTCGAGCACGGCTATCCCGAGGCGCGCATGCACGTCGTCGGAAACTCGCTCCCCTACGAGCCCACGGAACCGTCGCTGATCGAGGAGCCGCAGGGCTCGCTCTCGGTGTTGTGGGTGACCCGGCTTCTCCCCTACAAGAAGCCGGCGCTGCTGATCGAGGCGATCCACCTCGCCCACCGGCGGGGGGTCGCGCTCGATTGCACCTTCGTCGGGCCGGGGGACGCTAGCGAGCTGATCGAGCAGGTCGAGGCGCTCGGACTGTCCGATCACGTCCGCTTCGTCGGCCGAATGGACGCCGAGGCGCTACGGCCCCTGTTCGCGCGTGCGCGCGTGGTCGCGATACCCGCCCACGCCGGCCTGACGGTCGCCCATGCGCTGATCAGCGGGGTACCGGTGGTCGTCAACGACGATGCCGGTGCCAACCCGCCGGAGTGGGACTACGTCGTGCCGCTCGACGCCGCCACGCACGCCACCACGCACGCCACCACGGGAGAGGGGCGGGAGCCGAACGGATCGCACTTCAGATCGGGCGATGCACAGAGCCTGAGCGACGAGCTGCTGCGCTGGTGCGTCGAGCGTCCGGCCTCGACATCGGAGCGACGCCGGATCGCCCGCGAGGCCGCGCGGACCGTCTCGCCGCGACGCTCGGCCGAGGCGATCGTCGCGGCGATCCGGTGTAGTATGATCGCGCGGCGCTAGCCCCCACGCCGTCCCCGGCGACGCCTCGCGGCCGCCGTCCGATGCCGCCGATCGTCGCCGATCGCGGCCAACTGCGGCCGATCGCAGCCGACTCCCCTCGCTCGGCTCGGCCTTCGTGCAGACGAACCGCCCCGTGCATCGCGAACTCCGCCACGACGACCTTCCCGCCGACGACACCGTCGCGCGCCGGTGGCTGCTCGCGTTGGCGGTGTTCGTCTGCTCCGCGCTCTTCTATTCGATCAACAGCGGCGGGACGCCGCACTTCGACGAGCTCTACCACGTGCTGGCGGCGCGCGGCCTGCTGAGCGACGGCTCGCCGACGATCGCCGAGGGCGTGTACGAGCGGGCGTACCTGCACACGTGGTTGATCGCGCAGTTCTTCCGCGGATTCGGCGAGAGCCTGTCGGTGGCGCGACTGCCCTCCGCTCTGGCCATGGCCGGTACGGTGACCGTACTGTTCGCCTGGTTGCGGCAGGTGGCCGGATCGCGCGCGGCCGTCCTCGGCGCCGCGCTTTTCGCGCTCTCGCCGTTCGCCGTCGACATCGCCCAGTTCGCCCGCTTCTACGGGCTGCAGAGCGTGACCTTCGTGAGCGGATCGCTGCTGGTGTACGGTGCCGTCGAGAGCACCGGGAGCGGACGCTGGACGCGAGCGCTCGCCGCGCTCGTTCTGCTCGGGGTGGCGGCGTACTTCCAGAGCACGTCGCTGATCGGCATCGCGGGCATCGCGGCGTGGCTGACGGTCAGGATCGGCCTGGCGTGGGTCGCGAGCGCCCGCGGGGGATCACGCGGCCGGGGCACCCGGGCGGCGCTGGCCCTACCGGTCCTGCTGATCCTGGGGCTGCTCGGCGCGCTCGCGCTGTACGCCAGCGGCGCCTGGCAGCCCCTCCTCGAGGCGTACCGGCACACCGCCGAGTTCAACCGCGGCGACGCGGGGAACGTTCTCTACTACCACCTCTGGTACCTGCTGTACTACCCCACGCTCTGGCCCCTGATCGCGGTGCTGGTGATCATGGCGATCGCCTGGCGCCCGGGGCCGGCGTGGTTCGCCGCCACCATCTTCCTCGTCGCCATCGTGCTCAGCTCCTTCGCCGGGTCGAAGAACCTGCGCTACGTCGTCTACGCGCAGCCCTACGCTTTCGCGCTGTTCGGCATCGCGATCGCGAGCGTCTGGGGCCCGCTCGTGCGCTTCTCCACCGAGCTGCGCGGGCGCTTCGCGAGCACGCTGCCGTTCCCCGAGCCGACCGCTCGCCGACTGGCGAACGCCGCGTCGATCGTCGCCCTCGGGGTGCTGCTGCTCGGCAATTCCGCCACGGTCAGGACCCTCTCGCTACTGGCGGACATCGAGATCCCGCCGGAGGAGAAATCGGTGCGGTGGCGGGCCGCCGAGTCGGCGCTCCGACCGCTGCTCGAGCGTAGCGACGTGGTCGTCACGATGACCGAGCTCGAGATGCTCTACTACTTCGATCGCTACGACATCCTGCTGAGCTCCTCGCGCCTCGGGGAGATTCCCGAAGGGGTGGACTTCTCCGCCGATTTCCGGACCGGGCGACCGGTGATCGGCTCGGTCGAGGCGATGGGAAAGGTGCTCGAGTGCTACGACTCCGGCGTGCTGGTGACGAACACCCGACGCTGGGGCGGCACGAAGTTCGTGTCCGCCGAGATGGCCCGTCTGATCGAGCGTTCGACCGAGGCGGTACCGCTACCGAAGGAGAGCCGCGTGCTGGCCTTCGAGTGGCGACGCGACGACGCCCCGGCCACCGAACCGGCCTACTGCGATTCGCTGCCCCCGCTCTCCGGCGGTTAGCGCGTCCCGGCGAGCGACGCCCGTCGCGCCCGGATGCGGTAGGCGACGAAGTGGCTGAAGAACAGCCCCACGTGACCGACGAGCGAGGAGCAGGCGATCGCCAGCACGGCCGTCTCGAAGGGCCACGACTGCTCTCGCGCCAACCAGTAGGAGACGAGCATGAGCGCGATACGCGAGCCGTCCGGCACGAGTTGCAGCAGCTGGAGCTTGAGCACCACGAGATGGTTGGTCGGGGAGAAGACCACCACACCGACGATGAGCGGGATCATCCGGATCAGCACGTCGTCGGCACCGACCCACTCCCGACCGAGGAGCGGCACCAGAAAGAGCGGGCTGGCCAGGCAGCCGAGCGCGACCACCACGGCGCCGAGGAACATCACGCCGGAGATCCTCAGGTACAGCCCCCTCAGGCGTGCGTGCCGAGCGCCTCGCGCGAGCTCCGCGGCACGCGCCCAGAAACTCATCGCGAGCGCCGAGGTGAAGGTTCTCGCCGGCACGATGATCATGCTGTAGAGAAGCGCGTAGAGACCGAGCGAGGCCGCATCGTAGAGCTGCGACAGCAGCAGTATCGGCAGCGCCAGACTCACCATGTTGACGAACCCGACGACGGTCGCCTCGGAGGTGAAGCCGAGCGCCGCTCGCGAGGTCGTCCACCAGCGCTTCGGCGACACGCGCCGCACCGCCGAGAGCAGATCCGCACCCGCTCCGGCGACCAGCACGACGCAGGCGGCCACGAGCGCGATCGTCGTGGCGAGGACCAGCCCCGAACCGAGCTGTCCGAGCCACACCATCGCGAAGCAGACGAGTAGGTAGCCGACGGTGTGCGCGATCCGGGCGCGGCTCGGGTGGCGCATCTCGGAGGTGCGGACGAACCACGCCTGCAACAGCAGACGAAGGCCGCTCAGCAGGATCGCCACCGGTAGCAGCGTCCCCAGCTCGCCGAGGGTACGGTAGCCCTGCAGATGCTCCAGCGGGCCGGGGACGACGTACACGGCCACTCCGGCCAGCGCAGTGACGACGAGCAGAACGAGCCCACCGCTCGCCATCAACGCCGCCGCCCCCCCCAGCGAGCGAGCGTTCGGCATCGCCTTGTCGAAGCGCCAGACGCAGACCGATTCCGCCGTCGTCAACAGCGAGGTGAAGACGGCGAGCACGCCGAACTCGGCCGGCGTGTAGAACCGTGTCAGGATCGGCATCGCCGCGAGCAGCAGGAACTGCCCGAACAGGTTCGCCTTGAGCAGCGACAGGAAATTCCGCGCGAACTTCGAGCGGTTGATACGGCTCCACCGGCCGCGAAGAGCTTTCACGCCTGACTGTCGCCGGACCCGAACGTCTGTCGGAGAGGCGCGTATTCTACACGCGCCCGACGGGGCCACCCGACACCGTCACCTGAGCACGCGAGCGCTACCTCGCTCGTGCGGCCGCCGCTCCGCTCGCGTGCCCGCCTCCGCGCTCAGACGATCGCTCCCGAAGTGGCGGCCGCCACCCCGACTACGCCACCCCGACTACGCCACGGCGACGAAGTACCCGCCGAACCATTCGCGATAGTCGTGCAGCGCGCGAAGCTTCGCGGGCGTCCCGCCGTGCATGAGCCGGGTTCGGTACCAGATGCAACCGCAGTCCTCCCACCGGCGTACGGGCGTCAGCTTCGAGCTCTTCACCATCATCCTGCCGTCGACGTAGAGCCGATAGCCCGAGCTCTTGTCCACGACCACGTCGACCGTGAGCCAGCGCCCGGTCGGCAGGATCTCGCGCCCACTGCCCATGTTGTCCCCGAAAACGGTGCGTTGCTTGGGGTGCGAGGCGAGCAGGCGAATACCGTTCCCGCCGCTGCGTCCGGGGTGCATCGTGTTCACTCCGGCACCGTCCGAGCCGTACAGCGCGTTCGCCCCGCGGGGGTGACCTCTGCTGATCCAACCCCGACCGAGCTGCAGACCGATCCACTTCCCGTCGAGGTAGGAGTGTTTCTCGATCCAGTGGTGGTAGCGGAGCAGCACACGGGAGAACGACGAGAAGTTCGCCGGAATTCGTCTCGAGTCGACACCGATCGGATCGACCACGTCTCGCTTGCGCACGACGTGAACGAAACCGTTGCGACTGTCGGGGGAGGAGTTGTACGCGATCCGGTGCCCGAGGTTGCAGGTCTTGCGTCGCCAACCGGGGGCGAGGTATCCCGAGTCGTGTCCGTCGAGTACCCGCCAGTTGGCGCCCTCCGGAGCCGGATACCATTCCTCGAACCGCCACTTCATCGACTCGCTCGCGGCCACCGGCCCGAACGCCGCGGCGAGCCCCAGCCCGGCCCCGGCCCGGAGGATACGTCTGCGGCCCTCGTCCGGCCGATCTGTGTGCTCTGCGTCGTCGTTCATGTTCACTCGCTTGTCCTGGGGTTAGCTACAGCATCCCGGACTTAGCGTTCGTCACGGAGGCTCCTTTAACGACTGGTTCGACCAACCGAGCGCTCGAATTTCCCGCCCGAATCGAGGTCGAGATACCGGTCACGTTCGGCCCTAATTACACCGCACGAAAGCCGGTGACACGGCCACTCTTCGCGCGTCGTAATCTTTCGGAAAACTCATGATGTACTTCGTGCACGCGGCGACCCTCTCGCGCGGCGCGAGTGCGGCGGCCGCTCGACCAGCGTGACCGTCACGCCCCCTGCCGCTACCCGATCGAGCACCGCCTCGGCCGACGACTCGCCAGGGCCGACGACCTGTTGCCAGAATGTCATCTCGCACCCGGTAGGCGGAGCCGCTCACCGCCTCCGTCACCTCCCGGTCACCCACCGACTTGAGACGTTGCTCTCAACGCGCCAGCCGATCGCCAGCACTAGCCAAATGCAAGTCGTGACACGAGTCCGATGGCGATGGATCACACTCCACGTGTGATAGATTGCCGCAGCTCAGCTGACCAGGCGGTTCTCAACATGCACACCTCGCCGCATACCTCGCCGCATACCTCGCCACGCACCACGCCGACATCACGATCGAGAATCGCCCGATCGATGCTCGCCGCCCTCTGTCTGGTGGCCGGAACGGCGCACGCGGACGCGCTGCGCGTCATGCCGCTCGGAGACTCGATCACCCGAGGTGCCGGCTCGTGCAGTTATCGGACGCCGCTGGTGCGCTCGCTCGGCAGCTGCTCCGTGCGGATGGTCGGGAGGGAAGTCGCACCCGGGGGCAATCCCTCGAACTGCATCACCTCGAACGTCAACCACGAAGGGCACAGCGGCTGGCGGACGAACGAGTTTCTCAGGTCGGCGTCGAGCGGAGGGACTCGGCTCAAGCGGTACGTGAGCGCGGCCGACCCGGACGTGGTGCTGCTCCACATCGGCTCCAACGACATGAACCGGCGGGAGGAGCCCGGCACTTACGATGCGGGATCGAGGACGGGCACCGGGACGATCGGTCGCATCGACGCGATGTTGAACGACATCTTCGCGAGGGCTCCCTCGGCGACGATCTTCGTCGCCGACCTCATCCCCTGGCTCAAACGCGCCGAGGTGAACGCGGGCATCGGCGCACTGCGCCCCCAGATACGATCGTTGGTCGCGAGGCGGGCGGCCGACGGAGAGCGCGTCGTTCTCGTCAACGTCAGCGACGGCTTCACCGCCGACATGCTGCAGTCCGATCTCGTCCATCCGAACGCACGCGGCGACGCTCACATCGCGTCGCGCTGGCGCGCGGCGATGCGGAGCGCGGGGTTCTGCGCCGACGGCGGCACGAGCGGTGGTGGTACGAGCGGCGGCAGCACGGGCGGTGGTGGTACCAGCGGCGGCGGCACGAGCGGTGGCGGTAGCGGTGGCGGTTCCGCCCTGCGCATCGAAGCCGAGAGCGGCACCTTGGTCGGCGCCATGCGAAGCGGCGGCGACGGCGCCGCCAGCGGTGGCGCCTACGTCAGCGTCCCGGGCTCCGGCTCGAGCGGCGCCCGGCGCGACTACGTCGCCCTGCCCTTCCGCGTCGGTACCGCCGGCACCTATCGGCTGCGCGCCCGTGTGCAGGGGCCGAGCGGCACCTCCAACTCCTTCTTCGTCGAGCTCGGCCAGAGCGATACCTGGAAGTGGCACACCAGACGCAGCTCGTCCTACGTCGAGGAGTACGTCGATCACGCGGGCGGCGGCGAGGTGCGGGTGTGGCTCGATGCCGGCACTCACACCGCGAAGGTGTTCCGCCGCGAGAACGGCACCCGCCTCGACTGGCTGGCGCTGGAGTACGTGGCCGAGGATCGCGGCGGCGATGTCGACGGCGACGGGGTGGGGAACGCGGTGGACCCCTACCCCAACGACAGCGCCCGGCGCTGACCGGCGCCCCCGGCGGCACGGCGCCGGGGGCCGCCCGAGACCGGCCGCCGCTCCATCGGGCGGGCCATCTCGCTCTTTCTATACACTGCGCTGCCGTACCGCCGTACCGGACTCGTCACGCCCGTGCCTCGCGACCCGGCTCGATCGCTGCTGCCCGCCTTCGGCGGGATACTCGGATCGAGCGCCGTCGCGCAGCTGTTGCTGTTCGCGAGCACGCCGCTGCTCGTCGCGAGCCACGACAAGGACTCGTTCGGTGTCTTCGGGCTCGCGAGCATCGCCGCGATCGCCCTGTCCACGCTCCTCTCGCTGAAGCTCGATCACTCGCTGCACCTCTCGCCGGAGCCCGCACGGCTGCTCGGCAGCTGCCTGCAGTCGATCCTCGTCGGCACACTCGTCCTCGCCCTGCCCACCCTCGCGCTCGTGTACCTGCACGGGGAGTGGATCGTCGCGCTGACGCTGCTCTTCGCCGCCACCCACGCGGCCTGGAACACGACCCTCCTCCAGCTCAACCTCCGCCAGCGCTACCGCGCCATCGCGCTGCAGAACCTGCTGCCGCCGATCGTGTTCGTCGCCGGGGCGCTCTCGGGCGACGAGCTCGGAGGGGTCAACGCCCTGCTCTTCTGGCAGAGCGTCGCCTACCTCGTGGCCGCCCTTGTCGGCGGGTGGCTGATACGGCACGATGTCGTCTTCCCGCCGCTCGCGAGCCTGCCGAACGTCGTCTCGCGTCACCGTGACGATGTTCGCTACCTGGTGCCGGGGCGGCTCCTGCAGCTGCTCTCCTCCAACGTCCATGTGCTCGGCGCGGCCTACCTGTTCGGCGCCGAGCTGGCCGGCTTGGTGGTGGTGGCCAACCGCATCGCGCGCGCGCCGGTACGCGTGCTCGGCGACGGCATGAGCAACGTGCTGCGCGCGGCGATCCCGCGAGCGGACGCCCTCTCGCGGACCTTCGTCTGCATCGGCGCGATCGCCGTGACCACCGCGCTCCTCGCGACGGCGGCGGTCGCGCTCGTCCCCGAGTCGCTCTACGCGCGGTTCTTCGGCAGCGACTGGGCGGGCCTCGCGCCGGTGCTGCTCGTGACCACCGTGGCGGCGGGGTTCCAGCTGCTCGCCGGTTCCGTCGCGAGCCTACTCGCCGCCTACGCCAAGCGCACGAGTTTCCTCCTCAACCTCGCCCTGGTATCGGGCGGTGCCGCGGCGTTCGGGCTCGCCCGGAGCGCCGAGCTCGGCCTGTTGCCCTACCTCTGGCTGGGCTGCGCACTGAGCTCGGCGGTGCACCTGGGAAGCTTCGCGCTGTCGCTCGGCATCGTTCGCCGCCGCGACCGCCACACGGTACCGGAACTGTAGGTTGTCCGAAACGGACAGCCTGTGGGCACCGTGCGACCACCGGTTGTCCGGATCGACGAGGCGGATACCGCAGGGCGTCGATATCGCTCGCCGGAACCTTCGCAGCGTCGCGACCATCGCCCGTCTGCGCACGCCGCTGCACCTTGCACGGGCAACCGATCGCGTCGACCCCGTTCTCGTGGCAGATGGTCGGCACGGAACCGATCACGTCTTCCTCGCTTGCCGGGCTACGACGTGAAAATACGCGTCATTTCTCGATCGTGTAGATCAGATCCGCACTGCTACCGCTACCACTCGCCGCCTCCACCGCCAGCTTGTCGGTCAAGCGATAGCGCATGTTGAAGGTGTTGATCGCGTCGAACAGCCCGATTCCGTAGCTGACGTAGAGATCCGGTGTGAGGTACTTGCCGAGCGTGTAGCTGCCCCCCGTCGTCCCCGGCGGCTGGCCGATCAGAATGAACGACAGGATGCTCGCATCGGGCATCGGCGGTTCCGAATGGAGTTCCAGCCGCGGAGCCTGCGCCGTACCTTCGATCTTCGCCCCGGCGACCACGTCGTACTCCGGAACCTCGCGTGCCACTTCCATGTCGAGGCTAGGGTTGTTCACGGGTCCGCCGCTGAACAGGATGCGGCCGCGCTCCATGTTCAATTCCTGGCCGTAGATCACGTAGTCGCCATTGACGACATCGATCGTACCCGTACCGCGTGGCGCCGTTTCCGGTGTCTGCTGGACCCTCAGATCGCCTTCGAGGCGCCCACGGAAATCACCGGCTTCGACCTCTATGCTGTCGCCGAGGACGATCTGCACGTCCAGGGTGAGCTGACTGGGTGGCGTCGCAGCCTGCTCGCCCTCCTCCGTCACGTAGACCACATCGGAGGAGGCGCTGACGGTACTGATGCCTTCGTTGCCGCCGTTCGCGTTTATGTAGGCACTGGGTATGGTGACCGTCCCGTCGACCCGCATGTCCGTGTCGCTCATGGCGATCGAAAGCTCCGGGCTGACGACGGCCTGCATCAGGGACGTATTGGCCACCTCGTAGTTGTCACCGACCACGTCGAGATCGAGCGCACGACTACCCGGGTCGAAGCTGCCTTCGATCGTGAGCTGTCCCTCCCCGGAACGGGATTCGCCTGAAATCCGCAACGAGCCGTCAGGACTGCCCGTGACGGCCAGCTCCGTGTCTTCGATCAGCATGGCCGTTTCGGGAATCTCGGCACCGAAATCGCGCAACGCCAGTTCCCCTTCGACCCGCGGTGCCGCGAGCGTGCCGCCCAGCGCCAGGTTGCTCACGAGCGAACCCGACACTTGTTGCACCTGCGGCGCGAACGCACTGATCAGCGTCAGGTCTGCAAGATCGGCATCGACCTGACCTGCCAGTCTGCCCTCCCCCGGGAAGTCGGCGACGGACCCTCGTACGGACAGCGCGCCGACATCGGTGACGGCGGCGGCAAGATCCATCGTCGCGTCGTCGCCTCGCAGCGAGGCACTGATGGTCGTTCGCTCGAGACCGATCTCGACGGGCGACGCATCGGTGTCCACGGTCACCTTGCCCGGCTCGAGGCCCAGTTCGACTTCCGCGCTCAGAACGCCGTCCGCACCGAGCACGGCATTCGCGGTGCCGTTGAGTTCGGTCTCCAACACAAGCCCCGGCGGCAGGTACTCCGC
>ENA-ORXM01004293-ORXM01004293.1-marine-metagenome-genome-assembly--contig:-NODE-4293-length-12729-cov-33.123696_pt1 | contig 12729 bp, 10 predicted proteins | sample MGYA00237867_ERZ511480 | MGnify/ENA primary metagenome ERZ511480 (study PRJEB26309, sample SAMN06266103) | marine metagenome | isolation source: Algal blade | place: United Kingdom:Sidmouth, United... | reverse complement strand
ACCCACCCCGACCATGGCCAGCACGCCGCCAACGGCTAGGCCCGCTCCATAAAAAAACTGGGCCGCAATCCCTTCACTCTGGTTATTTTGGTTTGGTGATCGTTTACGCGCGGCCGCGATCGTCGATCCCATCCACGCGACGGGGTGCCAACGGTTGGGCGGATCGCCGAGTAGGTCGATTATTAGGGCTAGGCCCATGATGAGGAGGGCACGGAATGCCCGTTTTGGTTGTTTTTGTTCAAACATATGTCAAGTTGTGCTATACTAGATGAAAAGCTCAAGAATTTCTGCAACTAAACCTTCAGTGGCCAGTATTTTCCAATTCATCAATACAAATTGAAAAATATTGGGTTCCTCTTAAAAACTAATCTGTTAGCCCAAACGTATATGCGCTAATGTCTCAAACTAAATCACCTAGAATTTTTTCTCAGCTCGGATATTTCTTAACCGAAACATATTGGATTAATGCAGGTAGGCTACTTGATTTTCAACTATCGGTGAAGGCAGGAAAGAAGCCTGGCAAAGAAAACAAACACTTTAATACGCTTTCGATGTTCTATTATGAAAGACTGCCAAAGAAATATAAAGAACGAGTGCAAAATGTTAATTTCTTCAATAAGAGAGTTGCAAGTAATCTGCTATATGGTCTAGAGGACGAGTTTGCTATTTACTCATATCCAAAACCTAAATCAAATCTTGGGCTTAGAAAATATTCCTTTTTTACATATCCAATGCGACTCACCTACTATTCGGTTGGTCTATATATACTGAAGCTTACTCAAGAATTTGTCATAGGGTATTATAAGCAAAACAACCGAATACACTCGTACTACGGTGGTAATCTAAAATTTAATGAGAACGAAAATCAGCTTACCTTATCCTACAACAGCGTATGGTATAGACCACACTATATAAAATTTAGAAATACCGTTCGAAATGCGGTTGATAGTAAGTTAGGAACAGAAGTCGTTATCCATATCGATATTCAAAATTATTTTGAAGAAATATCGATCCCAAAACTTTTGAATTTTGTTCGCCAATACATCAAGCCAAGCATCCAGCAGGACATGAGATTCGATACTGTAAGTAGCGGTCAAATAACTGAATTCTTTAACTTTATCTCAGGCGGACGAGATGGCATACCGCAGATGGATAATGATGTTGTTTCAAGCTACATCGGTTTCCTATATCTAATTTTCGCTGATATGTTGATAGATCAAGAGTTGACAAAGGCAGAATATGGTTTAGAAGAACATTCAATAATCCGATATATGGACGACATGTATATTGTTCTCACCTTTCCAGTAACATCAAATCGACCAATGAGAGAAATTTGCATAAGCGCTATCGCCTCTCGAATTGCGGATTGTTTGTATTTATCTTTGGGCTTAAGGTTGAATTCCAAAACGAAGCTATTTTGGCTTTATAAGCCAGAAGATGCGGAGGAACTCCTTAGAAATCTAAAAAAAGTATCACAAGGTTATCAGGTATCTAACGATAATAACGAAGAAGATAACCCCATTATTAAGTTCAATAATATCCTAGAGCAGCTAGAAAAGTTAAAAAAATCATCGCTAGATCCCACATTCAATAAGCGGAGCGAGCTAGACGATGAAGTACTAAAAGAAATATATGATAAGCGTGTGGGGCAGCTTCTGAAATCTTCGCAATTCAATCCTATAATAGCCAACATTTTCGATGGGTTTAATTTTGACTTGGTAATTGCTCAACCACGTGAAATTCTAATAATACTATTGACAGACAGCATTGCTAGCAAAAAATTTGAGATGTTTCTTCTAAAGAAGACGCAGTTAACGTCTCATGATATCCACCTTATACTTACATATCTATGTCAGACTAATTTCGCATCAAAGAGGTTATTGAATTTTTTGAAAAAGAAAAGTTTGATGCATCCGATCATCAGTAAATATGAAAAACGAAAAACTCTAGTTGAGCATCCTGGCTACTTTGATTTACAAAATAAACAGATCTTGAAACTAGTCGATGCTGCGAATGTAATCGAACAAATAAGGTTAAGAGTAAAAGCAGAACGTCGAAGTGATTACTCTGTAGCATTGAATCACTTACTCAATGAGGTACAATCTATTTGTTACATACTCCATCAACCACAGAGTGTATTGGAAAAAGATTATAAGGCAGAGCAGGTTCTAAAATTTTTGGGTAAAAAGAAAATTCCACATGAGATTAGCGTAAAAATCAGAAATTTATTTGATAGGCGTAACAAAAATCCTGTCTCACATGCAGATTCTATTTCATGGCCGGTTAGTAGTGAGGAATATAAGGACTACCATAAACATGTCGGATTATGTTTGGAGTACATTTTGTAATTAAACTATTCATTGCCCACGAATCACCCGCTCGATCTCAGCCCAATCCACATTTGCCTGCACGGCATCCGCCAGCCGATCGTACTCCGCCTCGCGCAGATCCGCGAGCGACGACTCACTGCCGCGCCAGCCTAGCGAACGCAGCCACTCGCGCCGGAATCCTTCATTCTCGAAGATGCCGTGCAGGTACGTCCCCCACACGCGGCCATTGTCAGAAATCGCGCCGTCATCTAGCTGCACTTCCTCGCCATTGCGCATCGTGATCTGCCCAAACGGGTTGCCCTCGTCTCTCAAAAAGCGCGTCTCGCCCATGTGGATCTCGTAACCCAAAACGGTTGCGCCATTATACAGGTTCATCTCCGCTTGATGCGTATGCTTTTCAGCGATAAATGTCGTCTCCACTGGTAGCAGGCCAACCCCAAGTATCGACAACTCTTTTGACTCCACACCCAACGGATCAGCCAATTTCCGGCCCAACATCTGATAGCCGCCGCAGATCCCGACTATCGCTACACCACGATTATGCAAGGCCCAAATAGGGGTGATAAATTTACGCTTGCGCAGCCATTGCAGATCCGACAACGTAACTTTGCTGCCTGGCACAATCAGTGCATCGGGTATACCCAATTTCTCTATCGACTCCACAAAGCGCACCGATACATTTGGCTCCGCAGCCAGTGCGTCGAACTCATCGAAATTGGCGATGTGTGGCAAACGCAGAATCGCGATATCCACCTCCGCATCACCCGCAGATTTAGTCGGCTCGTCCAGCACAACCGCGTCTTCATCCGCAATCTGCAAGTCGGGTATAAAGGGGATCACGCCCAGTGTGGGCACGCCGAACGCCTTCTCTTGCAGCATTTCGGTTGCGTTGCCCAGCATGGCCGGATCGCCACGAAATTTGTTGATCAAAAAGCCGCTGATCTGCGCGCGCTCACCTGGCTCCAACAATAATAACGTCCCCGCTAGAGCCGCAAAGACGCCCCCGCGGTCGATATCGCCGATGAGCAAGCAGGGGGCGTTGGCGTGACGCGCCATGCGCAAGTTCACAATATCGCCCGCCTTCAAGTTGATCTCCGCCGGGCTGCCCGCGCCCTCCATCACGATCACATCGTAGCGCGCGGCCAGTCGGTCATAGGCCGCTTGCACCTCGCCCCACAGCATCTTCTTAATATCGAACCAGTTGGCCGCCTCGATATGACCATGCGCTTTGCCGTTGAGCACAATTTGGCTGCGTCGATTCGCCTCGGGCTTGAGCAGCACCGGGTTCATGTCCGTGTGGGGCGCTATCCCCGCGGCCTCGGCTTGAACGATCTGTGCGCGGCCCATCTCACCCCCTTCGGGCGTGACCCCCGCGTTGTTGCTCATATTCTGCGCTTTAAAGGGAGCCACGCGCACGCCCTGCCGCGCCAAAATTCGACAAAATGCAGCAGCCAGCAGGCTTTTCCCCGCGTTCGAGTGCGTGCCAAGGAGCATGATTGATTTTGCGGTCATTGCGTTGTACTGTCCATATAATATCGTTTGATTTGTAGGGACATGAGGTCGGGCGGGAATAATCAACGCCACAATCAACAGTATTGGTCGCCCGTCCTCGTGTCCGCACTGACGAAAAAACACGGCCATAATCCATCGCCAGTGCGGACACAAGATCAGCGGAAGAATAAAAATGAGCATTGGCAATAATATTTGTCGCTGACCTCGTGTCCCTACGATTGTCCGGAATTTAACGTACCGCCACACCCCAAACGTTTGTAGTTTTAGCTATACCCTCGCCAAACCAGGCCAGTTGTTCGTGCAGGTTCACCACATTCCCAATCACCACCAAAACAGGTGGATCCATCTCATCCAGTGCTGCGGGTAAATTTGCCAGCGTACCAATCGACACGTGTTGCGCATCCGTCGTCCCCGACTCTATCACGGCGATGGGTGTTTCGCCAGCCCAGCCAGCTTGCAGCAACTGTTGCGCAATTAGCCGCAATTTACGTAAGCCCATCAGCACAACCAGCGTGCCACGCGACGATAGATTTCCCCATGCGATGCCGCCGATCTGCGCTTCGTCTGCGCCGTGGCCCGACACGACGGTCATCATCGTGCTTAGGCCGCGATGAGTCACGGGGATTCCGGCGAATGCGGGTACGGCGGTCACACTCGATATGCCGGGCACTACTTCGAACGGCACGTTTGCAGCCGCCAGTGCTGCGCATTCATCGCTGCCCAGCCCAAAGATGAAGGGGTCGCCACCCTTGAGCCGCAGCACAATCTGCTCGGGGTTTGCCAGCGCCTCGTCTACCAACATCTGTGTGATAGTCGCTTGCGAAAAGCGGTCGCGCTTGGATGACTTACCCACGTTGATCATTCGTGCCAATGGCTTGACCCGCGCCAAAAGCTGGGGCGACACCAGCCTATCATGCAAAATCACGTTGGCCTGTGCCAGTGCCTTGGCCGCCCGCACCGTGATCAAGTCGGGGTGGCCCGGCCCCGCACCCGCGATGTAAACTCGGCCCGTGGGGACAGGTTCATTGAACGCGCTGGCTGCATTGGGTAAAACCGGCGCACCATTTCGGCCCGTTCCATCATCCCCCCGCCCCGGATCCGGCACGTTCGCCACGGATCCATTGGAAGCCATAGCGGATCCATTCATGAGGGCAGCGGGGGCAATTTTTGGGTCTGCGATAAAACTTGCGCCAACTTCCCGTGGGTCAAACCAGCCCAACGGATCGGCCAGCCCAGCCACGTCGCCCACCACGATGATGGCAGGAGTCGGTAACTGCTGTTGTTCAATCTCCGCAGCCAGCGTCGCCACGGTCGCCGACACGATCCGCTGTTCGCCGGTGGTGCCGCGGCTGACAGCCAGCGCCGGTCGATCCGTCGCGCAGCCCGACGCCAGCAGATCGTCCGTGATCGTGCGGATCCGCTTGACGGCCATCAGGATCACGAGCGTTGGCATGTGGACCAGCCTTGTCCAATCCAATTGGCTTTCGGGCTTGGTCGGGTCTTCGTGGCCGGTGACAATGGAGAAGGCCGCGCCCAGTTTTTTCTCGGTTAGCGGCACGCCCGCGTATGCAGGAACAGCCAGCGCCGAGGTGATGCCCGGCACAACTTCAAACGGAATGCCAACCTCGGCCAGCGCCAGCGCTTCTTCGCCGCCGCGCCCCAGCACAAAGGGATCGCCCCCTTTGAGGCGCACAACCTGCTTGCCTGTGCGGGCATGTTCGATGAGCAGCGCGTTGATCTGCGGCTGCGGTGTAGGGTGGTGGCCCGTACGCTTGCCCACAAATATCTTGGTTGCGTCGGCGCGTACTTCGGCCAGCAGATCGTCCGAAATTAGTCGATCATAGAGTAGGATGTCGGCACGACGTAGCGCGTCTAGCCCGCGCATTGAGATGAGATCGGGGCGGCCGGGGCCCGCGCCGATTAAGGTTACTCTTGTCATATTTAACTGCCTGACGAGGTGAAAAGGTGAAGCGGTAATAACTGCAACATGCCACAAATGTTGTATATTTTGCGACATCATCCCTCCACCTTTTCACCTCGTTATAAAATCTTCTTCATATAGACTCGCGTGAACCCCTTCTCGGTTCGCCGCTCAAATTCTTCGTATCCAAATTTTTTGTAAATGGCCTGATTTTCGACCATTTTTTCGTGCGTGTAGAGTTGAATTTCAGAAAAACCCAGTTCACGTGCCACTTGTTCGGCGTGGCTCATCAAGTGCTTACCGATCCCTTGGCCTTGCGCGCTTGGATCTACCGCTACATTGTCTAAAAGTACGTAGCCGTCAAATTCTATCAAAACCAGCAAACCCGTTATTTTACCACATTGACTACGCGCAACAAACGTTCTGCTCTTGCGCACGTGCTCGGCATAATCATCTAACATTGGCCCGGGCTTTTTGCCTATGCGCTCGATGTAGTGTTGATAGGCCGCTTCTACCAGCGACTCGATCTGCGGCACGTCGGCCAGTGTCGCTGGCTCAATTTTGAATTCCATTTGCTTCACAAAATTTCCTTAAGCTCGACGCCTTCGTGAATAATAGCGTTTGCGGCGGCGGGTGGATCGTAAATGCCTTGGTCAACCCAGATTGCCTGCATTCCCAACGCGCGCGGCGGATCAATGTCGTTGATGGGATTATCGCCGATATAAACTGCGTGTGCAGGCTAAAGATTCATGCGCTGCAAACAGCGTTCAAAGATACACATGTCCGGCTTCTTGATTCCTTCGGTTTCGGAAATTGAATCGTTTCGAAGTAGTCACGAATTTGAGCGCCTTCAATCTTCTGCTCTTGCCCTACCGTGCGGCCATTTGTAATGAGGCCGAGTTTGTACTGTTTTGCCAAACGCGCAAGCAGTTGATGCACGCCAGGGTAGAGGATGGGTGATGCACCGTAACGCTCTTTATAATCCACGTGAAGCGCTAGCCCACTATCGCTGGGCAGCCCAAATTTTTGCGCACTCTGCTGATACATTTGGGCTTTGTCGGCGTAACCATTGTTGTCGAGGCTCAGCATGAAGCGAACATATTCGTCGACACTGGTGTCAGCAAACTTTTCAGCCCAATGTTCATGCTGCTTGTGCAGAAAGTTTATAAAGGTTGCGCGGCGATCAAGTAGGGTTTGATCGAGATCAAAAATTACGGCTGTGATTATAGTTTTGTCGATTGAGTTTATTATGGTCATATGAAGTTTCGTGACTCTATAATAGGAAGAACCAGTTTCTATTTTTGTCGGTTTGAGGCACAGCTTTGTTAGTTATGCTATCTGTTCTCCGTCCGTATCAATTGCAAATTGAGGCTTGCCGTCGGTGAGATCGTAATAATCACCTTTCCATTCGACAAAAATATGATTCGTTACCGCAAGACCCGTTGGCGAATCGAGTGTGCCAGCCATGATGCTAATATGGTGCAGATCCGTTGATTCTTCGATTGGCGTCGGCTCCCAAAAGAGGCTGGATCCGCAGGTGCCGCAGAAACCACGTCGAGCGATGTCGGACGAATGGTACCAGCGCAGTCCCTTTTCTTCGGTTAATGTAACGTCGTCGCCTTTCACGGCTGTTGCCGCCACAAAATGACCGCTCGTGCGGCGGCACTGTTCGCAGTGACAGGCCATTATGCTGTGCATCGGGCCGTTCACTTCGTACCGTACTTCGCCACACAAACAGCCGCCCGTTGCGCAGGTGATGGATGATAGTTCTTCTCGTCGTGACATTTGGGGTCTCCGTGATTCGTATTGCGTGATTCGTGAGTTCAGATTCTAATTGTGCTGCGGGTTAAAAGCTTGGCAAATTATCAAGTCACTACAACCCTGCAATATAACCAAATTCAATATACTACAAATCACGAATCACGTACCATTCTTTAACATCTCCGCAATCCGGTCTCTTAATCCGACCGCTTTTCTCGGCGCAGGCTCGACACAATTCACCGCGATCACATATTCCTCATCGCGATAGACTGCTGGCATGTGAAAATTGCCCTCCTCGGGTCGATCCGCTACGTTGACCAGCGCGCCGATCTTGTGCGATTCGTTCGCCACCGCCGCATTGATCGCGCGATCGTCTGTCGCCGCGTAGACCAATCGCGCTCCAGCTAAATCACCCGCGACATAGCCACGCAGCAGCAACTCGATCTTGTCCGCTTCGGCCCACGCTCGCAAATCGTCTGATGCTTCCGGCGAGATCACGCGGATCCGCGCGTCGGTTGGCAGCAGGTTGCGCACCTTGCGCGTTGCCACGGGTCCACCACCGATGACGACGGTGTACATGTCATTTAGGTTTGTCAATGTAATTGGGTAGAGCATGGTGTACTCCAGTCGGGTCACCGCTTTGGCCACTACTTTTCAACTCTGCCACTTTTCAATTTTTATCCATATACCCACGCGGCGTTGCCATTCGATCACCCAGCACGTAGCTCTGGCTATTGCCGACCAACACCAGCGTAAACATATCCACCTGCGTTGGATCGAGCGCGCCCAGCGTCGTCAAGGTGATCTGCTCGTCGGGGCGCGAAACGTTGCGCGCAATGGCCACCGGCGTGTCGTCGGATCGGTGCTCGCGCAGAAGCTCCTGCGCTTTGGCCAGTTGCCAGTCGCGCTGCTTGCTGCGCGGATTGTAAAAGCCGATCACAAAATCGCCCCACGCGGCCGCTTGCACGCGGCGTTCGATCACCTCCCACGGGGTCAGCAGATCGCTGAGGCTGATGGTGCAGAAGTCGTGACCGAGCGGTGCGCCCAGCTTTGCCGCCGTCGCTTGGATCGCGCTGACGCCAGGATAGACAATCACTTCGGGCGATTCGCCGTCCCACTCTTGTGCCCGCAGCACGTCGAAGATTGGCGCGGCCATGGCGTAGATGCCGATGTCGCCGCTGCTGACCATTGCCACGGATCGACCGGCACGCGCCAAGGCAATTGCCTGTTCGGCGCGGTCCACTTCGCTGCCTAGTTGGCTGACCACAACTTCTTGCGATTCGTTTAACAAGGGCCGCACTTGATCGAGGTAGACTGCATAGCCGATCACGACGTCGACGGATTGGAGCGCGACTTGCGCGGTTGGGGTCATCATGGTTAGGTCGCCCGGTCCAATGCTGACGAGGACCAAAATGTTTTTATTCGTCAAAATGTATTCCTGTGTTCAATTCTCAATGCCATTATGGGTTCGTTCGTGCAGACACGGAGTTGGCGAACGATACGATTGTTCTGCCCACCTCGCGGGTCGCCAACCCCATGTCCCTACGATTGGGCCATCATGATCCGATTTTCGTAGGGACATGAGGACAGGCGGGAGTCAACATTGTTCGTTGCAATAATCTATACCGCCTGTTCTCGTGTCCGTCGATGACGAACAAACAATGCCATTACGGGTTCGTCAACGGCGGACACGGAGTTGGCGAACGATCCGATCTTTATGCAAATATGATTCTTCGGTTACTCTCGTGTCCGTCGATGACGAACAAACAATGCCATTATGGGTTCGTCTGCGGCGGACACGGAGTTGGCGAACGATCCGACTGTTCTGTCCACCTCGCGGGTCGCCAACCCCATGTCCCTACGGTTTATGCAACCCGCGCCACCGCGACCGTACATTGTGCGTGACTCTGTTTGCGCACAACCAACTCACCGCCAGCGGATTCGATCAGCGCGCACGGTTCGGCCACGCCGGGGAGATCCAGCTTCTCGGTGGCGGCGCTTGGGCTGAAGCCAGCCGGTTCTAGTTCGCGCAGTTGTTCGCTTGTAACGACGCGCAGCGGGATCTTCAGCGCGGTGGCTAATTGTTGTAAGCCGACCTCGTCCGCTTTAAGATCGACTGTCGCCAACGCTGCTACGCTTTCGAGCGCGTAGCCCTGTTCGCGCAGCGTGGATTCGAGTGCGGTCTGCAACTCGGTCAGCGGAACGCCGCGCTTGCAGCCCATGCCCACGACCAATGTCGGCGGTCGGTAGAGCACACTCTTCTGCATTAGGTGCAGATGATGGTCACTGATCGCTCGGTCGCTTACCACAAGCCCCGCCACGTACGTATCCAAGTCTAGCTCATCCAGATCGGCAATGCGCTCGATGTTGTCAGCGGAATCCAACAGGGATTGTACCTCGGGGCTGCTTCCTTTTTCTCCCAGATCGACAACCAGCCCCAACGTCTCGTCGTTGACCAACGAGGCGCTGGCATGGGTGAGCGCGCTGGCCGGATCGATGCGCCAGCCAGCCTCTTTGCCCAGCAGATCGAGCGCGGGTTTGCCCTGCACATCGCTGGCGGTGGTGATGACGGCTTGGCCGCCAGTCTGCTCGGCCAACGCTTGCGCCAACGCGTTTGCGCCCGCCTGATGACCACCCAAAAGCGGCACGATCCACTGGCCCGATTCGTCCACACAGACGACGGCCGGGTCGGATGCTTTGTCGCCCAGCAGCGGCGCAATCGCCCGCATGGCAACGCCAGTCGGCATGACCAAAATCAGCTCGGCCGCACCAGTCCACTGCCGTCGCACTTCGTTTATCACAGAGTCGTCATAGCCGCTGTTATTGGGTGCAAATTTTTGGGGAACAGCAGCGGATCCATTGCGCGTCTGCGCCAATTGTTCTGCTAGTTCACTGCCTCGTTTTGTGATCCCAATGGCGACCGTGCCCTGTCGCTGACGCTGCGTGGAGCCAAGATGTTTCTCGCCCGCGATGACCGCGGCTCCGTTGCCGTTTGTGGCCGCATCACTTGCTTCTTGGCGCTCCTTTGCGCGGCGATCTTTTGCGCTTTTGTAGTCGGCAGCTTTGCGGAAACGGTGGGTGTAGGTTGGGTCATACAAATGGCTGCTCGTGCGTCGATCTTCGCCCTTGAGGCGTGGATCGAGCGCGGGGCTGACGAGAATGAGCGCGTGTTTGGTGTACTTGGCGGCGCGCACTTTGTCGGCAATATCGGCCAATGTGCCGACCACATAACTCTCGTCGGGCCAGGTGACTTTGTGGAGCACGGCCACGGGCGTTTCGGGCGTGTATCCGCCGCTCGCCAGCAGATCATCTATCACCTTTTGGATGCGCGTAACGCTGAGGTAGATCGCCAGCGACGCACCGGGTGCAGCCAACGCTTGCAGATCTTCGCCTTCAGGCATGGTCGTGCGCCCGGCTGTGCGCGTGAGGATGATCGTCTGCACCACGTCGGGCACGGTCAACTCGCTGTGAAGAATCGCGGCGGCGGCAAACGCAGCGGTGATCCCGGGCACGATCTCGTAGGGGATGTCGTGATCTTCGAGGTGCGCCATCTGTTCGTGGGTCGCGCCGTAGAGTGCAGGGTCACCACTGTGGACGCGGGCAACTACACCGCCCGCTTTGGCCGTCTCGACCATGAGGTCCAAGATTTCGCCCAAGTGCAGCCCCGACGAGGCCACAATTTTTGCGCCGGGTTTGCTGGCGAGATCGGCCACGCTATATTCGACCAAGCTGTCGGCATAGAGGATCAGATCGGCTTGTTCGATGATGTCGCGTCCGCGCACGGCGATTAGATCGGGTGCGCCAGGTCCTGCGCCAACGATGTAGACGGTGCCGGGTGTTACGGTGTAGTCGTGTTTCATTTCGTTTGGCATAATGGTGTGACAGTCCTTATGGGTCTAAAAGTGGCCATGCTCGCTTGCCATATCCGCCCCGCCGTGAACGACGGGGCGGTAATAGCGATGCTGGTTGAATTCAGCTTGTCCGCCCCGCCGTGAACGACGGGGCTATGGGAACGACGCTGGCTCAACCCAGCTTGATTCGTTGAGTTTTTCTTCGCGTACCTTCGCGTCTTTGCGGTAAATTATGTGTATTCAATACGATACCCGTCGGCGCTTGTCACGGAGCGGATACGAGAACGGCGGAAGTGAGTCAACGGATATTGGCAATCATAAAATTCGCCGCACTCATATCCCTACGACTTGGGTGACATCCATCGATTATCGATTTTGTTTTTCTTCACATGCCTTCGTGTCTTGGCGATAAATGCTGTTCATTCGGTACTCGGTACGATTCCAAATGGCAATTGTCACCGTTCAATCACACAGAATCACTCCCCTTGCGCAACAAGTATCTGCATTCTATTATCAACCACTTTTACCAACTCAAAGAATTGTTCAACGTTTAGCGCTTCAGCAGTGATTTGGCCCACCAGTTCAGTATAGTATTGCCCATAGCGCAGACGAGCAACGCAGTGAGTCGTTATGTCTAAATCATAATAACGCTCGCAACGATACAGCACATCATTTGCAGCAAGTATTGGCCGATTATTTTCAGGAAGGATGGCTATTTCTTTTGTAACCGAATTGGCGAATGTATGAATAATTCGACTATCGTCATGAGCTAACCACAGACTTTTTGCAGCAGGCACACTTGGATACAGTGCAATCAGATGTCGAACAGGAATTTCACCACGGTTTTGGTTCAAATGCCTAAGCTGAAAAGCTATCAAGCTTGAATAATTTGACCATTGCCATATCTGTATAATGTCGTGTGATTTTTTTATTTCCCATTTGCCTTTCCCAAGAATCTCAGGGCCGTCATTCAATGTGATCATGGCATCCATCATGGCTTGGGATGCAGGTTGTGGCGTGATTTTTATTCGACTATATTCTGATTGTATACAACCACTAAGTGTCAAAGTAGCCACAAGGAACAAGGCAAGTCTTAGTAGATTCTGAGTTTTCATAGGTATATATTACCAAAGCATTGCCAATATTATTTCGCATTTTCCGCGCACCCTGGTGCCTTAGCGGTAAATTATGTGTATTCTGCACGATGCCCGTTGGCGCTTGTCACGGAGCGGATACGAGAACGGCGGAAGTCAGTCAATGGACAATGGCAATGATATAGTTCGCCGTACTCATATCCCTACGATATGGATGCACTCATCTACTTTCGTAACATTTATTTACGTACAATCAACAA
>ENA-ORXM01004292-ORXM01004292.1-marine-metagenome-genome-assembly--contig:-NODE-4292-length-12732-cov-5.633426_pt1 | contig 12732 bp, 10 predicted proteins | sample MGYA00237867_ERZ511480 | MGnify/ENA primary metagenome ERZ511480 (study PRJEB26309, sample SAMN06266103) | marine metagenome | isolation source: Algal blade | place: United Kingdom:Sidmouth, United... | reverse complement strand
ATATCCTGGGCAATGGGGGTTTCGGGTTGATTATCCTCATTAAAAAGGCGTTCCCCGACCGTAATGTATAGCTTACCATCAAGATCAAAGGTCATTCCGCCCCCGTAATGGTACATACCATGCGAATAGGGCAAAGCAAGAAGTAAAGGTTTTATTTGTTGTAACGAATCGTTTTGAAGCACGGCCCGGATAACTTTAGTTGTTGAGCCTCCCTTTCCTTTGCTCACATAGGAAATGTAAATATGACGGTTATTCTCGAAATCAGGGTCAAGCAATACTTCAAGAATACCTGCATTGAACGTGTATTTTTTATTGTCGGGAAGCCGGCTTGGATAGACACCCGGTTCATAATCGGCCTTTCGGTACAGTAAACTATCCATACGGTCTTCTGGAAACCCTTTTATGATGTGCTTTTTTTTGGTGTTGAGGTCGATACGCAGTAAATCGCCATCTTTTTCGGATAGTAGAACCTCGTCCTCCGATAAAAAAGCCATGCTCCATGGGCGTGAGAGCCCATCGATTATGGTTTGCTTTTCCGGTATTTCTTCAATTGGAATAGAGCTTTTTGATGGAGTTTTGGATTCCGAGCATCCGATAAGGAGCAAGGGTAACAAAAAAAATAGTTTTCTCATGCTTCAAGAATTTAATCTAAATAATTCCCCAACTGCAATGGTTCGAGGGGTTCTATTTCACCTCCCCTGGGGGAGGTCGGAATTGCTTTTTGGTAATTCCGGGAGGGGCAAGCAAAATCCGAAGAAATCCTACAAAATCCTTTAAAAATCATGATTCTTAAAACGAAAAGGGCTTAGGCTAATTTAAACTGGTTGCGATATTGAGAAGGGGTAAGTCCGGTTGCTGCCTTAAAGGAGATATTGAATGAAGTAACATTGCCAAAACCACAGTCATATGCTATTGTAGCTATTTTCTCGTTTTGATATTCGGTCGCAATCAATAGGGTTTTGGCTTTTTGAATACGGTAGCGATTAACAAATTCGGAAAAATTCTTGTTTTCGTTTTCGTTAATGGCACGGGAAACATCCCTAGGGCTACTAGCGACCTTTTCGGCGACTTTGGCCAGAGAAACGGTGTTTTCAAGAAAAAGCTCTTCGGTATCGAACAGTTTCTTGATATCTGCCATCAATCGTTTTGACGCGGCCATATCGATATTTGAACCGCGATATTTTTCCAGGGAAAAATCATGTCGTTGAAGCAGCAGAAAAGAGAAGGTATAGATAAGAAACGAAAAGAAAATCGCCCCGCCAATGTACAGGGGAATCAAGCCCATAACATTTCCGATATAAAAAGCCCAAATAAGTACAACGCCTATAATCAGGTTGCGGTACCATCTTAATAAAGGAGCATGAACCTTGTTTTTATTTTGAAGGAACAAAGTGGTCGAAAGCCCAATGTAAATTGCCAAATGCATAAATACCGAAATATAGATGGTATACGAAATAGGTCGATTGTCGTTCGGAATGAATGCACAAAAAACGGTAAAACACAAATAAGGCAGAAGATGCAAGAAATGCCTTAATCCGAATTTTTGCGACCTTTTCAGAAGCGCATCGCCATAAAACCAAAGAAAGGGCCCCACCAAAAGAATACCAGCAATGCCCAGATTACGTTGCCATGGGGCAAGGTCGAGATAGACGTTGAGAATCGATTTGCCAATACGAATGGTCAGCCCTAAAAGCATCAAGGCCAAAAAAATATTGGCTTGTCTGTTGCCTTTTTTAAGGGTGATGAGATAGAAAATCAGAAAAAGTGCCTGTGCAATGCCCAAACAGCTAATTACTAAAATTATGGCTTCTTTGGTCATGGCTTAAAAGTAAAAAGAATACTTTGATGCGACAGTAGACTTTTACAACGATTTAAGATAGGATACCATTCGTTCTCTTGCTGCCGAATCGGGCATAGTTCCATAACCTGCGCCCATATTATCAATAACATGTTTCGGCTTTGAAGTACCTGGAATAACACAGGTAACCGCATCGTTAGAAATTATGAACTTCAGAAAGTACTGCCCCCAACTTTTGATGCCATAAGCTGCACACCAATCGGGTATGGCCTTGCCTTTTACCTTGCGAAAGAGACTTCCACTTTCATAGGGTTGGTTGATGATAGTGGCTGTACCATATTTGCGACAGGTATCGAAAAGGGATTTTTCCGCATGGCGGGATTGAATGGAATAATTGAACTGCACGAAATCAGGTTGCTCCTGACGGATAATTTTTTCCAAGGTTTCATGTGCTGAATCTACGTAGTGGGTAAGGCCCCAGTATCTTATTTTGCCTTCTTCCTTCCATGTTTTTAGAGTTTTGACATGGGTTTGCCAGTCGACCAGATTATGAATCTGCATCAAATCCATGGTTTTGCGCTGCATCTTCTCAAAGGAAACGTTCATCTGTTGAATACCTGCTTCTTTTCCGGAAGTCCATACTTTGGTGGCGTAGAAAAAATCGGGGTTTTCAAGTTTGGAAGTCAATGTACCGACAACTTTCTCCGATCTACCGTACATGGGGGAGGAGTCGATAACCTTGCCGCCCAGTTTTTGCATTTCAAGCAACACTTTTTTACGTACCGCAAGTTCCTCGTCATTGTTGTCGACATCAAAAGTTTGCCAAGTGCCGAGGCCGATTACGGGAATTTGTTCTCCTGAAGACGGAATGGCCCTTTGTCGCATTTTTTCAATTGTTGAAAACGAAAATAGTGACGGTGCTATGGCTATCCCCAATCCCGAAAGGCCGTAGAGCTTGAGAATGTCCCTGCGTGTGAAATACATCGTAAACTGTCTTTTGAAAAAGATAATAGGTAACTAATCAGCCGGAAAAATCATCAAAGCATTGAAAATCATAGTTTTATTTTTAAACGCAAAGAGCGCAAGAAAAAATAGCAAAGTTCGCAAAGTATTCATAGACCTTTGTGAACTTTGCGTAAACCTTGGCGACCTTTGTGGTTAATTTTATGATTTTGAAAATCAGATGGTTAAATAAAAAACGGATACTGACCAATCACAGATATAGTAAGATACCAATTTTTAAGGAAAACGTTAGTGGTCGCTGTTTTGAAGTTTAAAAAGGATGGCCGTCATATATTACCAATGACCTGAACCGGGTTCCCCTTTGAACGGACCTGCAAGGTCTTTAGTTACCCAGCCAGCGTAAAACAATCCGGGTTGGGGTATCACTTTTTCGCCATCTAAATAACAGTCTGTATATTGAGGGTAGAATGCAATGTAACCCTTTAGTACGCCATATTCTTCAAAGGGTTTGGGGTAGCTCCAAGCTACGGGTTGCATAGGGTTATCGATCAAGGCCCAATACTCGGCTTTACCTTTCCATTCGCAAAGCGATTGCTTTTCTGGGATTTTGACCAGTCGTTGCATTTGTACATCTTCTGGTGGTACATAGTAGGTCGGTGGGCTCGCGGTTTCTAGAAGTTCAAGTGCGTTGGTCGAATGGGCGAGTATCGTCTCATGACTCTTCACTTCAACCGATTTGGAAGAAGGTTTAACGGCTGGGGGACGCGGAAAATCCCATACAGAGCGTTGTCCCGGTCGGGGTTTTTCCGCAAAGGGAGGGCGTACTTGGCCATAGTACATCCATTTATTACGCGCATTTAGAATCCAGTCAGGAACTATACTCTTATTTGACTTGTCTTTGCTCACACTGTGAAAGTTCTGTTTTATGATACTTATTAAAACGGATATTCGTGCCAAATTAGAACCATCCTTGGTCAAAAGCGATTAAAACCAGCGAAAGTACCAAAAAGGAAAAGGCCGGGAATGAACTTCGCAGCGGGTCATTGATTTTTAGATGCATCGCAATTGCACCCAACATTAGAAACGCCATGAGGCCTGCGGCGGGCAAAACGAGACTGGGCACCCAAATAGAGATTACCAAAAGCAATGCGCTGAGCACCTTTAGAAAACCAACGATATACATAAGCGTAGTCGATAGGCCATAAGCCGCAAATTCTTCTTTCATGCTCGAAGCTTCTCCGCCTCGCCAAGAAGTACTTTCGTTAAAACGGAAAAACCAAACATTGATGATACTTACGAAGATGACAATCTTGATTGCGATAATTAAATATTCCATAATTTATCTATTACGATTTAGTATTGTACTATTGTTATTAATTCTATTTTCCCTTAATGGGCCTATACCTAAAAATTTTAACTGCCTTTTCGGCTGTATCCTTTTTATTCTTTGGTTACGCCTGTCTGACCTCCCCATTTATGGTTGCGGAGTTCAAACGATACGGACTTGGCCGTTTCCGGGTGTCGACCGGATATCTACAGCTTATCGGAGCTTTGACCCTACTAGCGGGATATTGGCACGAAATCCCGCTGTTGCTTGGTAGCGGGGGCCTTGCTCTTCTTATGTTTTTAGGATTATTGGTCAGAATACGCATCAAAGACGGAATAGTAAAATCTTCTCCTGCCTTCTTTTATATGGTGCTTAACAGCTATATTTTTTATACTATCCTTCAATCCTAAATGTGTTTAACAATTATGTTATAAAGTTAAACAAAATTTTTTATTCGATAAAAGTACGGCATACTCAAAGAAATATATACTAGCAAGTTTTAGTCCTTCGGAAGGATTTTTTATGCTTCAAAAAGTCCCTTTACGAAAGGTTACCTTACGTTTTCATCACTTGTGTTTTCTCAAGATATTCAGATAGGCTTTCGGCCGCAGCTTCCCCTGATATCATCGCGGCGTTCAAAGAACCATTGAGCGTATAGTCTCCCGCTACGAACATTCCCTTTATTATTCCATCAGTATCGGGCATCGTGCGAATGTTCGAAATGTCAGGCAGTGCTTGCGGAATATAATAATGTCTCAGAAGTTTTGTGGTTTTGATTCCACAATGTAGCTCGAGTTCTTTTGAAACTTCCTGCGCTAGGCGGTCTGCCGAAAGCTGGTGTGTTTTCACAACTGTCACCGATAAGATTGGAGTTTCCGTATCAAAAAGATAGTGCAAATTGTTTGTTAGCGTTTCATCATGACAAATTAGCCCGATAATACCTTTTGAAAATACCTGTTGTTCGGTCTCGAAATACAAGTTATAACAGCCTTTCCATAAAATATCCGATTTAACATCTCCATCGGCACCCATGGGAAATGTTGTTATAGTGCCGTTGCTATCGAGCGAATTTCCGGAATCCAAAAAGATCTTACCATCTGTGATTTTAGAAACACTTTTGGCGAAGTCAAATTTGGTATGCTGCAACTGCGAGGCCAATTGTTGGGCCACGGCGCCTATACCCTTTTCAGGTAAAGCGGCTTGGCCCTCGCTGAACATCTTGAATACAAATTCGAACATACGCGAGGATGTGTCCAATTTATCTTCCAGAAAAATTCCGGCGAAGAAAGGTTTAAAGAAGTTTTTAATGATTCGATTTGAGAATCCGTAGTCTTTGAGGTATTCGAGGGTGGTTTTCTCTTTTTCCTCAAAAATGGAATTCAATGACTTTCTTTTAAGTTTCCTTGACAGCAGAAAAATCTTCAATTTGTCTTTCAGGGTTCCCGCAGTAGATACCAAAGTGGGCCATAATGCGGAAATGTCACGTAGCGGGTCACCGATGCGTTGTCTTTTGCCTTTATCGAATAGCAAGGCACCAGGTTTAAAATAGTGGAGTTGGAGATCGGAGAGGTCCAGATGCTTTTTGACCTCAGGATAGGCGGTCAGCAATACCTGAAATCCATGGTCAAAATAGGCCTGCTGCACTTCATCGGTCTTTACACGGCCACCGACTCGACTATCCATTTCGAGAATGGTAGGCCGATATCCATTCTTTTCCAATGTTTTTGCCGCAATAAGGCCACTGATGCCGGCCCCTAAAATGTGAATTTTCGATGCTTTCTTTTCCATGTATTTCGATAGTCCAATGAAGTTCGATTATGTTGTAAGAGTAGGGCTTTATCCGTTTGATACTGTTGCAAAAGGTCTAGTACGCTATACAATTGTTCTTTGCTAAGGTGTTTATAAGCCGGCCTCCTAACTTTAGTGTCCCACTTTGCTCCGATAGTGTTATCGAGAGCTATCCGCAAGTAACAATGGTTGTCAAAGTTCAAATCGTTGTACTGTTCGGCCAGTCTTTCAGGGAGACCGTGATACGTTTTTTGATAAGATACCGTAAATGTTCCTGCCATGAAAAGAATTTGGTAAGCGGCATATTTCTCTTGACAATAGCGAACTTCCTTTCGGAAGACCTAGTACCTGTTTCCGAGGTGCCCATCTTTATTCCGATTAAAGATACAAATAGGCTGAGTAAAATAGCTCGTAACTTTAATCATTAAAAAATCTTAGATGCTTTGCGTCGCATATCGTACCTAGATAGTTTTTGCAAAGAACCAAGACTGTAGAACCAAGAACCAAGATGTGATTGTAGTCTTTTTTCTTGACTCTTGCAGCGTGGTCACTGAGCGCAGCCGAAGTGCAGCGGTCTTGTTTCAGATTGTCTCTGGTTCAAGTTATTTTACAGTAAAAATTGGGATGAAAATAGTCATTAACCTCTGACCTCGATAGCTTCATAGGCTGACTGAATGAGTTCGCCGCCATACTCACGTTCCAACCGGCGAATACTAAAATGGGCGTGCGCCATATTCTGGAAATGTTGGATAAACGCCAAGTTGATAGAGGCCCCGCCCAAGGCCCCGACCACGGGAATTGCCTGAGCAACAAATTTTTCTGATACCTGAACGCTAAATCTTGAGGCTACAATGGCTACCAACCGCAGAATGGGGTTGCCGGTACCTTTGAGTACGGCAGCAAGTGCCTTACTGCTCACCTTGGTCGCTCCTTTAACGGTCGTACTCATCGCGACACGTGTCGCATAATATCCGGTATCGAGACTGTCGTCGTGTTTGGTCTTTCCGCCAAGGGCAAATACCTGTAAACAGGCCAATTGTGTATCAAGCTCGCTGAGGTCTTCGCCTTCGCTACGGGCAATGTCCATGATTGAACGCATCATCAGTTTAGTGGCCAGTGTTAGGTCTACCGCGAAGGCTGTAGCTCCCAAGGCACCACCAATGGCACCTGAAGAAGTGACCAAAGCCTTATAGATCATATTGGATGGCAATGTGTTTTCCTTGGCATTTTTCATAGAAAACAAATTGGTCTTTACAACGGTATGCAATACGTTATATGAAATTTGTTGCAGCCATTTCTGTTGTTTTTGGGGCAGCATCTGAATTCGACCTTCGATAAGGTTTCCCATCTTGTTCAGGCCCCGCATGGCCCAACCGACCCGCTCCATTTTTTGTTTGGCCTTCTGTAAAGTAAGTTGGTCTTCGGGGGAAAGAATTTTTGTGTCGGTCATAATAGAGGGTCTTTGTATGTATGTCGTTCCGATGGCCCGGATGTTACAAATTTCTCTTCTGCCATTGAATTTCTAGGATATTGGTTACAGCTCCCAAATTAAGCATTTAGCCTGTTTTTTGTTGCTTTCGAACTACTTTTTCAATTTAGGGTTTTTCATTACATTTAGCACAAGGAACCTCAAAAGAGGGTTAAAATTAGTGCAGTTAAGAAGTCAAATCATGAAGATTTTCGAGTATTTTGTTCTTACACTTGCGCTGCTTTCTCTGCAAAACATAGTTGCGCAAAAATACTTCAAGATTGCGAACGATGTGGTCGACGAAAACACTTTTAAGAAAGGGCTGGCCTTAATGGCACAGGAGTACGACCCTCAAGTCGTTACCTACAAGACTTTCGAAAGGGTAATGGCCCAAGATTCTATTATCGAGAACATTGCAATAGTAGTAATGGATGAAGACGATGATGATCGGGTCTATCGTGTATTTGATTTTTTAGACCGGCCCCTTCCCGATTTCAATTTTGCCGATGACAGGGGCATCTCTGTTTACAAACAAGACTTTTCGGGAAAGTATACGGTAGTGGGGCTGTATAAAGACCCGGTACAGGTACGCAATTCACATATCAAATCAATGAACAAACTTGTAGAGACCGGTAGTTACAATGCGGTTGCCCTGATTGCCAAGAACGGCGAAAAAGGAATCACAAAAAAAGCAGATTTTCCGGTGCTGAACGAATGCATAGACTGGTATATTGATAACATTTCCATTCCAGAATCCCCAAAATTTCTGGTGATTGACGAGCAAGGAAAATTACGCGATATCTTTCAGCACTTTCCAGACAAAAGAAGCTCGACTACCCCTATCGATTCGGTTCATATCAAGATTTTCGATATTTTGAAATAGCTAAATACGATTCTTCCTTATTTGCTTCTTTTGTTGCTATATTTATTGGGACGAATTCAAGTCGGACCAATAATACACTCTTCATGAGAAAAAACTACTCTACGATTACCCTACTACTGTTCTTGGCATTTTTATTTCCTTTTTCGGTGACGGCTCAAAAAAGGAAAAAATCCAATATGGCAACTTCCATGTATCCCGATGAACTGTATTCCAGTTTGGAATATCGGCTCGTGGGGCCTTTTCGTGGAGGTCGTTCCGCCGCCGTTACCGGTGTGCCGGGCGAACCCAATCTGTTTTATTTTGGAGCGACCGGTGGCGGGGTCTGGAAAACTATAAATGGAGGCCGTACTTGGGAAAATATTTCAGATGGTTATTTTGGTGGAAGTATCGGTGCCGTAGAAGTGGCCCAAAGCGACCCCAATGTCATCTACGTTGGCGGGGGCGAGAAGACACTCCGTGGCAATGTATCTTCAGGATACGGCCTTTGGAAGACGGAGGATGCAGGAAAGACTTGGATTTCCGCGGGACTCAAAAATAGCCGTCATGTGCCTCGCATCCGAATACATCCGAAGAATCATGACATCGTGTACGCCGCCGTTTTGGGCAATATCTATAAACCCACTGAAGACCGGGGTATTTACAAGAGTACCGATGGTGGCAAAAATTGGAAGAAAACACTTTTTGTCAACGACCAAGCAGGCGCCGTCGACCTAGTGCTCGATCCGAATAATCCGCGAATCATGTATGCCTCGACATGGCGGGCTCAACGTACGCCCTACAGCCTTAGCAGTGGAGGTGAAGGTTCCGCACTTTGGAAAAGTACCGATAGCGGAGAAACTTGGTCGGAGATTTCAAAAAACGAAGGTTTTCCTAAGGATACGCTGGGGATTATCGGCGTGACGGTATCCCCAAAAAATTCAGAACGGGTTTGGGCCATTGTCGAGAACAAGGAAAAAGGTGGACTCTATCGAAGTGATGATGGTGGCAAAAAATGGACAATGGTCAACGAAGAACGTAAACTACGACAACGTGCATGGTACTACACGCGGGTCTATGCCGATACCGAAGATGAAGACATTGTATACGTTCTGAACGTGCGCTATCACAAATCGACGGATGGCGGCAAAACCTTTAACACCTTCAATGCGCCCCATGGGGATCACCATGATCTGTGGATCGCACCCGAGAATTCACAGCGAATGATTATCGGTGACGACGGCGGTGCCCAGATTTCCTATGATGGTGGCGAGACATGGAGTACTTATTATAACCAACCAACCGCCCAGTTTTATCGGGTGACGACCGATAATTCATTTCCGTATCGCATATATGTCGCGCAGCAAGACAATTCTACCATCCGCATTAAGCATCGCAGTGATGGCAATACCATAGATGAAGATGATTGGGAAGAAACGGCAGGGGGCGAATCGGCCCATATTGCGGTCGACCCGAAAAACAACGATATCGTCTACGGCGGAAGTTATGGGGGGTTTTTAACCCGCGTTAACCATAAGGCCAACACGGTGAGAGGCATAAATGTATGGCCCGACAACCCCATGGGCTACGGAGCCGAAGGGATGAAGTATCGTTTTCAATGGAATTTTCCGATTCTTTTCAGTAAGCACGATCCGAAGAAATTATACACTTTTTCGAATCATGTACACCTAAGTACGGACGAAGGTCAAAGTTGGCAACTTTTAAGTGGAGATCTGACCCGAAACGATTCGACGAAACTGGTTTCCAGTGGTGGTCCGATTACACAAGACAACACGGGCGTAGAATATTACTGTACCCTATTTGCGGCCAATGAAAGCCCTTTGAAAGAGGGGCTGCTCTGGGTCGGTAGCGACGACGGACTGGTTCACGTTTCACGGGACGGAGGTCAAAATTGGCAAAATGTGACTCCTGAAAATATGCCCGAATGGAACATGATCAACAGCATCGAACCTTCCGCTTTTCAAGAAGGTACTTGTTATATCGCGGCTACGAAATACAAGCTGGGCGATTTTAAACCGTATCTCTACAAGACAGAGGATTATGGTCAAACTTGGAAAAAAATAACGAACGGTATACCTGATGAACATTTCACGCGGGTCGTTCGCGAAGACCCGAAGAGAAAGGGTCTGCTCTATGCAGGTACTGAAGCTGGAATATATATTTCTTTCGATGATGGAGAGAATTGGAGCCCGTTTCAGCTCAACCTCCCGATTGTTCCCATAACCGACTTAACAATAAAAGATGATAACCTGATTATTGCCACCCAAGGGCGCAGTCTTTGGATTATCGATGATTTGACCGTACTGCACCAATTGGGCGAGGATAAAAAAGGAAAAGAAATAGTGCTGTACAAGCCTAAAAATGCTTATCGAACCAAGGGAGGTACCCCTGAAAAACCTTCGTTGACCGAGGGGCAGAACCATCCTAATGGGGTTATAACTCATTTTTACCTAAAAGAACTTACCGAAAAAGATAGCGTGGCTATAACCTATACCACGATGGCCGGCGATACTTTGGCATCCTTTAAAAATTCATCGAAGAAAAAAGAGAAAAAACTAGAGGTGCAAAAGGGCGGCAATACCCATGTTTGGGATACCCGGGGAAAAGGTGCCGAAAAACTGGATGGAATGATTCTTTGGTGGGCCAATTTGAGTGGAGCGAAAGCCGTACCCGGTGAATATTCCGTACACTTGAACGTGAATGGAACCTCAACTTCGGAAACCTTTAAGATTATTCCAGACCCTCGTGCGGAAGTTTCCGTAGCTGATATGCAAAAACAGTATGATTTTGTAAGCGATGTGAATACGACGGTAGATAAGGCCCATCAATCCATCAAAAAAATACGGAAGATTACCGAGCAGCTGGATGCCTTTGCGAAACAGTATAAAGATAATCCGCAGACCGAAGATTTGGTGCAAAAAGCCAAAACCATGAAAGAAAAATTCGGGGAAGTCGAAAAAGCACTCTATCAGACCAAAAACCGGAGCAATCAAGACCCATTGAATTTTCCCATACGACTCACCAATAAACTTGGGCACTTAAATAGCCTAGTGGCCCTAGACGATTTTCCACCTACGAACCAAGACATCGCGGTAAAAAATGAATTGACAGGCAAAATCGATGCACAATTGAAGACTTTCAATGCATTAATTTCTAAGGAAATACAGGAATTTAATACAGCCTTCAATCAATCAAAACTCAATTATCTCTTTGTAGAATAATAAAAATTTAAAGCAGTTACCAGCTATTCCCAGTAATCTCGATAAATTCAAACTCATACCAGTATATGAAAAAACGATTGCTCTACCTCTTGATCTTAACCACGACCCTGACCTTTGCCCAAACTGCCGAAGATTACTTCAAACCCCTGAAGTACAGAAATATTGGTCCGTTCCGTGGGGGGCGTTCGGTATCGGCAACAGGGGTGGTAGGCGATCCAATGACCTATTATATGGGTACCACGGGTGGCGGACTCTGGAAAACGGAAGATGCCGGGCAAAGGTGGAAGAATATCTCCGATGGCTTTTTCGAAATGGGTTCCGTTGGCGCGGTCGCCGTGTCAAAATTGAATCAGAATATTGTATACTGTGGTATGGGCGAACATGCGCCGAGAGGAGTGATGACTTCCTACGGCGATGGCGTATACAAATCAACGGATGCCGGAAAGACCTGGAAGCCTGTTGGTCTAAAGGAGACCCAGCACATTTCACGAATAGTTATCCACCCAACGAATCCTGACATTGTTTATGTGGCCGCCCAAGGTGCGCTCTATGGCCCGAACCGGGAGAGAGGTATTTTTAAATCCGTAGATGGCGGCAATACTTGGAAGAATGTACTTTTTGTAAATGAACTTACGGGTTGTTCTGAATTATCGATGGATGCCAAATATCCCGAAATCATGTACGCCGCTATGTGGGAACATCAGCGAAAACCGAATATGGTCATAAGCGGTGGCAAGGGCAGTGGCCTCTATAAATCTCTTGATGGAGGCGAAACTTGGTCGGAAATGACCGAAGGCCTTCCCAAGGAAAAAGGGAAAATGGCCATTACGGTGAGCCCCGCGAATTCGAACAAGGTCTATGCACTTATCGAAAGTGATAGCAACAAAGATCAGGGCGGACTTTTCGTTTCAGAAGATGCAGGTCAGCATTGGAGCATGGTCAGCGGCGATAATCGCTTGGTACAGCGGGCGTGGTACTATATCGAAGTGTTTGCCGACCCCAACGACGAAAATACGGTATACGTCTTGAGCGCTCCGGCTTTGCGCTCAATTGACGGGGGCATGACCTGGGAACGTATCACGGGCACCCATGGCGACTACCACGATCTTTGGATCAATCCAAGCAATGCGAAAAATGTTTGTATCGCCAATGATGGAGGAGCGGCCATTAGTTTCAATTATGGAAAGAGCTGGTCGCGTCAGAGTAATATGCCAACTGCACAATTTTATAGAGTGACCGTTGACAATCAATTTCCTTATCGTATATATGGTGGACAGCAGGACAATA
>ENA-ORXM01004291-ORXM01004291.1-marine-metagenome-genome-assembly--contig:-NODE-4291-length-12734-cov-3.432172_pt1 | contig 12734 bp, 11 predicted proteins | sample MGYA00237867_ERZ511480 | MGnify/ENA primary metagenome ERZ511480 (study PRJEB26309, sample SAMN06266103) | marine metagenome | isolation source: Algal blade | place: United Kingdom:Sidmouth, United... | reverse complement strand
CTTTCAATACTTATCTTGTCACCATCAACATCAATATCATTTATTAAAACATCAACTGTCTGGCTCTGTGTATCACTAATCTTTATAAAATCATCAAAAACATTTGGAGCATCTGGAAGATCTCGGAGGCTGACAACCAGCTCTGATGTTGCAAGAGCTCCTGTGAAGTCATTTCGCCAGTAAATCCTAACAAAGTCTGTTCCAGCAAACTTAGGAAATGGAAGATAAGTGAATCTTTTACTTCCAGTTTCAAGATTGATGCTTGAGTTACGACCATCCATTCTTACAATAGTATGAGTATTAACCAATTCATAATTTTTAAAAACATCATCAACTTCAAAGATAGCAACATCATCTTGAGTTGAACCAAGTTCAACTTTTGGATAGATCTTTGGATCAAAATTATTATTATTACTAATTTTATTAGATTTAATTACGCACGAACAAAGAATGAATATCAACAGTATTTTCATATGAGTCTCATTTTACCAAAAGATCTACTTTTTCTATCAAGTATTTATCGGATCGAATCTACCAATACTTGAGCAAAAATTCAGAAAAATTGTGACACTTATAATGGGCAGGATTCGTTCTACTAGAGCATAGATGCAGTAAAGTTAAATGGGTAAACAACTGTAGCTGCTCCACCTTTTGGACCTGGGGCAAAACTAATTTGACTAATGACACCTGTTAAACATCCATGAAGTTTCTGATTATTCATCTGAGATTTTACGACTCTTGTTCCACTAACTCTTCCACCAGGGGCAATTTTCCAACTAATATTTACTATTCCTGAAAGATTGGGATTAGACAGTAATGATTTCTCATAACAATAAGTTAACTTCCCCATATGCTTAGCGATAATTTTTCTAATTAAGGACTGACTCATTTTTCCGCCCTTCACTGACATTGACTGAGGTCCTAATCCTTTAAATCCTCCGCCCGATCCGCCAGCAGCATGAAGTCCTTTAACACTTACTTTACCTTGAACATAATTATAACTTCTTCCACCTTCAATTCCATTAATCTCACCATTTGATAAGACTTGTCCTGAGGCTACAGTTCTAGAACCTCTTGTATTAATTGATCCACTTGAAGATCCAAGTTTATTTTTCCCGGTAACTTTTGCAAGAAAATTTGTTCCTTTAACATTTTTTGCTCCAGCTAAACCTTGAGAGGCACTTCCAGTTCTAAACTGAGATCCTCCTTTAGAGCCAGGAGGTATATTAAAATCTCCCTTACCTTTAGTTAAAAAGTTAAGAGCTCCTGAAACTTTTGATTTCGTTTTTGCTAACTTAACAGCTTGTGCTCTGGCTGCAGTATTTCCTTTAGCATTTGGATTCTTCGGTCCAGTGCCGCCTCGCTTAGGTGGACCTTTCTGAACAACCAGTCTCTTCATTTTTCTTTTATCATTTACTTGTACAACCTTAGCGTTACGTTTCTTTGCATTCGGCCTTGGGCTTTTATTTCTACTTAATGAATTATTTCTTTTTCTTGGTTGAGTCTTTGGTGGTGCTTTAGCAACTCTTTTTCGAGTTATTGGAGGTGATTTCTTCACTACAGCTCTTGTTGTGGTAGTAACTGGAGCTCTAGTCGTAGTTGTAGGTCTAGCTTTAACTACCAATTTTTTAGTTTTCGTCAGTTTTCCTAAAAGATCTTTAATTCGCTTATCGTCTTGGTTTTCTTCGATTTGTTTAGAAACCGTTGCTCCCATGTCCATACTTGGAGCTATAAAAGCTAAACCTAAGTTTAATAAGATAGAGAAAGCGACGTAGGCATACATTCCATAATCTAGTGCATATAAAAAATCATCATATAAATCAAAGTAAACATCACTACCATCTTTATGTACAAGACGAAGTGAGCTACCAACATTGATTTTCCTAGCTTTTTCTTTAGAACTTATAACTTCATAAGTCCCAGACTTTCCGGTTTTTTTAAAGAAGTAATTCGTACCTTTAATATTAATCTTGAATTGGTTGCTATCTGTAATAGAAAATTGCTTGTCCAATAACCTTGAGCTATCTTGCTTTCTTTTGTATTTAACATTTAATATTTTTTTCTTCTTTAATAACATCATTTTAAAAACTCTGTGTTTTAATTTCTTTTTTATAATTTTTTCTTAACTTAATAAAATCAATTGCTTCTCTTTCATTTTGTAATTTTAAAAGCATATTTAAATTTCTAGATTGTCCCCTAACTTCGATCGGCTTGTCATCTGGAACTCCAGCAGACAAACCTGCCCCACTTTGAGCAAAGCTTGCAAGACTAATCAATAATGCAAAAAACTTTTTCACAACTATTTTGCTTCCTTATTCATTGATACAAAATCAACGTAGTTCAAACTTAATTCTGATGCACCTCGGATAACTTCATCAATATATCTATAAGGTGTATTTCTATCTGCTTGGACGGTTAGTTTAATTTTCTTTTCTTTTTCTCCGCCAGCAATATTTCTCTCTAACTTTTCTTTTTTCATTTGTTCTAACTGATCTTTGATTTCTAAAATAATTGTATCTTTCTCACGATCAAAGTTAGAAAACTTTATAGCGTCAGCTTTTCCAACCTTGATTTGATTTTCACCAATCACTAAGGTTAATCCGAAAGTCGCTGTTGCTGCTTTTCCTTCAATTTGAGGTAGTTCAATAAAAGCCGGGATTTCCTTTTCTTCAGAAACCTCTGAATAATTAACTAATAAGAAAATTAGAATAATAGTAAGAGCATCCATCAAAGAAGTAATATTTAACTTCTCTGGCTTCTTTCTTTCTCTACCTGTAAACTTCCCTGCCATATTCCCCTACTCTATATTCATTTCAGTAACGGCTGGTAACATGACCACCTTGAAACGAAATTCCTTTTCTGGATATTCTTCATCTACTCCAAGTAATGGCTTTTTTAATCCTTCCAATACTCGAACAAGTTTTTCATAAATAACATCATCCTTAGTCGTAACTAAGACTGTTTCTAATTTCTTGTATTTACTTTTTATTTTCTCTAAAAGTCCCAAAATTTTAGTAGCACCTTCTAGTGTAGAATCTGCCTTTCTTTTTAAGACTGCAGCTCCATTATCTTCATCTAGTATATTTAACGTAGTTTTTTTATGGTCAATATGAACTTGAGCAGTTACCAACTTAGATTTATTCACTTTCTTAGGAATCTCTTTTTGTTCTGGATTAGGTTGACTAGCACCAGGAACAGATGTTTCTACAACTCTGAAGTGATAAAAAGCGAGATTTGATAATAACATTGGAATAATGATAATTAACAAACTCATAAATGGTAAAATCGCATCGACTTCTTCCATTTCTTTTTTAAAAAACCTTTGTTTCTTTTTTTTCATTATTTATTAACCGTTTTTCTTAAACTCTTTAAATTCTTTAAATTGTGTTTCACTATTTACAGTCTCTGAATGAGGCTTATGAACTACTAAGTGAGTCATCTCACTTACAACTTCGTCATACTTTTTAAGAATTCTATCTTCTTTAGAAGAAAGAACTGTGTACATGATGATACAAGGAATAGCCACGATAAGACCGAAAGCTGTTGTATTCATGGCCTGAGAAATACCAGAAGCTAGCATGGCAGCTTTATCAGCACCACTTGCTGCACCTAAAGATGAGAATGATTTAACAAGACCAAAGATTGTTCCAAGTAACCCTATAAGAGTTGAAACGTTTCCAATCATATTAATATAACTTGTTCGTGCTTGAATGCCCGGTAAAACCTTTTGAATCTCAATGTCACTGGCCGATTCAATGGCTCCTTGACCTTTATTTGCATTATATAAAACTGCAGCAATGACTTTAGATAAAGGGTGAGAAGTAGTTAAGCATGAATTATATGCTTCTCTTATTCTTCCGTCTTTAACCATAGACTTAACCTTTGAGAAAAATTTATTTTTCACATGGTAGTTCATAAAAAGTGCTACACTTCGCTCTATTCCTAAAGCCCCCGCGATCACAAGTAAAAGTGCAATGGTCCACATAAATGGATCATTTCCAATAAATTCAGTTAAAATGCTCATTTCATCTTCTCCCTAAAAAAGATTCTGTTCTTATAAAAGACCGATCGGATATATTAAATTTAACTTTAGATTTAATATAAGATGTGTATTTTCCATTAATCCCGACCCTTTTGCTCTTTAATATAGATATGAAAATTCAATTTTCATGACTGTATTAGCTATAATATTCTCTAAGAGTGGAGTTTTTAATGCATTGGCACAGCAATCTGGATCTACTCTAAACTTCCAACCATCTGCATTCTCTTCAGCATTATACTTTTGATTATAAAATACCTGGCTTATTTGAAATATCTTTCCATTATCCATCTTAATACTTTGAGAAAGAACTCCTCCCATTACTGTACTATATGAAGAAAGCTTTAATGGCCGGTTCGTTGCAACGGGCTCAGGCGGAGTACCTACAGGAGGAGACTCAAGAGTCACTTTTATCTCAGGATATTGTATAACCTCTAAACCAAATAAAACTCCTATGCTAACACTTAAGTTTTCTGAAAGATTAAAAAGTTTTACTTTGGGAGCAGTTCTGATCATAAAACTCCATGAGGAAGCAAACTCAGCAGAAGTGAACGTTTTTCCTACTTCAAAGTTTAAAACTTCCCAGTCTAACCACTTAGATTTCCAATGTAATTGCAGAGGACTTAATGTAATTAGGTATTTTGATCCCATCAGGCCAAGAGGTGAAGCTCCCACTCCAATCCAAAAAGTATTTTCAGGAACTCCAAATAAAAATTTCTTTAGCTCTGGATATTCAAGAATAACTTTTGCATCTTTTTTTTCATCATTGTTTTGATCAAACATATATTTATTGGCAGAAAGATCATCCTCAGCAAGGACAAAATTAGATAATAAAAATACTAATATATATATTTTTTTCATAGACCTCTAAGACATTCACTTCTTAAACCATCAACACTTGATCCATTTTTAAGAAAGTACTTAGCCTCATTCATTAAATTTAATTTCTTTGAACTACAACCAATAATTGTATTTAAACTCTTTGTATCAGCTCCTCCTAATGACAACGCATAAGTAGCAGCAGCGGAGGCATAACTGAAGGCACCTTTTTTATAATATTTATATGAAATATCCATTAAGTCTTCAGGCTTAAAACTAGAGAATAAGTTTCTCTTAATTTCTGGGAAGCTAGATTCAGAAGCACTAGCCATAGACCTTGAAGATTTCGCTCTTGTCCAAAACGCCACAGAAGAGAAACTTTTTTGCTGACCTGTCTTACAATATTGATTTGTTGGAGTTAGTAAGTCAGATGAAGCGATAATCTCTTTACATCTTTTAAGGAAATTTTTCGCATTTACTCGACTCTCTGAAATTTTCTCTTTTAAGACCCCGCTCAAACTTGGATTTTTCTTTCCAACTCTAGATAGGTAGTCTGCAAATGAATTATAAAGTTTATATTGTCTTAATGAACTAACCATTCCTAACTGAGGATCAGCTCCTCCTTCGACTTCGGAGTATTTTGCTGCAAGTTCTGAAAACCCACCAGCATACTGCTCGATTGCATCGGCACTTAAGTTCGCTCGAGATAATCTGCCATTAAATGACTTTGCTTGACCATCAATTGATTGAAGTTTCTTCCAATTGCAAACAACACCTGCTCCTCGCGAACAAATTCTTTTCACTAAAGTATTAGTATATCCAACCATAGATTTACTCAATCTCGGAGTGGCTTTAAACAATCCTAAGGCTAGAGCAGGACTTGAGCCTAGACTTTTTACAACGGTAGATAAATTTGATGGAACTCTTACTGGTGACTCTAATATACTGGCCAATTGATTTTCAAGTTGAGACTTATAATCAGTATCAAGCTTAGAGATTAAACTAGCACTCGATCCAAGTTTGGCAATTTTTTTGATATCTTTCATCGCAATAGCAATACTTACTGCTTGCTTGAAAGAATTCAACCTTGACTCTTTTGTCCCTGACCGTGACAAAGACAGATACTTATTAAATGAAGCATCAAAGTTTGTCATTTTTAAGTTTTCTTGAGCGATTGAAGATTCTATTTCACTTCTTTTTTCAGAGTCTTTTTCTTGCTTGGCCATAAGACTAGCAGTCTTCATAAAAGTCTTAAAGTCTTTCTCCGCTTTGGAAGATTCAAGTGCCTTCTTAAGTGCAATATTTCTAAGATCGGAGGAAAGATTGGCTGCGTGTTTCAGATAGCTCTCACCTGTGCTACCACCGCCTGCGTTGTTATGAACAATCTTCTGAAGTTTTTGAAGTTTTGCTTGATCTCTAATTTGCGAAACTTTTGAATTTAGAGACGCATTAGGTATCTTCATAGCTAAAATTTTATTACTTGCTCTAATGATTCCCTTGAAGTCAGACTTCACATTATAATAATCTAAAATGAGATCTGCAGCGTCTGCTGAGTACTTGGCTTTAGGAAACTTTTTAATATATCCATAAAGCTTAGGAAGGGCACTTTGATAAAACCCTTGGTCGTAATAAGCCTTGGCTAAAGAGTAATTAGTCTTGGGATCTTTGACTTTAGACTTATCAAATCTCATATAATTTTTCAGAGCTTCAATTAAGAGTCCATTAACTCTTCTCGTCTCATAAAATGAATATTCTTTGTTTTTTTGAAGTGCATAGATCGCATTTTTTATCGAGTCACCTCTTTGAGAAGTTTTACCAAATTCACCTTTAAAAACTCTGAGGTAATAATCACCACTTTTTAAATAATTCTTCAATCTATAAAGAGTGTCCCCCATATTCATTGCTAATTTCACAGAGTGTTGACTATTTTTGAATGTTGCAAAGTATAAATTATAAAAAGCTGCTGCTTTTTCAAAGTAATCTTCTTTTATAATCCCTCTACTTTTTTTCCCTCGTTGGTGAGACCGTGTAGCAAGATCCCTCAACTGTTTTTCAAAAAAGTCATAGGTACTTTTCCTCACATTATCTTTTAATCTATAAAAATTACTAAATTGTAAAAATCGAGAGATCACAAATTTAATTTCAGCAATAGGAACATCTACCCTTTTATCAAGCGGAATCATTAATAAGACTTCTTTATAAATATTTAAAACTTTTTCAGGGTTTGAGTTTCGCTCACTTAGGGTTCGTAAAAGCTTTACAGCATCGTTATATTTCTTCTGATGAATATATCTATAAGCTAACTTTTCAATAACTTCTTGGAATAAATTCTCAGTTGGCGCAATTTCTGAATAAAATGCAATTGGCTTCGCATTTTTTTTGAAAACATGAGTATACGCTCGAACTGAATCAATGAGAGCTTCTCGCTTTAAACTGGACTTAACGTCTTTACTATCAAGGGATAATTCTTTCTCATTTTCTTCAGGTTTCAATTCTTTATCAATAACAACTTCTTTGAAAAGCTTTAAAGCCGCTTTGTGCTTACCTTCAGCTAGTTTTATTAGCCCCATTTTATATTTTGCCGCATTTCTTTCATAAGGAAATTTAGAAAATGCCACTGGACCCAAACTTCTTAAAGCTTCATCATAAACTCCACCATCAAATTGAAATTGTCCAAGTAGGAGTCTTGATTTCACGGCTTCTTGAGTAGTTGGATACTTCGAAATAATTAATCGAGCCGTCTTCATAAACGGAACTCTTTCATCAATAGATCTTTGTGCTAATGCCATGGCGTAATAGGCCCTTGGGAGTCCAGCAAACTTTGGAAACTCTTTTGTTATTTTTCCGTAGACTGCAATTGATTCTTTAGTTACCGCTACGACATCTGCAAATTGTTTTGATCCATCTTCACCTTCAGACTTCTCACCTTTTAAAGTTTCCATTTTCAAGTAATATAAAACATTTGCTTTTTGACTAAGAAGTGTTCCTAGCTCCATGTATAAGTTTGAAAGATAAGGTGCCGATTGATTATTTGTAATTTGCTCTCTTAAGATATCAACCGATTTATTGATTCGATAATACATTTTTTTTAATTTTGCATTAAAACTCAACTCTTTGGCACTAAAGTTCAAACTAAATAATGATAATAGTAAAAATAGTTTAATTAATCGCATTTGCTACTCATTGCTCCATAGTATTTTTCTCGCTCGTCTCGCCAGTAATCTCCAAGTTGCTTCCATTTAAAAACGAAACCTTTATTATGATAGTCAATGACATCAACCAAGCTTTCTTGTTCTTTCTCTCGTGGGATAAAAACGGTGAGAGGATTATATTTTTCTCTGGCTGTTGAATAGCCTAAAAATTTTAATGATTCCGATAACATAGTAAGCTCTTCAGCTGCCTTATCTAAAGCCTCTTCTTTATAAAACTTCGTATAGACCTTCAAGATCTTCAACTCAGTTTGATATAAATATCTAGCTAACTCTCTATTCCTAGATTTCAAGTCTCCGATTTTCTTTCTTTCATTATTTAAATTAATAACTGAATCTAAGACTTTCTTATATTGAGGATGCGTTGTTCTTGCGACAACTTGTAATTGCTTTAATCTAGATAGACGTTTCCCTCTTATAATTCCTTCAACTGATTGTTTGAATTCCTTATTAAAGCTTTGAGTTAATAGTGATATATTTTGAACTCTACAATTCTCAAGATAAACTTGAGCTCTTAGGATGTATTTTTCAAATGAAGGATACCCTTGAGCAGAGTTAGACTCAAGATTATAGAGTGATCCCATCAACTCATCATACTTTTTTAAATAATATAAATTCCATGACTTTTCCAACCAATCACTTGGTGTCAATGGATTTACCTTCAATAAAAATTCATCATAATAACTTAAAGATTTCTCATACTCTTTTCTCTCAAAATGTATCCGAGCTTTAGTTCGCACAACTTTCTTAGCAAAGGTATAGTCATTAGGAGAAAGTTCTGATCTTAAAATTTTATCTAAGATATCAAGGCTACCAATAAGATCTTTCTCATTGTATTTCTTAATAGCCTGATAAAATAAATATTTCTTGAAGTTTTCTTTATCAATTCTTTCAAAAAAATCAGCAGACCACTTTTCCATTTTTTTTATTTTATTCGTTACACCTTTATAGAAGTTATAACTTTGAATAAATTTGTTCCTATCTGTCTGATCTAAATCACCAACAAAGAATATATCCATCAGACTATGTGGGTAACCAATATCAATAAGAGCAACTAGATATTGAAATGCTTTCTCCTTACTTTTAAGATCATCAAAGAAGTGAATCATCCTAAAAGAAGCAGCTAGTACTCCAAAGTAATGACCTTCTTTGTAAAGGTCATCAATCAGGCTGTGCCATCTCTCAGGCTTATTAGCTAGGGCTGGAATTGTTCCTTCCCACTTTGCCTTTGGCTGAGTAAATGCAGCTGCTGAAATCAATAAAACTCCTATTAAGATTTTCATTTATATTAAAATCTCCATGCAAGCATGGCCTTGAACTCTCCGAATTCTAAGAAGTTATTCCCTTCTCTTTTCGTAAGATCATCTTTCCCTAAATTTGTATTAAAGTGATTCATATATTCAACTTTCCAAGACATCGTTTTTGAAATTGAAAAGTCTAATTGAAAACCAAGATTTATCAGGATATAAGTTGCTCCTGATCCTCCCGTTGTCCCTAATCGTCCACTTGTTCCTGCGATCCCAATTCCACCTAGGATCTCTGTTCTATTTAGTCTGATGTGTTTATCTAAAAATATGTTTTTACCATAACTAAGAACGTATTTAAGATTTGAATTCACTATAAATTGAGTCTGTTCAACATCAGTAGGTTGTACGGGGTTTCCAGCTGAAGCAGTTCTTTTAACAACTTCTTTAATTAACGGAGTTTGAATATTGAAAATGAAGTCACCACTTAAAACTTCCCAACCAAATTTTTTATTAAAATATCTTGTATATGCAAGAGTCACTCCGAATCCATAAAAGTATGGATCAAAGGGTAAGACAGTTGCCCCTATCGCAAATTCATTTTTCTTCAAAGCCGGATAGTTATCAACGGCCTTTATAAAGATCCCATCGAGGTCTTCATATTTTGTGTCTGCAAAACAATTCAACGAGGGTATGAATATGCAAAGCGTAAGAATTTTTAAAAATAATTTCATATAACAACCTGAAATAAATTAAGTTTATCCACCTTAATTATAGCATTTTCAGGAATTTCAATGCTTTACTGAAATCTTTGCAGTCTATACACTACTAAAATGAACAAGAAAAGCTTACGCCTGATTGCTTTAGTCATTCTTTTAGTGATGATTTTTTTGATGAAAACGAAATTGGAAAACCCAGATAGTCTTCCATTTTTTAATCTTTTTAAATAGTTTTTATCTTCTTCTAGAAAATATGAATAGAACTACTAACAATCCCAGTAAGATATAAAGATAAAGTGATTTATCACTTTTGTTCTTCTTCACACTGGTAGTAGTTTTTGCCCTTTCTAATGGTTCAAAGTCATTACCCGATACCATCTCAATATCCTCAAGTACTGCTCTTTGTCTTTTATCTTTTATACCTGAAGACTTCCCAACTCTTGATCCTCTTTTCCTAAAAACCTTTAAAGATAAGACAACTTTTTCTAATAACTTCTGATATTTTGAATAATAAGGCTGAGCTATCGAAGCCGTAAAGGCTACACCTAGATCATCTTTTACTGTTGCTAAATAACGAGTGTAATAACCAGGAATCTCACTTGAGAGATGTAGTGCATCTACCCAATCTTGTGAATTAACTTTAGTAAGCTTCACATACTTTGGTTCACTGACAACTCTCTCGCCAGTTGGTAACTTAAGTGACTTTCTCTTCTTTAAATAGGCTTTGTAATACCTCAAGGAGTCAGACTTACCTCTCATCTTGGCTGCTATGACAAAAATAGCTTCTTTCTTTCGTGCCTCAATTGTACTTTGGCAAATATATTCTGTCCCTTCAAGATTACATTCCCAACCTACAGGGAGATCTACAGAAATAAAATTATTTTGAAAAATCTTAGCATAACTTGCCATACAAAAAACACACGCTATCAATAAAATATTTTTCATAACCCCTCGAGATAATTAGTTTTAAGAACTTGTCTTAATAGTAGAAGATTTTTCTGAAGAACTAAAGTCTTCATTTGGGTGATTGAACTCAAAAAATGTTTTCTTTAAAGACCAATGGTGAGCATTTTTCTCAAATAAAGCAATAGATTTAATATTCAAGTCAACTGGAAACCAAAACTCTTGAGCTGCAGCTTCATGAGCTTCTTTAAAGTCTTGCTCAAAAGCAAACTTTCCAATTATTAAATAAGGAGATTTAGCTTCTTTCTTTTTCAAAGAGACAGCTCGTTCTTTCTTTAATTCATTGAGTGCTTCAATGCAATGATAAAAATCAATAGAAAACCTAGGGTTTAAATATAACAAATGCTTCTTGTAATGTTTATAAACATCAAGGCTAGTAAATGTAACAGAATGCACATCGTTTTCATCAATAAAAAAAGAAGAGATTTCTTCTTCGAAACTCTCAAATGTGTCATCGCTTTTCTTACTTTCTTTTAAGGTAAAAGGTGCGATTAAGGGTAGGTTTATAATATTAGAATCTGAGAAAGAAGAAGAGTTTCTTTTTCTAAAGTTATGCATTTTTTTAAAAAAGAGATTATCTTCCTCGAAAGTGAGGCTGATAATATATTTCTTATCCATTCTAACCTCCTGTTAGATTTGGAAATATTGAGCCTTATTACCTAAGTGCTCTTGAATTCTTAAAAGTCTATTATATTTCTCGACTCTATCAGATCTACTGGCTGAACCAGTCTTAATAAACCCTGCACTAGTTGCCACAGCAAGATCTGCAATAAAAGTATCAGCTGTTTCTCCAGATCGATGACTAATTACTGACTTGATATCGTTTTCTTTAGCCAGCGCCATTGTTTCAAACGTTTCAGTTAGACTTCCAATTTGATTTACTTTCACTAAAATTGAATTGGCTTGTTTTAATTCAATACCTTTTTGAAGAATTTTTTTATTCGTGACAAATAAATCATCTCCGATTGATAAGACCTTATCTCCAATTTTTTTAGTAAGATCCACCCAGCCCTGTTGATCATCTTCAGCCAGACCATCTTCAATCGAATACATAGGATATTTATCAACAAGTCCATTGAGGTAGTCTATCATTTCTTCACTTGATTTTTTTGAACCATCAGAAAAGTCATAAAAGCCATCTTTATAAAATTCACTAGCTGCTACATCTAAACTGATCATGATTTCTTCTTCAGGTCGATATCCAGCTTTTTCAATCGCTATCAATATACATTCAATTGCCTCTTCATGACTTTTAAGATTTGGAGCAAATCCTCCTTCATCTCCTACGTTCGTAGAGTGACCCTGAGATGCTAAAACCTTTTTTAAATGATGAAATATTTCAACTCCTGCTCTTAAGTTTCTTCCAAAGTCACCTTTAATTTTCGGGACTATCATAAACTCTTGGATATCTAGAGAGTTAGATGCATGTTCACCTCCATTAATAATATTCATTAATGGAGCAGGAAGAATATAGTTACTTTGATATTGAGGACAATTTAACTCATCTCTTAAGTATTGATACAATTCAAGCTTCTTACAATTTGCTCCTGCTTTAGCAGTAGCTAAACTGACAGCTAAAATGGCATTTGCCCCTAACATTTTTTTATACTCAGTTCCATCAAGTTCAAGCATCGTCTTATCAATTAAATTTTGATCAAAAACATTTTGATTTTTAAGCTTTGGTTCAATTAATGTATTTATATTATCAATTGCTTTTAAAACTGATTTTTCTAAAAATAAA